>OGPV01002209.1_pt1 | contig 11816 bp, 9 predicted proteins | sample 1553001 | NCBI WGS metagenome assembly OGPV01 (sample SAMEA2580268, study PRJEB22360) | human gut metagenome | biome: human gut; feature: human-associated habitat; material: faeces | place: Denmark | collected 2008/2010
TTTTCTCAAGCTCGGAATCCGTTATAAGTTTTTCATCATGAAAAATGCCAAGATCAACAAAATACGGATTTCCGGCAAAAGATGAAAAAGACTGATACGGGGAATCCCCATAACTTGTCTGTCCAAGGGGCAGTACCTGCCAATTTTTTTGACCTGACTCTTTTAAAAAATCTACAAATTGATAAGCCTCTTTTGAAAAACATCCTATGCCATATTTGGATGGAAGAGAAAATACCGGCATCAGAATTCCACTTGTTCTCATAGTTTATATCCTCACGTTCTACTCATTTATACTTATAAAAAGTCCTTTTTGCTGCACTGTTGTAACAAAAAGGACTTTTGAGCGTTTGTTAACCTTTGACTGCTCCTGCAGCTACGCCTTTGATAATATATTTCTGACAGGTCAGATAAAATACAATGATCGGTAAAATTGCAAGTACAAGCATTGCCATCATTGCGCCCATATCAATGGATCCATAGCCACCACGCAGATACTGAACTGCCATTGGTATAGTCGGTTTCTCACTGTCAAGTACCAGTGTCGGAAGCAGGTAATCGTTCCAGATCCACATTGCATTTAAGATCGCAACTGTGATCATGGTTGGACGGAGCATCGGAACTATTACTTTAAAATAAGTCTGAACCGGTGTACAGCCATCGATCATTGCTGCTTCTTCCAGGGAAATCGGAATCGCCTTGATAAATCCACAGAACATAAATAGCGACAACCCGGCACCAAACCCCAGGTAAACTGGTATGATACCAAACATATTGCCAAGATGAAGAAAATCTGTCACTTTAGACAGTGTAAACATAACCATCTGGAATGGAACGATCATTGCAAATACAAACAGATAATACAATACTGTGGATAATTTGCATGTAACTCTTGTGATCCACCATGCGGCCATGGATGTCAGCAGCACGATCACGATTACAGAGCAGATGGTAATAAAAGCAGATCTTCCGGCTGCTACCAGCAGTCCTGTTTTCTGAATACCATTCACATAATTGTACATTCCGGAAAAAGTATCCGAATTTGGCAATGCGAACGGTGCATCACTGATATAAAGTTTGTTTTTAAAAGAATTCATCAATACAAGGAAAATCGGGAACAGGAAAGCCACAGCTAAAAGTGTCATCACAATCGTGATCACAATACCGGTACCTTTTGATACTGCCGGATTTTCAATGATCTCATTTTTGTTTTGTTTTCTCTTTTTCAGCATTAGTTCTCAACCTCCTTACGTCTTGTGAAGTATAACTGTGTCAGTGAGATTGCTGCTACGATAATAAAGAAAATAACCGCTTTTGCCTGACCGACACGTTCCTGTTGTAGAATGTCGTATAAATATCGTATGCCAGCATTGCGGTTTTCTTTGCCGGTCCGCCTGCTGTTAATGCCAGGTTCTGATCGAACAGTTTGAAGCAGTTCGTAAGTGTCAGGAACAGACAGATGGTAACAGATGGCATTGTCATCGGAATAATAATCTTGTACAATGTCTGGAATTTATTGGCACCATCAATTTCAGCTGCTTCAATCAATTCTGTCGGTATATTTTGAATACCGGCAATGTAAATGATCATCATATAACCGATCAGCTGCCAGTTTGTCAGAATGACCATGCCCCAGAAACCATATTTCGGATCTGCTGTGATCGTTACATTAAAATGTGCCAGCACGCCGTTGATCAGTAATTGCCAGATATAGCCAAGTACAATTCCTCCGATAAGGTTTGGCATAAAGAAAATGGTTCGAAAAATATTAGTTCCTTTTAATCCCCGTGTTAGTCCATATGCCAGGGCAAAAGAAATCACATTAATTGTAATTACGGATACAACCGTAAATTTCACGGTAAATAACAGTGCATTCATAAAATCTTTGTTCGAAAATGCCTTTACATAGTTTGCAATTCCAACCCAGTGTGCATTTGTAACTGTCGTAAATTTACAGAATGAAAGCACGATTCCCATAATAAATGGGACAATAAAAAACAGGGTAAATGCAATCAATGTAGGTAATACAAAAAGAGCAAAATATTTTTTATATGTCTTTTGCATAAATCTCCCTCCCTACGGATACAAATGTTTTCTTCCTAAAACAGAAGAGGAGACGGCCAATGACCGCCTCCTTCCCTTTGAGAATTCTATGTAATATGACTACTCAGCTGTTGCTTCTTTTTCAGATGCCCATTCAGCCACTGTATCGGATACTACAGCATCCCATTTTTTGTTACCGTTTGCATACTCAAGAAGAGATGCACCATAATCATCTTTGAATGTCTGGCTTGGGAATGTTGTAAAGTTCCACGGTACCGTTGTAAGGGAATCATCCTTCATGTATCTTACTACTTCCTGTGCTAACGGGTCAGAAGAAATCTCATCATCGCCAAATGTGCTGAACGGTGTGATAAACTGAAGATTATTTGTTACCATCTCTTTTCCTTCATCAGAACTGAACACCCATTTCAGGAAATCCAGGGATGCTTTCTGATCTGCCTCAGATGCGTTGCTGTTTACACACATGTAGTTTTCTGTACCGATGCACAGTCCCTGTGTCTCTTCGCCTTCTACGCCTGTATAGATCGGCATAAATTTCACGTTTTCTTCTTTTACTACGTTACCACTTACTTTGCTGATCTGAGACCATGCCCAGTTACCATTCTGAACCATAGCAGCTTTTCCTAATGCAAACTCTGCCATAGAATCATCTACTGTCTTGGAACCAACCATTGTAGGCTCAACCGTGGAGTTATTCAGATACAGGTCAAAAATATTTTTAAAGTTCTCATTATATTTGAAAGAAATCTCGTCCTCATCTTTTACATCTGCATCTTTGTACTCATAGTAAATTGGAAGATTCATCAGATGTGTCTGCCATCTCCAGTCTTCACCTGGTGCAAAGGATGTGGAAGCAAATACACCATCAATGCCAAGATCAGCTTTGTGCGCTGTCATATCTTCTACAACAGCCTTTAATGTATCAAAGTTTTTGATATCATCCATGGATGTTGCTTTTGCGCCCGGAAGTGCAAAGTACTTATCCATGATTTCTTTATTATAGATAATGCCTTAACCTTCTTCTGCAAACGGAATGCCGTATACGCCATCCCCTTCTGTGATCGCAAGGTCTTTATCTACCAGCATATTGTAAAATTCAGTATCTTTCAGATCTGCACAATACTCTTTCCAGGACTGATATCCAACCGGTCCGTTGATCTGGAATAACGTAGGTGCATCGCTTTTTGCCATCTCTGATTTCAATGTCTGCTCATACTGATTGGATGCTGCTGTCTTTACTTTTACCGGAACACCTGTCTCCTCCGTATATTTTGCTGCAATTTCTTCCCACTGATCTGCAATCTCCGGTTTGAAATTCAGATAATATACAGAACCTTCTGCACTGCTTCCTTCTTTCTCAGCTCCTGCGGAAGACGTATCTCCACCTTTCGCTCCACCGCAGCCTGCTAACATACCGGTTACTGTCAATGCGGACAGACACACTGCCAAAATTTTTTTCATTTTCATAAAAAACCCCCTCTTTCTTTTTCATTATCGTATCAAGTGCGTACCTCTTTGATACTTATAATTTTATAGAAAGAGAGTCATATTTAATACAAAAGATTTTCCAGAATCATGTTCTTTTTCCACGATTCTGTAAAAATATCAAAATAAGAGATTGGTTCTTCTCCTGTAATGATCTTCATAAAAGCCAGTGTCTCCATATCTGTCATATCCTGCGGTAACTCCCGATGTGAATACGGTACATAGTCTTCATTAACATAAGACACATCTGCCTCTTCAATCAGCCGTACTGCCTGAATCCGTGAAGCATAGGCAGCCCAGTAAACAGGATCTCTGTCTCCATCAAGGAATCTGCGGCAACTGTCATAATAAGCCGATTCCAGAGAATTCATGGAATCTGTCTGTCGCGGATAATGCAAAGCCAGCCAGATATGATCTGTTGTTGTAAACACAGCATTGCTGAAATCACAGTTTGCCACAAGCGGACGTGCCGTGATATCAACCCCACGTTTCTGGTACAGGTCAATTTCTTCGCTTCCATCGTGACGGTATCGCGCATTGTCAAAAAGTGCGGTCATAATCTTCATGACAATCTCTGGATGCTCATATCCTTTTCGCACCACGATACAGGGAGATGTTTTTCCATATATGTAAGAATGAACTTCTCCATACTCATCAGCGATCACATATGGTTTCCACTCTGCCCCCGGATTTGCCTCCACCGCTTCTATCAGCGGATTATTCGGTGCCCACCACCAGCCAAAAAAAGCTCCACAGCGGTTATCACGTATCAGTTCTCCGATTTCTCCCGGTGTCCGCATCATATAATCCTGATCCAGAATACCATTTTCATACCATCCATGAAGATATTCCAGTGCCTGCCTGGTCTCTTCCGTTAATGATCCATAGACATAACTGTCATCCCCATCCTGTAGCCATATACCCGGATATGCATGAAATGCGGCAAAAACAGGATCTACAGAAAAATTTGAAGAACCGTCTCCATACAGTGTTGCCACACAGGGCAGCCCGATATTTCCATTTCCTCCCGGATCATTTTCCCGGAATGCCTGGATGATCTGCTCCACATCAGCAAGCGTCGAAGGTTCCGGAAGTTCCAATTCTTTCCGCCAGTCTTCCCTCACCCAGAACAGATTACATCCATAATAAACCTGCGTGGAAGGAAGTGCCATCAATTTTCCATCAATGGTCACAGATTCCAGTAATTCTTTTCCATAACTACTGTACATGGATTTGATCCTACTGGAAGTTGCCTCCTGATAGGAATCTGATAAATCTTCAATCATGCCATATTCTGCCAGTTCCTCTACCTCCTCCGGACCAGATACCAGCATCACATCCGGCAGATTATTTTCAGCAATCATCCGCTGAATATACAGATAATAATTTTCATCCCCCGACACTTCCAGAACATCTTCATTTTGTACATTAAGTGTTTTTTTCAAATATCGTGTATAGGCATTATCCTCATAAGTATCGCCATCCGGCATACCGGAATTGCCGGAAGCCGTCATTTTTGCCAGTGTATAGGTCACTGTCTCCGGATAGGGTATCAGTGGTGATCTCTCTGCCTTCTCCCAGGAAGTGGCTGCCTTTTCATTCGCTTCCTGTTCTGCCACACCACTGTCAATTTCAAATGATATCACACCGAGAAGTACACATATCATTCCGATGGCGATAGCCTGTGCTCCTCTTTTGCTATGACTCATTGCTTTCTCCCTTCTGTACCTTTGGGAAATGCAGTAATACCTCCGTACCTTTTCCCTGTTCACTTTTGATCTGAATGGTATAAGCTTCCCCGAAGCTCAGTTTCATTCTGTCGTTTACGTTTTTGACACCATATCCCGTCGCATGATATTCCAAAACATGTGCAAGCGTATCTGTATCCATTCCAACACCATTGTCACGAATACTGACATAAATCAGATCAGTCTGCGGATCCTCCCAGATACGGAACCAGATCTGATGATCCGGATCCTCCTTAATATCAAGGCCATGCTCTAACGCATTTTCTACGAACGGCTGGAAAATAAGTGAAGGAAGTTCATAATCCAACAATTTTTCATCTACATCATAATGCACGTTAAAATCATTATCATGCATCCAGAGTTGCAGCTGTACATAAGCCTGAATATTCTGAAGTGCCAGCCGCAAACTGATCCAGGTTCTTCCTTTATTTAAAGTTGTCCGGTAAAATGCAGAAAGTGCAAGCGTCACCTGACTGATTTCCTCTTCGCCGGCTTCAATCGCTTTCCAGTTAATCATCGACAGGGAATTATACAGGAAATGTGGATTGATCTGAGCCTGCAGTGCTTTCATTTCAAATTCTTTCCGGGCAATCTGAGTTTCATAATTTTCCCGGATCAGTTCCTGAATCCGCCGCATCATATGATCATAACTGTTGATCAGGATTCCCATCTCGTCCTCGCGGTTACTGTGAACTGTTACCTGAATGTTCGTTTCATCCATAGACTGGATTTCTTCTGTCAGTTCTTCTAATGGTCTGGACAAATATTTTGCAAATCTTCTTCCCAGCAGAATAATGCAGATCAGACAGGCACCCACCTGCACAGCGATCATTAGAAATGCTCTTCCGGAAAATGGACTTATGTTGGATTTCTTTTGAAAATAAGTAACTGTCGCATCCATCTGATTCAGATCCTGCTGCACCCATAAATAATCCTTTTTATTCTCTCTAAAACTTACATATATTCCATTTTTATCTGTACATTTTTTCCCCGAAAAATTCCATATTTCATCGTTCTGCGTCTGCACATGAACACCATACTGTTCCACTGCAAGCTGGTTTAATGATTCAAATAATGTCGGAATATCCGTGCGTACTGCCACATAACTTTCAATTCCGGAATAACTTGGAATTTTGTATATTGAAATCAGGTCTAATGTGTTCTCGTCAAACACCCATTCCTTATCCCTGATTCCATCCCGATACCAGGACTCTTTATACAGATCCTTCAGCGGATGCGTTTCATTTCCGAAAGACTGCCGAATGCCCTCGGAGTAGATTGTAACAGATTCCATGATCAGATTCTGATACTTCAACGCACTGATCGTATTTGATACTTCCTGATACAGTTCATAACGCTGTGTCTTCTTTGTCGGATCGCACTCCAGAAAATTGATGACATCCTGGTTGTATACAAAATAATTCATCATCTGCTGGCAGGCATACATCTGATAATCTACAATTCCACAAGCCTGCTGCAGTGTATTCGTCATATCTTTTTCCCTGTACTTGAGCACGGTGCGATAGGAATTAATTCCAAGTGAAATACCCAGTACCAAAACCGGGAGCATGCCGACCAGACACAGAATGGTCAGCATCTTTTTTCGAATGGATAGTTTATGAAAGAACTGTTTCAGTCTGCGCATCTGTCATTCCACCCTTTCGATACTGTTCCGGACTGCATCCACAATACTCACGGAAATTTTTACAAAAATAAGATACATTTGAAAAACCAGTTTCTTTACATATCTGCACAATCTTCATAGAGGTATCGGAAAGCAGTTTTTTTGCCTGTTCCATCCGGTAATTCCGAATAAAACGGCTGACCGTATCCCCGGTTTCTTTCTTAAATATATAACTGAAATATCCCGGTGACAAATACACCAGTTCGGATAATTTTTCTACACTGATATCCTCACTGTAATGTTCATAAATATAACTTTTTGCCTGTGCAACTTCATTTCTGGCACCATCCTTACTGGCTGGCAGACGTTTTTTCATATTCTGGATGAGTGTTTCCACAAGACTTATCACTTCCTGCACAGATTGCATTTCGTATACTTTCTGAACCGCTGTTTCCAGTTTTTTTCTATCCTGATGCTGATGCGTGAAAAATTCTTTTACCAGATTGGAAAACAAAAATCTCGTGTAAATCTGCGAATAGCTGCCCAGATCTCCCATACCATTTTTCAAAAGGTGAAAATGTTCCCACAGATGAGTCATATCATCCAGGCGGATATTTTCTATCATCCGGCTAATCGTTTCATCCAGGAACTGCTCACTCCCGGTATCTTCCGATACATGATCCGGTAAAAATACTCTTGTTTCCTTCTGATAAAATTTATTTTCTATCAGACTTTCAAGCATCTGAAAACGATCCGGCAGTTCACTTCGATCCGTAACCGGCTGACCGACTGCCACATAAAAACGATTTCCAAACGTGTGATTCATCCATTCAGCTAAATCTGTTGCAAAAACTTTCTGCTCACATACGCCAAAAAGGACACAGAGTTCCTGATTCTGTGCCAAATTTAAAAAAGATAATTTCTGCTTGCTATATTCTGTCAGTTTTTGAATAAAAACTTCTTCTGATTCTTCAAAAAAATTATCTTCACTCTCAATTAAAAACAAACCTCTGATCTGATCCCAACGGTCAATATTGATCTTTCCACTGATTTTATTTAACAGATCGGCATTTCCCTGACAAAGGTATCTGAAAAGAAAATAATTTTCCAGAGAATCCTGATTCCACTGACTGCGCTGCGCTTCGTTTCTCCGCTCGGTAATTTTCTCCACCAGAAGATTCAGCGTGTTTTCGAACTCGGCAGGATCCACCGGCTTCAGCACATAGTTTGAAACGCCGGAAGCCATTGCCTTTTTCGCATATTCAAATTCACCATATCCGGAAAAAATTACCATTTGCAGATCCGGCTGTAATTTGTGAGCCACAGAAACCAGCTCAATCCCATCCATAAACGGCATTTTTATATCTGTCAGCATAATATCCACTGTCCGATGCTGCAAAATTTCGCAGGCCGCCTTTCCGTTGGCGGCCTCCAAAATTTCCATCTCTTCACTGCGCCGGTTCAGCAGAAAACGAATCCCCTTTCGCTCCAGTTTTTCATCATCTACTACCAGAATTGTCAACATACATTAATCCCCCAATTTCCATATATCCCGATTGTATTCCCGGATGGTACGATCAGAAGAAAAGAACCCCGCATTACTGATATTCGCCAGCATTTTCTTTGCCCATGTTTTTCGGTCTGTATAATCTTCCAGTGCCCGCTCTTTTGTTCGGATATAATCTTCCAGATCCAGGAATGTCATAAACCAGTCTTTCTTTTTCAGTTCACTGCTTAAACGCTCTAAATTTTCTTTCTTTCCAATTTCCATCATCTGTGGACCGGTGATAAATTCCACAGCCTTTTGGATCATCGGATTTTTTGTATAATAATCGGATGGTCTGTAATCACTTTTTTCATAATGTGCAATTACTTCATCACTCTTTGCACCAAAGATATAGATATTGTCATCTCCGACAAACTGATGGATTTCCACATTTGCACCATCTTCTGTCCCAAGTGTCACTGCTCCGTTCAGCATAAATTTCATGTTTCCGGTTCCGCTTGCCTCTTTGGATGCAAGTGAAATCTGTTCTGAAATATCACATGCCGGGATTAGTTTTTCTGCTAATGTAACATTATAATTTTCTACCATAACCACATTCAGATACGGGCTCACTTCCGGATCCTGATTGATCAGTTCCTGCAGGCAGAGGATCAGATGAATGATATCTTTGGCGATCACATAAGCCGGTGCCGCTTTTGCGCCAAAAATCACCGTAATCGGAGTCTTTGGCAACTTTCCGCTTTTTATTTCCAGATATTTATAAATCACATACAATGCGTTCATCTGCTGTCGTTTATACTCATGAAGCCGTTTGATCTGAATGTCAAACACTGAATCCTCATTCAGTTCTATTCCCTGTGTCCGTTTCAGATACTCTGACAATTGATGTTTATTTTCTTTTTTTATCTGTAAAAGATTCTGCAGTGATTGTTCATCCGATACAAACTTCTCCAGCTTCTTTAACTCTGCTGCATCTTTTTTGTATCCATCACCAATCCACTCCGTAATCTGATCTGCAAGCAATGGATTACAATGGAGCAGCCAGCGGCGAAACGTAATTCCGTTTGTCTTATTATTAAATTTCTCCGGATAAAGCTGATAAAAATGATGAAGTTCTGTCTTTTTCAGTATTTCTGTATGCAAAGCTGCAACGCCATTTACGCTGAATCCGTAATGGATATCGATGTGTGCCATATGAACCACATCGTTACGGTCAATGACAGCCACACTTTCATCCGCATATTTTCGTCGTACTTTATCATCTAAAATTTCAATAATCGGCACCAGCTGTGGTACGATTTCCTGCAGATAATGCAATGGCCATTTTTCCAATGCTTCCGCTAAAATTGTATGGTTGGTATATGCACAGGTGCGGCTTACCACATCAATCGCATCATCCACAGAAAGTCCCCGCGCAATTAATAAACGGATCAGCTCCGGGATGATCATCGTCGGATGTGTATCATTAATCTGGATGACCGCATAATCCGGCAAATCATAGAGGTTACATCCCCGCGCTTCACATTCTTTCAAAATCAGCTGTGCGCCATTACTTACCATGAAATACTGCTGATAAATACGAAGCTTGCGACCATCTTCATCACTGTCATCCGGATAGAGGAATAAGGTCAGATTTTTGGCAATTTCTTTTTTATCGAAAGAAATCCCATCCTCTACAATGCTCTCATCCACAGAATCTATATCAAAAAGTTGTAATTTATTGGTACGGTTGCCATATCCGGTTACCAGAATTTCGTACATGACAGACTGCAATGTCATATTTCCAAAAGACACCGGAAAACTGACATCCGTACGTTTTAACCAGCCACTCCGGTCCATCCACGGATTTTTTGTTTCTTTCTGCATGTGATCTGCAAATTTCTGCTGAAATAATCCAAGATGATAATTCAGTCCAATACCGGCTCCGTTATAACCAAGTGTTGCAATCGAATCCAAGAAACAGGCTGCCAGCCGGCCAAGTCCTCCGTTTCCAAGAGATGGCTCTGCCTCTATTTCCTCGATTTCACAGATATCTTTTCCATTTGCAGCAAGCATTTTGCGGACATCCTCATATATTCCGAGATTGATCATATTATTAGACAAAAGTTTTCCGATCAAAAACTCTGCAGATACATAATATACTTTCTTTTTCCCTGCATTAGATTCCTTCTGTTCTGCCATATCCTGCACAACAGCCATCAGTGCCTGGTAAATCTCCTGATTACTGCTTTCTGAAATTGCTTTTCCTAATTTTTCCGATACTAACATTTCCAGTTTCATAATAAAATTCCTTCCCGACCTTATAGTCTATTCTTTCAAAAAAATCTGATACGCAGGAACCATTTGATTCATTGTATCATATTTTTTCCTGTTCGTGCGTTTCTGCTTATATTTTATACGGCATTGTTATTTTTTTCTTGCAGCATAATATCCTTTTATAGTACAATTCTATCAAAAACAGAATGGAGTCCAGCATGAAACAGCCAAAATCAGAACAATACCACGAAAAAAAACGTCATACGGAAGATCAATTTCCGTATAACACTTATCTGTGCACTATACCGGATGATTTTGCGGAAGTACCTGTTCACTGGCATGAAGAAGCAGAACTTATCGTCATTCAGAAGGGATCTGGCACAGTTCTTGTAGACCTGACGCACTATCATGTCACAGCCGGAGATATCATTATTGTTCTTCCGGAACACCTGCATGCCATCAGGGAAATTTCAGGTCAGAAAATGGAATATGAAAATATCATTTTTCGTCCGGAATTACTTTCCTCCGATAACCACGACGTCTGTTTTGAAAAATTTTTGTATCCATTGTTCTCAGGGCAAATTCACACAGTCGTCCACATTCATCCACGTCTGTCCTACTATCCGAAAATTCACGATCTGATCCGGACAATGGATCAATTATGCAGTAAAAAACCTGCCGGATATCAACTTGCGCTCAAAGGCTCTCTGTTTCTTTTCATCTTCCAGCTTCTTTCTCTGGACGAAAAAAAAGAATTATCCAACATACAGCAACGGTCACTGGACAAGTTGAAATTCATCATCACTTTCACGAATGAACACCTGGAAGAATCTATTTCCATTCGCCAGATTGCCTCTGCCTGCTATTTCAGTGAATCACACTTCATGAAATTTTTTAAGACACATATGGGCATCAGCTATATCCATTATCTGAATGATGTCCGACTGGCACATGCCAGAAATCTGCTGGTTTCAACAAATCTGTCTATTCTGGAAATCGCACAGAAATCCGGTTTTGAAAATGCTTCTTATTTCAATCGGAAGTTCAAAGACAAATATGGCATTACTCCACGCCAGGCAAGATAAAAAAATCGCTTAAGCCTCACGGTCTAAGCGATTTTTCTGTCAGGAAAGTT
>OGPV01002210.1_pt1 | contig 11808 bp, 9 predicted proteins | sample 1553001 | NCBI WGS metagenome assembly OGPV01 (sample SAMEA2580268, study PRJEB22360) | human gut metagenome | biome: human gut; feature: human-associated habitat; material: faeces | place: Denmark | collected 2008/2010
TCGGTGCAATGGTTTCGTCGCCGGACCAAACTCCGCAGGCTCCTGTTATGCTCATTATTATTATACATTACATTGAAAGACCTGCTCCAAGTGTCCGGCTCGTGAAATCCATTCACCTTCGGGCTATACTGCAAATATTGTCGTATCCGTGAACTGTAGCAGTTCTCCCCTCAAATCGTTACTGATTGCCCAGCAGAGCTTTGAGGTAGCGAAACCAAACCCGATAAAAAGTTCGATTCATATGAATGCCATCATCAAGATAATTTTTCTGGCGCACAATCCAAGTGCTGTCCACATATGTAGCATCATTTTCCTGACAGATACTCCTAAGTTCCTGATCAAACTGTGGTGCCCGCACTAAATCTGCTCGCACCTGTCCAAGCGCATCTGATGGAGACAACAGGCTGCTGACGATAATCTTTACACCTGGTATGGATGCCTTTAGCTGCTGAAGCATCGTTACATAATCTCTCCTGTAATCCGCAATCTCAGTGTAATGATTACAGTCATTTAATCCAGTAAAAATTACAACCTGTTTCGGCAGTGTAGCCGCCACCTCTGGTATCTTTGTAATCAGCACATCAATCGTTGCGCTTCGCTGATACACTATATTTGTCATATCTAAGAAACCGTATTCACCGATTGCCTGTGTCATTGAATCACCAAAAAAGATCGTATTGGCAAAAAGAGTACGCACCGCGACCTGTTCCTCATCAGTAAGATTCGTTACGGTGTCTGCATCAAGCTCTTCGTTCCACTGTGCAATCATTGCATCAAGTGAGGTGCCACTCTCCTGTCCATTTTCTGTCTGAGCCTGTTCTTGGTTCTGGTCTTGCGTTTGACCTTCATTCTGGGCCAAATCTTGTGTTTCTGCCTGTTCTAGCCCTGCAGCCTGTGTTTGCACCTCTGTCTGCTGCAGTGCTGCCAGCTCACTTGCCGCATCAATCTCTGATTTTGTGCCTAAGTTTTCCACCAGGCTCTTTGCCTCTGCCGTGACCGTTGATTTCTTGATTCGAAAGGTAAATACCAATCCAAGCACCATAAAGGCAAGCAAGAAGCTTCCTAAAATTGACACCGCAATACGAAGCAAACGTGTATATTGTCTCATTCTGCTGCCTCCTCTCCCAAGACAAGTGCAAGTGACGAATCCTTTGCAAAGCTTTGCAAATTGTAGAGAATCAGAAGATCGGTATATTGATTTACGGCGATCTGCATATCAAGATCACTGCTGTAGTAGCGCGGATCAACAATATCAATCTCTGAAAAATATGGTGTCAAAAAGCCAATCATTGCATTCGCATAGGAATCCTTTAATAAAAGCAGTTTTCTTCCACTCTGCGAGCTAGTTTGAATATTCAAGAGTCCATAATTTCCACCTAAAAAAACCTCATATGGATCATTTCCAAGGAGTCCCTCTTCTGAGTAAATAGTCGTTGCTGTCGTCTGTGCTTCTTTGTTGGTCACAAGAATTGTTTCCGGTTCCTTTGGCAAATAAAGATCAATTGTGTCTTTTGTTCCTGAATAAAAACCACTCGAAGACATCATAGTTCCCTGAAACTTGGCGTGAACAGTGTATGCCTCAAAATCATCTTCTTCATAGGGAATATCCATCCGCTTTGCAAGCTCTTTAAATGCAGCACTTGCACCATACGTTGTCCAATGGTGATCGGTTCGATAATAAATCTGATTAGTCTTTGCTGCCTCTGCCAATTCATCTGCACAGTCAACAACTGTGACATTAGATAACTCTGAGATTTTCGAAGTCGAAATCCAGCTCTCATACCAGCTCTTTTCATCCCACTGCGGTGCACCTGAAGGCAAGAGATCTTTTAAAATCCATGATGCTGTCGGTACAAGCATGACATAGCTTTGAAGTTGTGAATTGCGTTCTAAAAATGAATTCAAAATCTTCTGCTTTTCCTGATCCTCTTTATCAATTTCACTCTTTTCAAAACCTTGAATCAGATACCCATCCTTGCCTCGATAAATTCCATTTTGATAATCAATTCCAAGGATGCGATTTTGCAAAGAATTTAAATAAACCCAAATGTCTCTTGCCGGATACTGATCCGCCAGGTAGCTTTCTACATCATTTGAAAAAGTTCCATCAACAATTCCCTCATAGGAAAGCTTAGGACGCTGAGCAAGATTTCTACGCTCAGATGCAGAAAAACGTCTGGTCGGCCAGAACAAGCTGACGACACTCAAAAGCAAAAGCAGCAATACGCTGGTAAATGCCAGCAAGCAAAAATAAAAGCCTTTTCTTTTGCGAATTTCTTTTGTGTTCAAAGCAAACCTCCTTAGAATCTGAAATATAAAAATGGATTATATGTCTGGTAGACAAGCGCTGCAATACAAAGTAAAAATAAAAACACTCGAACTGCTGCGCTTATCTTTGGGTAACGTACAAAAATCTGCTCGCCGAGCTGGTGCATAATCGGCGTGGAAAAGAGAACACCAAGCACCAATAAAACAATACTTGTGCGCAGAAAATATCCTGCCGTTGCGTTAAAAAAGGAAACTTTGCCTATGCCAAACATCATACAAAAATATTGTCCAAGTGAAGCAAAGCTTGTATTTGCAAACAACATCCAGCCAATCACTACGGCAATGAGTGTAAATGTATGACCAATCACCTTATGCTTTTTTAAAAATCCGCCAATCAAATACTTTTCGATGATAAGCAACACACCATAGTAAAGTCCCCAAAGCAAAAAGTTAATGCCTGCGCCGTGCCATACACCAGTTAGTCCCCAAACAATCAGCAAGTTTCGGATATGCTTTGCAGTTGTCACACGATTCCCGCCAAGCGGAATGTACACGTACTCGCGAAACCAGGTTCCAAGTGTCATATGCCACCTGCGCCAGAAATCGGTTATGCTTTCGGCGATATATGGATAATTGAAATTCTGTGGAAAACGAAAGCCAAACATTCTTCCCAGACCAATTGCCATATCCGAGTAACCGCTAAAATCGTAATAAATCTGCAGCGTATATAAAATGGCGCCGATCCATGCTGTCACAATAGACGACTGCACATTGCTTAGCGCTTGAATACGCACAAAAATCTGGCCCAACAAATTGGCAAACAATACCTTCTTCACCATACCTCGGATAAAAAACTCACAGCCCACACCAAAGCCTGCAATCGTTACCTTGCGGCTTCTAATCTGCTGCTCCACGTCCTCATACCGCACGATTGGACCAGCGATCAGCTGTGGAAACATTGCAATATAGAGAGCAAAGTTAATCAGATTATTCTGTGCCCTTGTCGTTCCGCGATACACATCGACCAGATAAGAAATCGCCTGAAATGTATAAAATGAAATACCAATCGGAAGTGCAATCTTTACAACTGGAATGAGTGACGGCAGCATTGCATGAAGTGTCTGCGAGATCCCGGATACATACTTGAAAATACCAAGCATCAGCACATTCCAGAAAACTGCAAAACCCAAGTTCCAGACACGCATTTTTGACTGTGATGCTCTGTCTGCTTCTATAATGCGTCCAAAAACATAATTGATACCGATACTTAAAAGCATGAGAAGAATATTTCTCGGTTCTCCCCATGCATAAAAGAATAAACTTGCGATTAAAAGAATTGCATTTTTCATCTGCTTGGGACTAAGCATGTACACCAAAACCACAACAGGCAAAAATGCAAATAAAAATGTCATACTTGAAAATACCATTGTTATCTTCTTCTCCTATTTGTGATTTTATTTGGCTATCGCATCTGCAAATGCCTCTCTTGCCAGTGAGCTGTCCTTTGATACAATAAACAACATATAGTGGCCATAAGTGATTGTCTTTGCATTGTTAATCAGCTCCATCTGATCGACACCATAGCCCTCAAAGCATGACTTTTGGTATTCGATTCGTTTTTGAATTGCTTCTTCTACTGACTCTTTCTGACTAGTATCTTTTAAATTGACTAACAAAAGCTCTGCCGCATCCATATTGGAGTCTGGTCCATAGTAGACAAGTCCATTAAATGCATTGGCTTCCAAGCCAAACCGCTCTTTTACAACCATATCGCTCTCTGACACGGCTGTATCTGGCATCAGCTCAACTAAATTTTGCGCCACTGTGTTTACATCGATTTCTCGATATTCTTTTTCCCTTGTAAGCAACCACACACAGAAAAGTAAGGCGATCAATGAGATCGCTTGAAAAAAATAAATAGATAGTTGTCTTGCTTTATTACCTGTTTTCTTGCTTATCGTATCGTTTTCCTTACTGTTTGTTCTCTTGTTCATAAAGATCCCTTTTTTTGTCTCTTGTCGTGTACCAAGTAGAAAGCATTTTCTCTTTCTGATAGCCCAAACGCTCATATAAGTAAATCGCCGGATTGCTATCTGCACATATCATGCTAAGTTTCTCATAACCATTCTCTGCTGCAAGCTGTTCAAACATCAAAAGACCTTCCTTGCCAATTCCTTGATTTCTGAAAGCTTCGCTTACGCCAAGACTTTCCAGCTCAAAAAATTCTTCGCCTGTCTCTTCGTTTTTGATCTTCTTTGCAGAAAAAAAACCTACCTGCGCATCACCTTTACAAAGTGAAAAACATCGTTCTCCCTCTGCAATATCCAAAAGCAGCTGCTTTGATGTTCTTTTTACACCACCTGGAACCTGCTTGAAGCATTCATTTTCAAGATTACTGTATTCCTCAACAAGTTTGCTGTCGCTAGTATCTAACGATACAGCTTGAATTGCCACTCCATTTGTTTTTGAATCTACCTTCGTTGTCTTGGCAAGCTTCCACTGGTTGTAACTGGTATCAAATGAGAAATACTCAGCCTGATATCCAATCTTTAAATGACCGGTATTGTCTCTCACATGGATCTGCTTTGCTCCGTTTCGGGATGCCTGCTTTACAAGACGCAAAAGAAGCCTTTCAAAATCGCATTCATCGCAAGCATAAATTTGGATGTATGCTTTACCAAAACTTTCTATTTCGCCCTGATTGATACGGTAGGACCAATGCTCATTCTCCTCACGGATTACAGCCGGAAGTATCTCTTCCTCTATGGAAATCAGTGTCAGTCCCTCTGCCGGTGCCTTCGGACCTGCCTTGCTTCTATCTCGTGCTTCAAGCACCTCTTTGATCTGTTCTGGCTCCCAAAAGCCACATCCTACCTTAACCAGACTTCCAACAATAATGCGCACCATATTGTAGAGAAATCCATTTCCGCTGATGCGAATATCAATGCGGTCATCTTCATTCTTTTTTATTGTAATCGAATAAATACGGCGAACTGTATCCTCTACCTGTGTACGAATCGAGCAAAAGCTCTTAAAATCGTGCTCACCGACAAGGTACTGCGCTGCTTCTCTCATCTTATCCACATCAAGCGCATAATAATAAAAATAGGAATTTAAACGCTGATCAGGCAGCGGTACTCTTCTGTTTAAAATGCGATACTCATAAGTCTTTCTTGTATTGCGCTTTCGCGGATGATAATCTGGTGCCACCTCGCAAGACTCCTGAATTACGATATCCTTTGGCAGACGCTGATTAAGCGCGATACAGATTTTGTCAGCCGGCATACGCGCATGAGTGTCAAACACCGCAATGTTGCCTCTTGCATGAACACCAGAGTCGGTTCTACTGGCACCGATCACCTCTATCGGCTCATTTAGCAGCTTGGACAGCTCACGGTTTAATACTTCCTCGATACAGATGCCATTTGGCTGCTTCTGCCATCCACAGTAATTCGTTCCATCATAGGCAACGACCATTTTTACTCGCTTTGTCATTCTATTTCTCACTCTCAAAACTTATTTGGAAAAATCTATTTTCTTATCTGCTTACTTCCACATCACTGCTAACGCAACCATAACCACGATGTATAAGAGCAGGCAGCCATATGCTTTCTTATCAATCGCTGCATATTTTAACGGCTTCTCATCTCCATGATAGCATCTTGCTTCCATCGCCATTGCAAGATCGGATGCACGGCGAAATGCTGAGATAAAAAGCGGTACAAGAAGCGGCACCATCGCTTTGGCTTTTTTTATAAAACCGCCGCTCTCAAAATCGGCTCCTCTGGCTGTCTGCGCCTTCATGATCTTGTCTGTCTCTTCAATCAAAATTGGGATAAAACGAAGTGCAATTGACATGGTCATTGCAATTTCATGCACTGGAATCTTGACCTTTTTTAAGAAACCAAGGCTCTTCTCTAGGCCATCTGTCAGCGCATTTGGCGTTGTCGTAAGTGTCATGATTGATGAGCCAAGAATCAAAAGAATCAAACGTATTCCCATGTATACAGCCTTTTCTAAGCCCTCCCATGTTATATGGCGAAGCAGCCACACATCTATAATACTTGTTCCTGGTGTCAAAAACAGATTAAAAGAAACTGTAATCAAAAGAATAATTACAATACTCTTTAATCCTCTTGCCATAAATTTGAATGGAACAGTTGACAGATGAATCACAGCTGCTAACGCAAACACGGCTAGCAAATAGCAGATCGGTCCATCTGCTGTAAACAGACTAATAATATAGAGCATAGTACCTGCCAGCTTGACACGCGGATCAAGCTTATGAATTATGGAATCTGCCGCATAATATTGTCCTATTGTAATATCTCGAATCATACAGTTTTTTCCTCCGGCTTTCTACGTGATTCAATCTGACTCTTTTGATCTTGATTATTCTGGTCTTTGCTCTTGCAATCCTGTTTTTTCTTTCCCTGAAAATATATTAAAAGATTCTTTCTTGCCTCTTGTACAGTAATGGCATTTTCAAAAACAGGGTAGCCTTCACTCTTTAGCCTATGCATCAGCTGTGTCACCTGTGGAATCGCAAGACCCATCTCGTGAAGCTCTTTTTCATGTTCAAATACCTTTCGCGGCTTATCATCGAACACAATCTTTCCACCATTTACAACAAGAATACGGCTTGCATATTGTGCCACATCCTCCATGCTATGTGAGACAAGCACTATTGTGATGCCGCGCTCTTTCTGCAGCTTTGCGATCTGACCTAAGATATCATCTCTTCCCTTTGGATCAAGACCTGCTGTCGGCTCATCTAATATTAAAATCTGTGGATTCATTGCCAACACGCCAGCAATTGCCACACGGCGCTTCTGTCCTCCCGACAGCTCAAATGGTGATGCTTCATAAAGTGATTCATCAATTCCTACCATCTTAAGTGCCTCGGTTGCCCTTGCCTTTACTTCATCTTCAATCAATCCCTGATTTTTCGGGCCAAAGCATACATCCTTAAAGACGCTTTCCTCAAACAGCTGATACTCTGGATACTGAAACACAAGACCTACCTTGCTGCGAAGCTCTTTTAACGGATATCCATCCTGCCATATATCTTTTCCATCATAGGTGATTGTTCCGCTTGTCGGCTTCATAAGACCATTTAAATGTTGGATCAGCGTCGACTTTCCGGAACCTGTATGACCAATAATTCCGATAAACTCATTTTTATGAATAGACAAACTCACATCATTTAATGCCGGGAATGACTCTTTGCTGTCCGGGTCATAGACGTGTGTGACATGAGATAACTGCAGCAAAACCTGCTCCGGATCACTATTCATTGTTTTTGAATAATTATTTTCTGAATAATTTTCTTTTCCTGAAACTTGTGCTCCATGGACAGAAAAATCGGCATCGCACACTCGCTTAAACTCATCTGTAAACTCATTGACACTGAGCACACCATCTTTAAATGGCAGGCCGTCCTTCTTTAACTCCCATGCAAGTTCCGTCACCTGCGGCACATCAAGATGATAACGCTTTAACTGCTCTACCTGCGAAAAAATCTCTCGTGGTGTTCCATCATCAACAATTCGACCGCCATCTACGACAACTACGCGGTCAGCATCAATGACCTCTTCCATATAATGGGTGATCAAAATGACTGTGATTTTTTCCTTTTTATTCAATTCATGAACGGTATCAAGAACTTCCTTTCGGCCGCTCGGATCAAGCATAGCAGTCGGTTCATCCATAACAATAATCTGTGGCTTCATCGCCATGATTCCTGCGATTGCAACACGCTGCTTCTGTCCGCCAGACAATTTATTTGGTGACTGCATACGGTATGCTTCCATACCAACAGCCTTTAAACTTTCATTGACACGCTTCCAGATTTCCTCTGTCGGTACGCCCATATTTTCTGGGCCAAATCCGACATCTTCCTCCACAACATTAGCTACAATCTGATTATCTGGATTCTGGAAAACCATACCGGTAGACTGACGAATCTTCCATAAGTTTTTCTCATCGGATGACAACTTGTCCGATATATATACAGTTCCCTCGGTAGGCAGCAGCAAGGCATTTAAATGTTTTGCCAGTGTTGACTTGCCTGAGCCGTTATGACCCAATATTGCAACAAAGCTTCCTTTCTCAATATCAAGAGATACCTGTTCTAGCGCAGTCTTTTCGCCAATCTCTTCACCATTGTCGCCATACTTGCTGAAACGGTGAACTAGATTTTTTATACTGATAATGCCCATCTGTGGCCTCCTCTCTCTAACACTCGATTATCATAGCATGACGCCGCTCGAATTGCAAGCTATGATGCAGTTCACACATCCCATTGATTCGTCAAATCCTCATGCAAGCATGGGATTTATCCGAATCTAACTAGATGTGTGAACTGTAAAACAAAATAAAGCCATGCAGATACCTGCATGGCTCATCTTCTATTCGTATGGAATTGTTAATGTAATATTTTAATCTAAGGATTAAACTAACTCTAACAGTACTTCCATTGCGTTGTCACCCTTACGAAGACCGATCTTTACGATACGAGTGTAACCGCCGTTACGGTTAACGTACTTTGGAGCGATCTCATCGAAGAGCTTCTTCGGCATATCTACGGACTTTGTTCCCTTCTTCTTACCAGCGTTGGTAGACGGAACCTCAGTTACTCCGTAGAGAACCTTCATCATCTGTCTTCTTGCATGAAGTCTGGAAGCCTTATCCTTCTGGATTTCCTTCTCTACTTCATCATAAACAGTAACCTTCTTGCCGTTTACTACTTCCTTTACGTTCTTGCCATCAGCGTCCTTGCGGGCAACCTTAGCCTTAACAGTAACGGTCTCGTAGTTATCCTTTTCCTTAACAGCCAGAGCGATAAGTCCTTCAGCAACCTTCTTGACTTCCTTTGCTCTTGCTTCTGTTGTAACAATCTTGCCATTGTAAAGAAGACTTGTAACCTGGCCTCTGATCATGGCCTTTCTCTGGTTAGAAGTTCTTCCAAGCTTTCTGTAACCTGCCACTGTGATTTACCTCCGTTTAACTTACTCTTCACCGGACTTAAAATCCAACCCCAGTTCCTTCAGCTTTGCGTTAACCTCGTCAAGAGATTTCTTACCAAGGTTTCTGACTTTCATCATATCCTCAGCAGTCTTGTTGCAAAGTTCTTCAACTGTGTTGATTCCGGCTCTCTTCAAACAATTGTAGGAACGAACGGACAGCTCCAGTTCATCGATGTTCATCTCGAGAACCTTTTCCTTCTCATTGTTTTCCTTCTCAACCATGACCTCAGCGGACTTGGCGTTCTCGGAAAGATCAATGAACAGATTCAGGTGCTCATTCAGAACCTTTGCAGCCAGGCTGACTGCTTCATCTGGTGCTAACGTACCGTTAGTATATACGTCGAGTGTCAGTTTATCATAATCAGTAACCTGTCCCACACGGGTATTCTCAACAGTCACATTGACTCTCTCGATTGGTGTGTAGATGGAATCTACTGCAATCACGCCGATTGGCAGTTCACTGTTCTTATTCTTCTCTGCACTGATATATCCACGTCCCTTGGTAATGGTAAGCTCCATATAGAGACGGCAATCTTCTCCGCCGCTAAGTGTTGCAATTACCTGGTCCGGATTCATAATTTCAATATCCTGATCAACCTGAATGTCAGCAGCGGTAACAACACCTTCGCCCTCATGCTCAATATAAGCAATCTTTGGCTCGTTTGTCTCGCTGTTGTTCTTGATTTCAAGACTCTTCACATTCATGACGATCTCTGTAACATCTTCTTTCACTCCCGGGATAGAGGAGAACTCGTGAAGCACGCCCTCAATCTTAATCTGACTGACAGCTGCACCCGGAAGCGAAGACAGCATGATTCTTCTTAAGGAATTGCCAAGTGTAATACCATAGCCTCTCTCAAGCGGCTCCACTACAAACTTGCCATATCTGTTATCTTCAGACATCTCCTTAATTTCAATCTTGGGTTTTTCGAAATCAAACACTATTAGCCCCTCCTTATAGGATGCTTTAAGAGAAGCATTCAAATAAAATCAGCTTGTTTAGCAGTAGGCTGCAAAGCTTTGCAAAACCGTTACTGCTAAACAATGAATAATTATTATTTGGAATACAACTCGACAATCAGCATCTCGTCTACCGGAACATCGATCATCTCTCTAGTCGGGATCTGCTTAACAGTTCCACTTAAAGCCTCGATGTTAGCCTCTAACCACTCCGGTACCATTCTGCTGCCTGTTACTGCTACGATGTCCTTATAACGCTGGGAATCCTGAACCTTTTCCTTGATGGAGATTACATCACCAGCCTTGATTAAGTAAGACGGGATGTTTACACAGGAACCGTTTACAAGCACATGCTTGTGGTCAACAATCTGTCTAGCCTCGTCTCTTGTACGAGCGAAACCAAGACGGAAAATAACATTATCTAATCTACGCTCCAGAAGAATCATCAGGTTCTCACCAGTCATACCAGTCTGACGCTCTGCCTTTGCATAATAATTTCTAAAAGGTTTCTCCAAAACACCATAGATAAGCTTTGCCTTCTGCTTTTCACGCATCTGCAGACCGTACTCGCTCATCTTCTTATTAGCTCTCTTAGACTGTCTATTAGACTTCTTGTCATATCCAAGATAAATTGGGTCCATATCAAGAGATCTGCATCTCTTAAGCACTGGAACTCTACTTACTGCCATCTTTAATACCTCCTAATTAAACTCTTCTACGCTTTGGCGGACGACAACCATTGTGCGGAACTGGTGTCACATCCTTGATGCTGGTAACTTCAAGACCACACGCCTGAAGTGCACGGATAGCTGCCTCACGACCTGAACCCGGTCCCTTTACCATAACATCAACGGACTTTAATCCATGTATTAAAGCTGCCTTAGTAGCAGTCTCTGCTGCCATCTGAGCTGCATAAGGAGTAGATTTCCTTGAACCTTTAAATCCAAGACCGCCTGCACTTGCCCAGGATAAAGCGTTTCCCTGGGTATCAGTCAACGTAACAATTGTATTGTTGAAAGATGACTGAATATGGGCCTGTCCACGTTCAACGTTTTTCTTTACACGCTTTTTTGTCACTTTCTTTGCTGACACATTCTTAGCCATTAAACTAACCTACTTTCTTCTTATTTCTCTTTCTCTCTTTACGAGTAGTTATAAGCTGCTATTTACTTAAATTACTTCTTCTTGTTAGCAACTGTCTTCTTAGGACCCTTACGTGTTCTAGCGTTGGTCTTTGTCTTCTGTCCGCGGACAGGAAGGCTCTTTCTGTGACGGATGCCTCTATAGCAACCAATCTCCTGGAGTCTCTTGATATCCATGGCAACTTCTCTTCTTAAGTCACCCTCTACAGTGTACTCTCCATCGATAACGTCACGAATTCTTGCAACTTCCTCGTCAGTCAGATCCTTAACACGGGTATCCGGGTTAACATCTGCTGCAGCAAGAATCTTGTTGGAACTTACTCTACCGATTCCGTAGATGTAAGTCAGACCAATCTCCACACGCTTTTCTCTTGGTAAATCAACACCTGAAATACGAGCCATGTGTGTTT
>OGPV01002213.1_pt1 | contig 11793 bp, 13 predicted proteins | sample 1553001 | NCBI WGS metagenome assembly OGPV01 (sample SAMEA2580268, study PRJEB22360) | human gut metagenome | biome: human gut; feature: human-associated habitat; material: faeces | place: Denmark | collected 2008/2010
AATACCCCGAAGCCGGCTGCACAGACAGTACAGGCAAATCCTGCTGCGCCGAAAGCGCCCGAAAAATATGACCTTGAGGACATTTTAAGAGAAGTCCGCGAGATGAACGCGAATAAATAATCGTACATAAAAAGGCCTTTGCATCTCCGTTTTGGACGGTGCAAAGGCCTTTTGTCGTCTTAATTTTGCGTCAGGTTCTTTTCTTTCTCGAAAAATGCTTTGCGCAATATCTCGAAATCCTCGGGTGTGCAGACTTTTTTACAGGTGGAGATGAACGAGCCTGTCACCGTGAAGCACGCTTTCATGACGTCGCACGGGTAGTTTTCACATTGGCCGCAATGCGCGATGTGCTTTTCGTTCACGCATTTTACAAGGCGATAGCGGCACCAGTTTTCTTCCTTGCAGCCGGTACAGGCAATCTCCTCGTTTGTCACCACGTGGTCGCGGTAGCCGATTTTATACCACAGCTCGGCGGTGTGGTGCAGTTCTTCTGCGGTTTTGGTGTACGGCGGCACGTTGTAGCGCGGACATACCGCGCAGTCGTTTCCACACGCCGCAATGATTTTTTCACACATAGAGAACTCCCCCAAAAAACTATGTCTATTGCAGCTCGTCGCGGTAGTAGGCGAGAAGCAGATCGACCATTCTGCCGTAGGAGCGCAGGCCGTTTTCCTGCCCGTTGGCTTTTAAGTACGCGTCGTTCACGCGGTCGGAGACCTCGGAAACGGGCGTTTCGTACTGCTTCCAGTACGCATTATTTGACCGAATATCGCGGCGCAGTGCGTCGCTTTTTAAAGCGTCCGCCCGGTTCCACAGGTCGCTGTCCACGGTGAGCAAAGCATTCATCGCGTGGACGGACGCCAAATACACACCGCTGTAACGGAATTCCGGGTCGTCACTTTGCAGGCACGCCAAAAATGCGATGAAATTCGCTTCGTCCTCGCGCATGTAGCCGGAAAGGTGCGAAAGCTCGTGGCACATCGTCACGGGGATCAATACGTCGTTCATGTGGACGTTGACGTTCGCTTCAAACGTGAACGGGCAGTAAATGCCGCTGATGTCAAGGTACGACATCACTTCCGAGAACAACACGGGCTTCGGTTTGCCATTTGTGTAGAGCGTGGAATACGTATCATGAAGGCTGTTGAATGATGATTTTGCTTCGTCTGCATCGGAAAAAACACTGGTTGAAAGCTGAAATACACCGTTTTCGTCTTCGGGCAGGTTTTCGCGCAATGTGTTCGCTTCGTTGATCAAATACACGCACACATCGTAAAGCTCCTCGGCGGAGGACTCCCGCACGGTAAGCCCGCTGACGGCGGCAAAGCTGTACCGGCGATGGTTCGTGCCGTAGTTCGTTACGCACAAAAACGCGATGCACGTGGCGATGAGAACAGGAACTGACAAAAAACGCACAAAGTACGCAAAGCGGCCCTCTTTATGACGAATGAGTTTATAAACGCCGTGAATGAGGTACGCCAAAATGAAAAGGACAAGCGCGATCAGACAAAATTCGCCGACAGAAAACGGGAAGACTCCCGTAATGGCGGAAAAGAACTGCGCGTACACGGGGTAGATCGTCACGGCATACCACTCGGCAAAATCTGCGCTCTGCCGTGCGGCGAAGTCCAAAAGGAACGCCGTAGGCAGCAAAAGCAGCAGCCAAAAGCGCTTTAAACGAAACGCTTTAAGATAAGTTTTCATAGTTTGAATTCCTCGGCGCTGTATTGCCCGAGCTTTTGTTCGCTTTTCGGCTCGCGGCGCAGCGGGTCATATTGAAATTTTGCGCAGTGCTCTCCGCCGAGCTGCCCCGCAAGACATTTTTTCTGTACACCGTCCGCATGAAACGCGCAGTAAGCGCAGTCCGGCTCAATGCGGCTGCCAAACAGAGCGGGTGTTTGTTTTTTCTTTTTGCGTCCGAACACTTTCGTCGCCTCCGATTTTCAGGTTGCTCTTAGAGTTGTTCTCATTGTAGCATTTTCCCGGTGGAATTTCCACCACAAATTTTCGACGGTGTTTTTCCGCTGCGGAGAATACACGTGAGAAGAAAGAACACAGACAGCGCGATGAGCGCCAAGGATGATGCCGCGCTGCCCGCCATGGGCGCGGTGTTGAGGGGCGAGGTTTCCACGGCAACCGAGGTGTTTGCCGGGAGAAAATAGGAAAGCAGCAAATAAAATGCAGCGGAAAGCAGTCCGTTTAAAAAGCGTGCGAGAACATATCTCGTTTTCGACAGCGGCAGCCCCGCTTTGTGGAAAAAGGAGAAGATCTGCAAGTGGATGCAAACGCCGGAAAATCCGAGCCCGAACGCTAAAAAATAAACCGGCAGGTGCCAATATATGCACTGTGTGACTCCGGCGGTGATCTCCAGACCCATCGTCAGCAATGCGCCGGAAAGCGGCACGGTGAGCCCAAGGCGGGAGAGGAATCCGCATAAAAACTGAAAAATGCCGGCATCGTGCAAAACGGCCAAAAGCATGGAAAACACAATGACCCGCAAAGGGAAACGGTGGCCTTAATGCCGTCCTGCACAGCGGAGACGATGCCGCCGGGAGCAGCTTCTGGCGATTTTAGGCTTTTTTCGGGTTTTTCGGCAAAGCGCGATAAAATAAGCCCTAAAAGGAGCGGCGCAAGTGCGCAGGCAAAAAATAAATTCAGCCCGATGCGGTCGCTTCTTAATAATAAACTGCCCGTATAGGCTGCCGCAAACGCATAGCCCGGCGCGGTACAGAAGCATAACAGCCGCGCTGCCTGTTCCCCTGTGAGCTTTCCGGCCGCGTATAAATTTGCGGTGATCTTCGCGCCGGTAGGGTAGCCTGCGGTGAGCCCCAACAAAACGGCGGGAGCGGCGCAGGCGGGTAGGCGGAACACATGACGCATTACGGGGGAAAGCGGGCGAAACAGCACCTGCGCCGCGCGGCTGTTCGTGCATAGGCACGCGAGTAAAATAAACGGGAACAGCGAGGGAATCAGCGTGCCGAGGCATGTGTGGATGCCGCTGACAACGCCTGCGGCGGCAGCGGTGCGGTGCCTGAGCAGGAGCAAGGCGAGCAGTAAAAGCGCGGCGCCGCGGACATAAAGCGCCGGAAGCTGCAATTTTTGGCGAATGAAAAAAACGATACGTTCTGTATGCTTCGACACGGTGAACCCTCCTTTTGAAAAAGTATATGCGTGTTTTTCCGCACATACGTATAGGAGTAAAAAAGAAAGAGGGTGGGCGCATGGGTGAGCTTGCAGATAAGCTGCGCTATGCCATGCAGGACGGCACGATCCGCACGGAGATTCTCGGCACGGCGAAGCTTATTTTAGAGGGTTGTGACGGCGTAATCGAATACGAAACGGAAAAGATCGGCCTGCGCTGCGGGCGGCGCGCCGTGTGGGTGGAGGGGAAAAGCTTACGGCTTTTGTGTCTTGAAGAGGACGGCGCGGTGATCACGGGACATATTGAGGCGGTGAGGTTTGCATGAAGAAAATCACGCATTGGGTGCTTGGCACGGCAACGGCGCGTGTTTCGGGCGATACGGCACGGTTTATGAACATTGCGGTGAAAACGGGTCTGCGCCCCATTCGACTTCAAAAGGATGGGAAAGACGTGCTTTTCACCTTGTATGCGAAGGACTACAAAAAGCTGCATAAGATCAAACAACGCACGCACGCGCGGGTGAAGCTTGCGGAGAAAAGCGGCTTCCCGTTTCGGTTCCGCCGCATGCTGCGCCGACCGGGACTTTTGCTTGGCACGGCGCTCGGCGTGGCGCTGATGCTGTTCCTTTCCGGCTTTTACTGGGAGATGACGATCTCCGGTGAAGATATTCCGTATGCCGAAAGCGAAATTTTGGCGGCAGCAAAGCGCGTTGGCGTGTATATCGGCGCGCCGCGAAGCACCGATACCGCTTTGGCCTCTGTCGCGCTTTTGGAGGAGCTGCCGGAGCTTTCGTGGGCATCGTTCAACACGGAGGGCTGCACCGTACAGCTTGAGCTGCGCACGTCCGTCACAAAGGCGGAGGGCGCGGAGCACGACGGCACGGGGGACATCGTCGCGTCACGCGCGGGGCTCATCCATTCTATCACGGCGCAAAACGGCACGGTGCTCGTGAAAGTCGGCTCTGCCTGCGCCGCGGGGCAGGTGCTCGTTTCCGGCATCACACAGGTGGGCGATCCGTATGATCCGGAATACAACCCCGTGCGCTGTTTTTACACCCGCGCCCGTGCGGAAATTCTGGCGGAGACACAGCGCACATTCACGGCATCCTGTCCGCTTAGTACCGAAACGGTGCGCGAAACGGACCTCGGTACACAGCGCGCGCTGTATATTTTGGGCGTGCGCGTGCCGCTCTCGCTTTCCGGCGCGCCGAAAGGCCAGACGGCATACACCCGCACGCCGTTCGTTTTGCAGGGGCACACGTTGCCGCTGTGGGTGGAAACGGTGCGCGTATATGAGGAGAAGACCGTGCCCGTTACGTTCACGGAGGAAGAAGCGCAGCGCCGCGCGCTTGAAAATCTGCATCAGCTGCAAAAGCTTGCGCTTGGAGAAGACGGGCGTGTGCTTACGGAAAACATCACATATCAGACAAAAGACGGTGCGGTTTACGTCACGTCCCGGTGCGTATGTCTTGAAAACATTGCGCAGGAGGCGCCGCTCACCCTGCCTGAAGAGCCTGAAAATCAGGGGATTATAGGGGTATTTGTCGGAAATGTACAGGGAAACGGCTAAATTTCGTTGAAAATTTCATAACCACATTGGGAACACTTATGCTATAATAAAACAGGAAATTCGGTTTTTTAGACTGCACGGTTTTTCAGAGCCGTGCGGCAAAAGGAGAACGATTTGGAAAGAAGCATTCATGTAGACAAAGCAGAATACGCGGCAGAGCTTTTCGGCAGCTTTGACGTGAACGCAAAGCGACTGGAAAAGGCATTCGGTGTAACGTTTTCCTGCCGTGATTCGCAGATTCACGTCATCGGCGAAGAACCCGGTGTTTCGCGTGCGGTGCGTGCGGCAGAAAGCCTTTTGCGGCTCGTCGAAAAGGGCGAAGTTCTAAACGACCAGAACGTCGGCTACTGCATCGACATGGTCATGGAGGACAGCGAAGCACAGATGGCGCCGCTTACGGACGGCTGCATCTGCATCACGGCGAAAGGCAAGCCCGTAAAGCCCAAAACGGTGGGACAGAAGAATTATTGCGACAATATTCGCAATAACACCATCACCATCGGCGTCGGCCCTGCGGGCACCGGTAAAACATACCTTGCGGTTGCCATGGCCGTGACGGCGTTCCGTGCGCAGCAGGTGAACCGCATCATCTTGACGCGCCCTGCCGGGGAAGCCGGCGAGAAGCTGGGTTTTCTGCCCGGTGATTTGCAGCAGAAGGTAGATCCCTACCTGCGCCCGCTTTACGATGCGCTGTTCGACATGCTCGGCGCGGAATCGTACGCCCGCCTTGTGGAGCGCGGCAGCATTGAGGTGGCGCCGCTTGCGTACATGCGCGGCAGAACGCTCGACGACAGCTTTATCATTCTGGATGAGGCGCAGAACACCACCTGCGAGCAGATGAAAATGTTCCTGACGCGTCTCGGATTCAACTCCAAAATGGTCATCACAGGCGACATCACGCAGATTGATCTGCCGGACGGCAGACGCTCGGGTCTGAAGGATGCGATGCGTGTGCTGCGCAATGTGGATGACATTTCCGTTTTCCGTTTTACCGAAAAAGACGTTGTGCGCCATCGCTTGGTGCAGGATATCATTCGGGCGTATGAAAAAGCGTCCGCAGCAAAATAACCCCTATCGAAAGGATTTTAGCATATGGAAAAAATCAGAGTCATCATCACAAACAACCAGAAAGCGGTCAAAGTGCCGACCGGCGTGCGCATGCTCATCCGTCGCTGTTGCCACGCGGTTCTGCGGATGGAGAAGTTTGAGGATTCCGCTGAAATCAGCGTGACATTCGTGGACAACGAGCAGATCCGCGAGCTAAACGCGCAATACCGCAACAAAGATGCCGCAACAGACGTGCTCTCTTTCCCCATGGGTGAGAACGGCGTGTATGACATCAACCACGATACCGGCGCGAAGATCCTCGGCGATATTGTGCTCTCTGTGGAAATGGCAATGGCACAGGCAAAGCGCTACGGCCACAGCTTAGAGCGCGAGATCGGCTACCTGACGGCGCATTCTATGCTGCACCTGCTCGGCTATGACCACGAAAACGGCGGCATGGAGCGCGTGCGCATGCGTGAAAAAGAAGAATACGTTATGTCGCAGCTCGGCCTGCCGGGCACTTCCAGCTACACCGTTTAACATGGTGCCGGATTGGAAAACAAACGGTAAGACCCGCACGCAGGCAGACAGCTTTCGTGATGCCGCGCGCGGATTTTTCCATACCGTGAAAACGGAACGAAACATGCGTATACACCTTACAGCGGCGGTATACGTTTTGTTTTTTTCGCCCTTTCTGGGCGTAACGCGCAGCGAATACGGCGTTCTGCTTTTGACCATCGCAATGGTTATCGCGGCGGAAGCGTTCAACACCGCCATGGAGATGCTGTGTGATTACGCGCAGAAAAGCTATAATCCGCTCATCGGCAAAACAAAAGATATCGCGGCGGGAGCGGTGCTTGTGTGCGCCGTTTTTGCCGCTTTTGTCGGTATAGCCGTTTTGTGGCGTCCAAAAGCGATCTTAGCGCTTTTGATAACAATCGTCACAAATCCGCTTTACCTTGTGCTTTTCATTCTGTCGCTCATTTTGGCCTTTTTCTTCATTTTCAAAGTGCCATGCGGCGTGTGGGAAAAGCTTCATAAAAAGTGATATAAATTATCAGAAAGGAAACCGCGGCTGCGTGCCCCGGGAAAACTATGGATACAGAAAACTACATGAACGAAAAATCGGCGTTTATCGCCATTGTGGGCAGACCGAACGTGGGCAAATCCTCCATTTTGAACCGCCTGCTCGGTACGAAGCTTGCCATCGTTTCCAATAAGCCACAGACCACCCGCACGCGCATTATGGGCGTGTGGACAGAGGGCGAAACGCAGCTGGTGTTCATCGATACGCCGGGCCTCATCAAGCCGAAGAACTCCCTCGGCGATTATATGGTGAAAAGCGTTACCTCGTCCGTCGCAGATGTGGACGCCTGCCTGCTTGTTGTGGAGGCAAACACGAAAATCTCCAAAGCAGATGAAGAGCTTGTGCACCGCTTTAAAGATTTAGGTGTGCCGGCGCTGCTCGCCATCAATAAGATTGATCTTTTGCAGGACAAAAGCGTTTTGATGGAGCAGATTGCGAAGCTCTCCGCGCTCTACGACTTTGAAGCTGTGGTGCCGGTCTCCGCGCAGGACGGCACCGGCATGGACGCGCTGCGTGAGGAGCTCATCGCACTGGCGGAGCCGGGCGGACACTTCTTCTCGGAAGATACGCTCACAGACCAGCCGGAGCGCGTCATTGCGTCCGAGATTGTGCGTGAGAAAATTCTGCGCTTTACGGATAAAGAGATCCCGCACGGCGTCGCAGTCGTGACGGAAAGCATGCGCGACCTCGGCAATCTGACGGAGATCGATGCGACAATCTATTGCGAACGCGCCACGCACAAGGGCATTATCATCGGCAAGGGCGGCGCAATGCTGAAAAAAATCGGCTCGAAGGCAAGAGAAGACATGGAGCGCTTTTTCGGCTGCAAGATCAACCTGCGCCTTTGGGTAAAGGTGAAGGAGGACTGGCGCCAGCGCCCGCAGATCCTCACAAAGCTCGGCTTTAACGAGCACGATTTTGACCAGTACCAATAAACCGTGATTTTCGGGAAAACGGTCACATTTTGAGAAATTGACAGACGTTTCCACGGATAAAACCCGCAAAAACCGCAGAAGCTAAAAACAGCCATACGGTTTAGGAGGCGTTTGTATGCGAAATTCCCCGATGCAGAATGCGGCGTATGCCGCGTGGAACAGCTTTTATAAAAGCGGCAAGGCGGAGGATTACATCCGCTACGTGCAGCTTACACGCCGGGAGCTTGCCGACGTGGATTTTACGGCAGGAGACTTTGATGCAGGTAAAGACCCAGGGACTCATCATTCGGGAGCAGACGGTGGGCGAGAGCGACCGCCTTGTCACGGTGCTGACGCGTGACGCGGGCGTGGTGCGTGCGTTTGCCCGCCGCGCCAAAAACTTAAAGGACAGCAAAAGCGCCGCAACGCAGCTTTTGTGCTATTCCCGCCTTTCTATTTTTAAGGGGCGGGAAAAATACATGATTGACGATGCCGAGCCGATCGAGGTCTTTTTCGGGCTTCGGCGGGACATCGCCGCGCTTTCGCTGGCGCAGTATTTCTGTGAGCTGGCGTACTTAATGGTGCCGGAGGATACGGATTCCGAGGAATACCTGCGGCTTATCTTAAATTCCCTGCATTTTTTATCAAAGGGTACGCGGCCGATACGGCTGTTGCAGTCCGTGACAGAGCTGCGTATGCTCTCGTCGGCGGGCTATATGCCAAATTTAGTCGCGTGCGAAAACTGCGCCGCGTATGAGGCGGAAACGATGTTCTTTCTGCCGCAAAGGGGCATTATTCTGTGCGACAAGTGCTTTCACGGCGCGAATGAACCGTATGTCGCGCTGCCGCCGGGCGTGCTGACCGCCATGCGACACATTGCGTATGTGGATTTTGAGAAGCTCTATAACTTCTCGCTGCCGGAGGATGCGCTGAAAATTCTGAACGCCGCAACGGAAAGCTACGTTGTCCATACATTACATACCGTACCGAAGACCTTGGAGTTTTATAAAACGTTTTTGGATTAACAGAGGAGATTGACCCGGCAAAACCGGGTACGAAAAGAAAGCAGGAACAAAATGCTGAAAGATCATAAAGCGCTGGAGCTGGATAAAATTCTGCTTCAGCTTGCAAATGAAACCACTTGCCCGGATGCGGCGGAGCTGGCGCAGAAAATTGAGCCGGATACCGACATTCGCCACGTGGAGCGCCTTTTGCAGGAAACGGACGACGCGTTTGTTTTAATGGCAAAGTGCGGCGCACCGTCGTTTTACGGCATGACGAATGTCACGAATGCGCTGCGCCGCGCAGAAGCGGGCGGCGTGCTGAATCTGGCGGAATTATTGTCTGTTGCCGCGACATTGCGTGCCATCCGCAGTGTTTCGGATTGGCGTAAAAAAAGCGAAAGCGTCAAAACGGCGCTCGATTACCGCTTTGAGACCTTGCAGCCGAATAAGTTTATCGAAGACCGCATCTCGATGACCGTCGTCAGCGAGGAAGAAGTTGCTGATACCGCAAGCGTCGCCTTGGCGGCTATCCGCCGCAAGATCCGCGCGGCATCGCTGCGCGTGCGTGAGCAGCTTGATAAAATGATCCGCTCGCAGACCTACCAAAAGTATTTGCAGGAGGCCATTGTCACCCAACGCGGCGGCCGCTACGTTGTGCCGGTTAAGGCGGAGTTCCGCAATGAAGTCAAGGGCCTCATTCACGATTCCTCCGGCAGCGGTGCCACCGTATTTATTGAGCCGATCGGCGTTGTGGAGGCAAACAACGAAATCCGCGTGTTGCGCTCGGACGAAAAGGACGAGATCGACCGCATCTTGACGGAGCTTTCCCGTGAGATCGGCGAGTTTGCGGACGGCATCATCCAGAGCTACCGCGCGGCGGTGGAGCTGAATCTCATTTTCGCAAAAGGGCAGCTCGCCTACAAAATGAAGGCGACCGTGCCGAAGCTCAATCAGGAGGGGCGCATCGCCATCAAATCGGCGCGCCACCCGCTCATCGATAAAAATAAGGTTGTGCCGACCGATCTGTACCTCGGCAGTGATTTTGATGCGCTCATCGTCACCGGCCCGAACACCGGCGGCAAGACCGTCTCGCTGAAAACGGCGGGCCTTTTGACGCTGATGACCATGTGCGGCCTGATGATCCCCGCGGCGGATGGCAGCGAAATTTCGATTTTCGACCACGTTTTGGCGGACATCGGCGATGAGCAGAGCATTGAGCAGTCTCTCTCCACGTTCTCGGCGCACATGACGAATATCATCCGCATTCTCAACATTGCGGACGACAAGAGTCTTATCCTAATCGATGAGCTCGGTGCGGGCACCGACCCGGTCGAGGGCGCCGCGCTTGCTATTTCCATCATCGAAGCCATGCGCACCAAAGGCACGCGCGTGATGGCGACAACGCATTACGCAGAGCTGAAGGCATATGCCATTCAGACCGTTGGCGTTGAAAACGCCTGCTGCGAATTTGACGTGGCGACGCTGCGCCCGACGTATCGCCTGCTCATCGGCGTCCCGGGTCGTTCCAACGCATTTGCCATTTCCGCACGTCTCGGTATGCCGGCGAACATCGTAGAGCACGCAAAGGAACTCGTTTCCGATGAAAGCACTATGTTTGAGGAGGTCGTCTCCCGCTTGGAGGAGAGCCGCCGCAAAATGGAAGATGAGCGTGAAAGTGCCGAGCAGCTGCGTTTGAAAGCGCAGAACATGGAAAAAGAGGCTGAAGCGCTGCGCGACCGCGCCGAAAAGGACGCGAAGCACGAAATTGAGCGCGCCAGAATGGAAGCGGCGGAGCTTGTGCAGAAAACGCGCCGCGAAGCCCAGAGCCTGTTAGACGAGCTCGAAGACCTGCGCCGCAACAGGCAGAAATTATTGACCGCAGAGCAGAAAGCGCGCCTGAAGGCAGGCATCCGCGATATGGAAAAGGCCAGCGACCCGGTGCACGAGCGCCGCATAGACGAAGATTATGTGTTGCCGCGCCCCTTACAGGTCGGCGATACGGTACTGATTTACGACATCGATAAGATTGCGACCGTTTTGGATGTGCCGAAAAACGGCGACCAGATTTTGGTGCAGGCAGGCATCATCAAAACGCGCGTGCCGCTGAAAAACCTGCGCCTGACCGACCAGAAGCCGAAGGAAAAGAAGAAAGCCGCAGGCGGTCACCGCACCGTGACGAAGAAGATGGATTCCGCTCCGGCGCGCAATGAAGTGGATGTGCGCGGCATGAATTTGGAAGAAGCGCTCATGGAAGTGGATGCGTTTATCGATCACGCTTTGATGCACAATCTCAACATGCTGACGATTATCCACGGCAAAGGTACAGGTATATTGAGAAACGGCATTCAGCAGCATTTGCGCCGCCACAAGGCCGTGAAATCCTTTCGCCTCGGCGTATATGGTGAGGGCGAAAGCGGCGTGACGATTGTAGAGCTGAAATAACCTTAAGAGGATCGTAAGATGCAAAGTCTTGGCTTTACTTGACAGCAGCGAAAAATTCTCTTAAAATAGGTACAACAGAACCGATACCGCATAAAACTACGAAACAGGTTTTGTGCGGTATTATTTTACGCGGCCGGGCACAGCCGGGCTGCCGAAAGGCAGGGATTGGATGAAAAATCTATATAAAGCGGGTATGGGACGCTTTGCGGCGATATGCCTTGTGGTTTTGATGGTGTTTTCCACCGGCAACCTGTATGCGTTTGCGGATGAAGCCGGAAACGGCGACACGAGCACCTCGTCTTCCGAAGACGGAGGCGACACGGGCAGCACCGTAAGCGCGACGGCAGCGGACGCCGAAGTGCCGGAGCAGCCCGCGGATCTTTATGTCTATGACGAAGCGAGTGTGATTTCCGCCAGTACGAAAACGGTAATCAACGATAAAAACGCTGACCTCAATGCGACGTATGGTGTGCAGATTGCGGTGTTCACCATGAACACTTTGCCCGGCGAAAAATCCGATTATGATGGCCGCGTGGCCTACCTTAAAAAGGTCATGGACACGTGGAAGCTTGGCGGCGACAGCAAAAA
>OGPV01002218.1_pt1 | contig 11760 bp, 10 predicted proteins | sample 1553001 | NCBI WGS metagenome assembly OGPV01 (sample SAMEA2580268, study PRJEB22360) | human gut metagenome | biome: human gut; feature: human-associated habitat; material: faeces | place: Denmark | collected 2008/2010
CGAAGATCCGGAAAAGAGAACATTTATAAAAATGTATAAGGCTGCCGGGATTCGTGAGATTTCTCCGGAATGGCCACGGATTTCCCTGACACTTTCCGATACTCTGAGACAGATACTGGTGGAGGAAGAGGATCCGCAGACAATATTGAATAAAAGTGCAGAAAAGATAGAGAAAATCGGAGCAGAGAAATGAAAAAGAAAAATCTGAGACAGATTCTGATTCCTGCATTTATTATTACGGCATGCATTCCGATCACTATTTTTACAGTGATATCGCAGGCACGTCTGAAAAAAAGCACCCTTGATAATATGAACAATCAGGCAGAGGCAGATCTTCAGAAGTCAAATCAGTGTCTGAATATGACATTGGATAAGTATGAGACGATTCTGTATGATATCACTACGGCTGAAGACTTTTTAAATCTTGCGGTTACCGCGAAAGAATCTGCTGATATTATGGAGACAGATGCCTATAATATGCGAAGTGAATTTTCACATATCTGTAACAGAAATCAGGGTGTGGACGGGATTCAGCTGGTATTGGCAGATAGAAAAAGAATCTTTTATGACAGGCTTTCTTCTTCTTCGGTGAACAGTTCCTGGATTGAAAAGGTTGCAGTTCCGGAGACAGAAGAGATGCTGTCTTATACGATGGATCAAGAGAATGAAAATCCGGAAAGGATGTTTCATATCAGCCGTAAGGTAGTAAATTACTGGGATATCAGTGAAGATCTGGGAGAAGTGATTCTGTCAGTCGATGCAGATGAACTGAGTTCCGTGCTGGATGTTGGAAAAGGATCGGAAATATATCTGATAGATGACGGAAGGATCGTCGGAGCGGAAAATGAAAAATTACTGGGCAGGACGGAAGATATTTTAGAGACGAAAAGGGTCAGTCAAAAATCCATTACAAATACCCGGAGCGGCTGGAAAATCGTATTGTGCCAGTCGCTGAGTGAATATCAGAGAGCAATCAGAGAACAGATCGTATTCTGGCTGCTGCTGGCAGTGGCAGTGCTGCTTGTTTTTGTATTTCTGATCTATAAAGTTACAGAACCGGTCATGGTATCGGTAAATGAGATTGTAGATGCGATGAAAAATCTGGAGAAAGATAATTTCAGGGAGAAGCTTGCAATCAAAGAAAATGACAGTATAGAAATACAGAAGATATCGGAAGGCTTCAATGATATGACTGAGCGGATCTATCATTTGATCGGTCAGGTGAAACAATCTGCATTGGAGCAGAAGAATGCAGAAATCTCAGCGTTGGAGGCACAGATCGATCCTCATTTTCTATATAATATCCTGGATACCATCAACTGGAAAGCCATTGAAAATGAGCAGTATGAAATCAGTGAGATGTTAGTGGCGCTTGCCGAAATCCTGCGTTATGCCATTAATGATGCAGGGGAACTGACAACGATCGAAGCGGAAAAGGTATGGCTGGAAAAGTATATTCTTCTGCAGCAGGAAAAATTAGGAGAAAAAATCGAGCTGATATTTAAAATACCGGAGGAATTGGAAACTTATAAAATTCATAAAATGCTGCTTCAGCCTTTTGTGGAAAATGCGATCAAGTACAGTTTCCGCGGATGTAAGGGCGAACACCGGCTTACCATCGAAGCTGTGAAGGCAGAAGAACAATTACATCTGATCATTGTAAATAATGGGCAGTGTATTGAGAAAGTCAGATTAAAAGAACTCAATGAAGGAACGAAGATAAAGAATCATCTCGGAATTTCCAATGTGAGAAAGCGGTTGGAACTCTATTACGGAGAAGATACAGCAGTTTATTTTGAAAATATTCTTTCGGGTGGCGTGAAAGTACATTTATTTATTCCGATACAGGGAGGAAATGACGATGCGGATAGCAGTCATTGAAGACGAGAGACCGATTCGTGAGGGGCTTGTACATATTTTGAATAAAATCAGTCCGGAATACCAGGTGGTAGGAAGCGCGGAAAATGGGCGAGAAGGTTTAATTCTTCTTGAAGAACAGGATCCGGATCTGATCCTGCTTGATATCCAGATGCCGGATATGAACGGTCTGCAGATGTTAAAAGAAGCAAGAGAAAGAGGAAGTATGACTAAGGTTGTGATTCTTACGGCATACTCTGACTTTGATTATGCAAAAAAAGCAATTGCACTCGGAATAGAAAATTATCTGCTAAAGCCGGTTAATCTTACGGAACTGAAGAACACCCTTTCTAAAATCAAGGAAGAGATATTCGTAGAACAGAGAGGGAAAAATTCTCTTTCACTTGAAACGGTCATAAAAGATGCGTTAGAAGGCGAGTATGAAGAGGATTCTAGGTTAGAGGAGACGCTTTTGGAGAAATATGGGTTCTCCGGCAGAAAACAAATTTACTGTATGTATCTTTTTATGGGAAAGTATTATGATTCCGAACAAAAAGAAGCAGAGCTTTTTTTAGAAGAATTCCGGGAACATAATCCGGACAAAAAAATGTGCTGGTTATGGAGAGAGAAGAAGCAGTCTGTTTTTATCTGTTTTTATGATGTGAAAGCAAAAAAAAATTTTATACAGTATTTGAAGCAATCGGTAGTACCGGCTTTTTCTATGAGAATCCATGATCATGGGGCATTTGCGGGAAAAGAGTGTCAAGGGCTGGGAGAACTGGCGGAGATTGAAAATGCGCTGACCGAAGCATGCGGATGGCATTTAATACTTGGCAACCGGGTATTGATCAAGTGCAAAAAAATCGCGCAACTGAGGACAAATCGTTTTACTTATCCGGCAGATCTGGAGAATCAGGCAAGGAGTGCGGTAATCCATCTGGATTATCCTGCGTTTACCCGGTGCTTTCAGCAATTTATGGAGGCAGGATTACGTGAAGTCCACAGCCCGCAGGAAATCAGAGAGGTTTGTATCCGTTTTGCTTACGCTGTGATCAATACGGCAAAAGAGTGTGGAACATTACGGGATGAAGATCTGCTTGTCCAAAAAATATTACATACGATTTTAAATGCTGTTTTCTGGGAAGAAATCATGGATGCAATGCTGGAATTATTTGTCTGCATAGAAAATGATGAAAAAAAACAGACTTCGGCAGAGCTTCTGGTACAGAAAGCGCTTTCTATTATTAAAGAATGCTACAGTGACGGAATTAATCTGGAGGAAACAGCCAGGAGACTGCATGTTACCGAACAGTATTTGGGTACACAGTTAAAAAAAGAAACAGGCTCTTCTTTTACGGAGATTATAAGGCGATATAAAATCGCACATGTAAAACAATTACTTCTGGATACGGAATTAAAGCTGAATCAGATTGCTTCAATGGCAGGTTTTTCGGATCCAAAGTACATGAGTAAGGTGTTTAAACAGGAAGTAGGGATGCTTCCGAACGAATATCGGAGGATGAATACATAATCAGTTTGTAAAATTCCTCTTTTTATAAAAAATTTCTCCTTTTTAAAAATCTGAATTTGCTATAGTAGGTTCAGAAATTGAGAAGAGGAGGAAGTAAGATGGAAGCAGCCGAAAAAATTTCCGTCGGAGTAATTAAAGAAAAAACAAAAAGTAAAGCAGTCAAAAAAGAAGCAGAAGGTATGCGGGTTTCCACCAGAGAAAAAGTCTGTTACGGAGTTGGTGATATCGGAGCAAACCTTGTGTGGACAACGGTAGCTTCATTCCTGACGATTTACTGTACAGATGTGGCAGGAATTGCAGCAGGAGTAGTCGGAACACTGATGCTGATCGCAAGATTGTTTGATGGAGTATCCGATCTTTTTATGGGTGTTATTATCGATAAGACAAATACCAGATGGGGAAAGGCTCGTCCGTGGGTATTATGGAGTGCACCTCCGCTTGTTGTCAGTCTGATTATGATTTTTACAGTTCCGAATATCGGAGCAAACGGAAAAGCAATTTATATGCTGCTTGTATATATTTTCCTTGCAGCAGTTTGTTTTACTGCATCAAATCTTTCTTACAATACTATGCTTTCGCTGGTAACAACCGAGCAGCATGACCGAAATGTAATGAATACAATCCGGTTTGAATTTACAATGATCGCACAGCTGGTAATCAATGTGATTACGATTCCGCTGGTACATTTCCTTGGAAACGGCCAGAAGGGCTGGACCTGCATGAGTATTATTTATGCGATCGTAGCACTTGGAATGTTTATTACAACATTTGCCGGAACAAAAGAAAGATATAAACCGATCAAACCGGAAGTGACTGAAAAGAAGAAAACACACCCGATTAAGACTATTAAAATTCTTTGCAGCAATAAATACTTTATTCTGATCACATTAGCATTTGCAATTATTTATACATCACTCGGACTTACCGGTGGATCAAGAATTTATTATGCAAAATATGTACTTGGCAATGAGATGATCAACAGTACAATGACATTATTTAACTATATCCCAACGATCCTTACGATCATGCTGATCCCTATTTTTGCAAAAAAATTTGGAAAGATCAAAGCATTATTTGTGGGCTTCCTGTTCTATGGAGCAGGACTTATTCTTGAAATTGCAGGACCGGTCAATCTTCCGATGATTTATGGAGGACTGGTTTTACAGGGAATTGGTCATGCGGCATTGTATTCCTGCCTGTTCGCAATTGTTGGAGACGTAGTGGATTACAGTGAATGGAAAGACGGAATCCGAGAAGAAGGACTTACTTACAGTGTAACCAGCTTTGGACAGAAAATCGGAACAGGTCTTGGGACAGCAGCACTTGGATGGATCCTTGCGGCAGGAAATTATAATGGAACGGCAGCTGTTCAGCCGGACAGTGCGATCTTTGCAATTAAGAGTCTGTTCTTATATCTGCCACTGGCTATCACAGTCGTTGTTTTAATCATCTGGTATTTATTTATGGGAATCGATAAGGTATATCCGACAGTCAGAAAAGAACTGGATGAACGTAGAAAAAACGCAAAACAGAATTAGAAATATAAGATAAATAGTAATAGTAAAAGGATCGGATGGCAGTTCGCCATCCGGTCCTTTTTGTAATAAAAAATTATTTTGTCATAACGACAGCTCCGTTTTCTGTGATGCGAACCATGTATTCGATCTGAGCAGAAAGTCCGTCATCTTCGGTATAAACCGTCCAGTCATTGTCTTCATCAACAAAGAATTCCGGACTGCCTTCGTTGATCATTGGTTCGATGGTAAAGATCATACCCGGAACCAGAAGCATTTCGCTTCCCTTTGGTGTAACATAGCTTACCCAAGGTTCTTCGTGAAATTCAAGACCAACACCATGTCCGCCGATTTCCTCTACAACAGAATAGCCATTTGCTTTTGCATGTGAATTGATCGCATCTGCAATGTCTCCGAGATGGTTCCATGGTTTTGCCTGCGCAAGTCCAAGTTCGACACATTCCTGTGTGACACGAACCAGTTTTTCGGCACGTTCGCTGACCTTGCCGATCATAAACATACGGGATGCATCTGAGAAATATCCGTCCAGAATGGTAGATACATCCACATTGATGATATCGCCTTCTTCCAGAATAATATTTTCATCCGGAATACCATGGCAGATCTCGTTGTTAATAGAAGTACACACACTCTTTGGGAATCCCTGATAATTAAGCGGTGCCGGGATTCCGCCGTGTTCGGTTGTATAGTCATAAACTAATTTATCAATTTCGGCTGTACTCATGCCTGCGTGGATATGGGCTGCTACATGATCAAGTACGGCAGTATTGAGATCTGCACTTTTCTGGATTCCTTCAATCTGAGGAATGGTCTTGAGCATATCTCTTGTCGGAACGATTTCTCCTTTATCTGCATGATATGCGATCTTTTCTTCGATCATAAGATGGCATTTTTTGTATTTTTTTCCGCTGCCGCACCAGCACAATTCATTTCTTTCCATGAGAATACCTGACTTTCTTTTATAAATTTTTACGTGCAGAGTCTGATGTAATCACAAAAAATCAGATGTATGCCTGCACTAACTGTTTCACTTCTATAATATATCCATTCCGGAACAAAAAGTCAATCTGTGCTGTGCATTTCGCCAGATGTGATTCAAAATGACAGACCAGGATGCGGTATGTATCGGTTTTGAAGCAGAACTATTGCTTGTATAGGACTCGGGAATCGGTTATAATACAAAGGGATTATAACTGAAAATAACAGACTGATCTGGAAAAGATGAACAGGGAAAGGATGGACAATTATGTTTAGAATTGGAATGCTTACCAGTGGTGGGGATTGTCAGGCACTGAACGCAGCCATGCGAGGTGTTGTAAAAGGACTTTGTTCAAAACGAAACGATGTGGAAATTTATGGATTTCAGGATGGATATAAAGGACTTATTTATTCGAACTTTGAGATGCTGACAGCAAAAGATTTTTCGGGAATACTGACGATGGGTGGAACAATCCTCGGAACATCCAGACAGCCGTTTAAACTGATGCGCGTACCTGGACCGGATGGGATCGATAAGGTCGAAGCGATGAAGCATACTTATCATAAGTTGAACCTGAACTGCCTGGTAGTACTGGGAGGAAATGGAACACATAAGACTGCGAATCTGTTAAGAGAAGAAGGACTGAATGTGATTACACTTCCGAAGACGATCGACAACGATCTGTGGGGAACAGATATGACATTTGGCTTTCAGAGTGCGGTAGATATCGCAACGGAAGCAATTGACAGAATCCATACAACTGCAACTTCACACAGCCGTGTATTTATTGTAGAGGTTATGGGGCATAAAGTAGGATGGGTAACACTTCATGCCGGAATCGCAGGCGGAGCAGATATTATTCTTCTCCCGGAGATCCCGTATGATGTGGATAACGTAGTGCGTGCGATCAAGAGCCGTACAGAGGCAGGAAAGCATTTTACGATCATCGCGGTTGCAGAAGGCGCGATCACAAAAGAAGATGCAGCCCTTCCGAAGAAAAAATTAAAAGAAAAACAGGAAAAGAAGGGCTATCCGTCTGTGGCATATGAGCTTGCAGAGAAGATCCAGAACCGTATGGATCAGGAGGTTCGTATCACAGTGCCGGGACATACGCAGAGAGGTGGAAGCCCGTGTCCGTACGACCGTGTACTGTCTACCAGACTTGGATCTGCAGCAGCAAAACTGATCCTGAACGATGAGTATGGTTACATGGTAGGTCTGATCAACGGAAAGACAAAAAAAGTTCCGTTGGAAGAGTGTGCAGGAAAACTGAAGGTGGTAACACCGGATGCACAGGAGATCAAAGATGCCAAAAGAATCGGTATCAGTTTCGGTGACTGATACAGAAAAAGTACAGCTGTGAAATTATGGAACAGTTATAAAAAGTAATGTAACAGAGGGAGAAGGGCTGGTCTTTGTGACAGCCCTATCTCTTTGTTGCATTTTGGCTTGTGTGTCTCGGGAGTTTGTCATATTCATATAAAAACACCTCGAGAGACAGTGGCTACTGAACAGTTACAATTTATGACAGATTGAGGAGAGGCAGAGAAATATGAGCTATACCGCTCTATATCGTAAGTTCCGTCCTGACACCTTCGAGGATGTCAAAGGACAGGATCATATCGTAACAACTTTAAAAAATCAGATTCGTGCGGACCGTATCGGTCACGCATTTTTGTTCTGTGGAACCCGTGGAACCGGTAAAACGACCGTGGCAAAGATTCTTGCAAAAGCGGTCAACTGTGAGCAACCGGTGGACGGCAGTCCATGTAACGAGTGCCCGACCTGTAGGGCGATACAGGCGGGAACATCCATGAATGTGATCGAGATCGATGCGGCATCCAACAACGGTGTCGACAACATCCGTGAGATCCGGGAGGAGGTTACCTACCGTCCCACACAGGGAAAATACAAGGTGTATATCATTGATGAGGTGCATATGCTGTCAGCAGGTGCATTTAACGCACTGTTAAAAACTCTGGAAGAACCACCGTCTTATGTGATCTTTATTCTGGCAACCACCGAATCCCACAAGATTCCGGTGACGATCCAGTCCAGATGTCAGAGGTATGATTTTCACCGTATTTCCATTGATACGATTGCCGGACGGCTGCGGGAACTGATGGAGAAAGAACAGATTCCGGTGGAAGAGAAAGCACTTCGCTATGTGGCGAAAGCAGGGGACGGTTCCATGCGAGACGCACTGAGTCTTCTGGATCAGTGCATCGCCTTCTATCTGGGACAGGAACTGACCTTTGACAAGGTGCTGGAAGTGCTGGGAACCGTAGATACGGAAGTGTTCAGCAAATTGCTTCGCAAAGTGCTGGAGCAGGATGTCACCAGCTGCATCCATATCCTGGAAGATCTTCTGGTCAATGGAAAAGAACTGGGACAGTTTGTCAATGATTTTACCTGGTATCTGCGAAATCTCCTGCTGGTCAAGACATCGGAAGATGCGGAAGAAGTTCTGGATGTATCTTCGGAAAATCTGAAAGCGCTGCAGGAAGAAAGTCAGCTGATCGATACCGATACGCTGATGCGCTATATCCGCGTGTTATCTGAACTTTCCAACAACCTACGAAATGCCACACAGAAACGTGTGCTGGTGGAAGTGGGATTGATTAAATTATGTAAACCTGCAATGGAAACAAACCTGGATTCCGTACTGGACCGGCTCCGGGTGCTGGAAGAGCAGATGGAAAAGGGAATTCCGATGGCGGCAGTTCAGTCTTTGCCGGGTTATGCGGGAATGAACGACGGTATCCCGGTACAGCCAACCCAGGCAGCACCATCTGCACCGGAGAAGGAACCGGAAAAAGCAGCGCCGGAGGATCTGCAGCGGATCAAGGAAAACTGGAAAAATATCGTGATGCAGACACAGGGGATGTTCAAGACATTTTTAACAACCGCTGTGCCGAAATATAATGGAAATACCGGGGAGAATAAATTATATGTGGAATTCTCCAACGACCTGGCGCAGACCTGTGTAGATGATCCGGATAAAAAACAGCTGCTGGAAGATCTGATTTTACAGATGACGGGAAAAACCGTGGAAGTGGAGATGCTTTTAAAGAAAACAAATATGCATCAGGACTTGGCAGAAATCTCGGTTGATGATATATTAAAACAGACGGTTCACATGAATATCGTGGTAGAAGAAGAACCGGAAGACGAGTAAAAAATGCAAAAATATGATTTAAGAGAAAACAGGAGGAACCAATCGTGGCAAAACGTGGTGGCTTTCCAGGCGGCATGGGTATGCCTGGTAATATGAATAATCTGATGAAACAGGCGCAGAAGATGCAGAAACAGATGGAAGAGAATCAGAAAGCGCTGGAAGAGAAAGAATTTACGGCAGCAGCAGGCGGCGGAGCCGTAGAAGTAACCGTAAGCGGTAAAAAAGAAGTGACCAAAGTCAAACTGGCAGAAGAAGTTGTAGATCCGGATGACGTAGAGATGTTAGAGGATCTGATCATGGCAGCTACCAACGAAGCACTTCGCAAGATGGAAGCTGAGACACAGGCTGTGATGTCCAAACTGACCGGTGGTCTGGGTGGAGGATTCCCGTTCTAAGATGGAATACTACAGCAGTCATATCAGCAAATTAATCGAACAGCTGTCAAGACTTCCGGGTATCGGCGCAAAATCAGCCCAGCGCCTGGCGTTTCACATCATCAATATGCCCCAGGATCAGGTAGAACAGCTTGCGGGTGCGATGACCAGCGCGAGATCGAATGTCAGATACTGCAAAGAATGCTTTACTCTGACGGATCAGGAACTGTGTCCGATCTGTGCCAATCCGAAGCGAAACCATAAACAGATCATGGTTGTGGAAAATACAAGAGATCTGGCAGCTTATGAAAAAACCGGCAAGTACGAGGGCGTGTACCATGTCCTTCACGGAGCTATTTCCCCGATGCTGGGGATCGGTCCGGGAGATATCCGGTTAAAAGAGCTGATGCTGCGTCTGCAAAAAGATGTGGATGAAGTGATCATTGCCACCAATTCCAGTCTGGAAGGGGAGACGACAGCCATGTATATCAGCAAACTGATCAAACCTACCGGTATCAAAGTGAGCCGTATCGCAAGCGGTGTTCCGGTCGGCGGTGATCTGGAGTACATCGATGAAGTAACACTACTGCGTGCACTGGAAGGACGCGTAGAATTATAAGGAAAAAACGATGGCAAAGAAGAAAGCAACTTCTATGGATGTGGCCCGGGAAGCAGGAGTTTCCCAGGCCACTGTTTCTATGATACTAAATGAAAATGCTAATCCCCCAGCTATGCTGGGGCGAATCGTGTAGTAGTGACGTTGTATGGTGAAAAGTAAAGCCTCCTATGATACGATAGTAAAGGTGTCGCAAGCCAATACTAAAGAGAATAGGAGGCGGTCCAAAGTGGACAGTTACAGCTTATCACATTCAAGGTACAAATGCCAGTACCATGTTGTGTTTATACCAAAGTACAGAAAAAGAATTATGTATGGAAAATTGAAGGCAGATGTAAGAGAGATCATAAAAAGACTGTGCGATTATCGAAATATAGAAATTATAGAAGGAGCAGTCTGCGCAGATCATGTACATTTATGCCTGAGTATACCACCGAGCGAAAAAGTTAGTGATGTAATAGCATACATAAAAGGGAAAAGCGCGTTAATGATACACGATAAGTATCCCGAAATGGTGAACGGATGGTCAAAATCATTCTGGGCTAGAGGATATTATGTAGCGACAGTAGGCAATATTACAGAAGAAGCTGTAAAAGAATATATACAGCAGCAAAAAGAAGAATCTAAAAGAGAAGATACACGACGGTAAGCCTCTTTCAGAGGCAAGCCGGTATGAATGCTTGAGGCATCCGCCTTTTAGGCGTGCAGGCATAGGACCCTTATAGGGTCAAAAACAAACCACCACTTGAAGTGGTGGTTATGACTTAGTGTTAATAAGAATTTGCTTGAGGATTTATGCAAACAGTCAATGGTTGTCCTAAAAGATAAACTGGCAAGAAAGTATGAAAGTAACATTGGTAGAAAAACTTTTAGTGAAGATAATTTGTGGAAGGAGCCATATGATGTACTGGCTGAGTATCCGGTTATATTAAGTACAACATTTTCATCAAAAAACAGCCTGAATTCAGATGTGGTGTATGATTACCTTATCATGGATGAGGCATCACAGGTAGATATTGCAACTGGTGCGTTGGCATTGTCCTGTGCAAGGAATGTTGTTATTGTGGGGGATACCAAGCAACTTCCCAATGTTGTTACAGATGATATAAAGGCCAAAGCAAAAGCTATATTTGACAGTTTTAATGTGAGTGAAGGATATCAGTATACAAACAGTTTCCTTCAATCCATTTTGGATGTTATGCCAAATGTAACACAAACATTGTTACGGGAACATTACAGGTGTCACCCTAAAATAATAAATTTCTGTAACCAGAAATTTTACCGTGGAGAATTGATTATAATGACAACGGATAAGGGTGAAGAGGATGTTTTATCGGTAGTAAAAACAGTGGAGGGAAATCATGAGCGTAACCATTATAGTCAGCGCCAGATAGATGTTATTAAAAATGAGATTATACCAAAATATGTTTCAAATCCGGAAGAAACCGGAATTATTACACCGTACAAAAATCAGGTAGAAGCATTAAGCAAGGAGATTACAGATATTGATGCTGCTACAGTGCATAAGTTCCAGGGCAAGGAGAAAGAGAATATTATTATATCTACTGTGGATGATGAGATATCTGATTTTGCAGATGATCCGTATTTAATCAATGTTGCTGTATCAAGAGCGAATATAATGGTCTCATAAATTAAGACACTTTTTCGGACATTTTTTAATGAATCTGAT
>OGPV01002222.1_pt1 | contig 11748 bp, 7 predicted proteins | sample 1553001 | NCBI WGS metagenome assembly OGPV01 (sample SAMEA2580268, study PRJEB22360) | human gut metagenome | biome: human gut; feature: human-associated habitat; material: faeces | place: Denmark | collected 2008/2010
CTCTGAAGAAGGCGTAGGCACCATGGTCCACACGGACTCCTACCGGGAAATACGCCCGCTGAAGGAAGAAGACATTCCGGAACTCCTCTCCATGATCGCCCGTTCCGTGGTGGACTCCAAACTGGTCAACCGGAATTACGAAGACATCGCCGCCAGGATGGACAGTTACTACGTGCTGACCCTGGACGACAGCATCGTAGGCTGCGTTGCCGTTTATCCCTACCCGGAACACCACAGCGCGGAACTGGGCTGCCTGTATATCAAGCACCGCCATGAAGGCCGCGGCTACGGCCGCGCATTATGTGAATTCGCCAAAAGGAAAGCGGAGGAAATGGGCATGGACTTCATCTTCGCCCTCTCCCAAAGCGCCGTCCATTACTTCCGGGACCGCATGCATTACGCGGAATTTTCCCGCGACAGCCTGCCTCCGGAACGTCTGCGCACCCTAGAACTCAGCGGTCGCAAATCCGGGGTTTTTGGCCTCAGATTGAAATAAGAAACCGGCCGCATGCCGCGCGCCTTTTTTGAACCTGTTTTCTCTGGAAGGAAAGCAGGCGGTGACAAGCCCATGCTCTTTTTTATGATTCAACTGCAAGACGGGAAAGAAATTTTAGAAAATATCCCTAACTCGCATTCATTACAGAATTGCAACAACTCTTGATATTCCAGAACCAGCGGCCAGGATGGGAATCCTGCACATCTCACCAAATAGCAAGCCCCTTAAATCCAATGATTTAAGGGGCTTTGAAAATGGTAGCAGGGAGGTGATTTGAACACCCGACCAAAGGCTTATGAGTCCTCTGCTCTACCACTGAGCTACCCTGCCGTTAAGTGGTTGATGCCGTAAGGCGGGGAGATATTTAGCCCGGATTGGAAAGAATGTCCAGATTTTTTTATGGTTCAGGAGCATTTTATCATGACAATCCGCCTTTCCCTCCGGGGAAATCATTACTGATGAATCATTTTTCCACTCAACCGTCTCATATGGCCCGCGTCCCGGACCATTTCCTGCATACCGACATTTACAACGCAGGGTATGATTATTCCTCCAGCCCCATGCCATTGACAGAGCGGGACAGGAAATAGAGACCCATAAAGATTTTCGGATCCACCACTTTTCCCTGCTCCATCTGCTCCATCAGCCAGTCATGCACCAGAGTAAGAGGAATGCGGTGCACAGTAATATTTTCGTGGGCCACACCGCCTCCTTCCGATATTCGATGCAGGCCTTCCGCCATATAGAAAGATACCATTTCCGTAGTCAATCCCGGAGAGGAAGGCCCCGCAAGAAGATACGTCCAGGAATCCGCCCGGTACCCGGTTTCCTCTTCCAGTTCACGCCAGGCGGACTGCAGCGAGCTTTCCTCCCCTTCATCCCCGGAAATACCCGCAGGCAGCCCTACGGTCCGGGCATGCAGGGGAACACGGTATTCTTCCACCAGAAGCAGTTCTCCTTCTTCCGTCACGGCCACGATCATAACAGCTCCGCTGGCATTCACCCGGCGCACGTATTCCCACCTTCCCTCTTTCAGGAGTTCCAGAAATTTCCCCCGGCAGAGAGACAGGCATGCTTCCTCTGGCTGTTCCATTTGTTCCATGATGCAGCCCACGTTAGGTTTCCGTCCGTCTGTTGTCAACCATGCGGAACGCCTCCCTTCTGCATCTTCCCGTGCAGTTCCAATCCGGTTCCTGTAAGTGGTTGATTTCCGGCGGCGTAATCATGTCCTTTTCGTCACCCAAGCCTGTAACAAAACCATAATATATTGACAATAAATAATTTATAAAATTACACAGAAAATATACTCAGGAGGACTAAATTATCGGAGGAAGCAAGAACAAAATATTTTTTCATGTGGAACCCCCGTGGAACGTAGGGCCGAGGAACGATGACTCGCGCTGTTTCAAAAAGATATTTTTTTCTCAGTCGCAAATCAGTAATTTGGCGCTCCCGTCAACCGGGGTGTTGAGCTGAAAGCGGATGAGTTCGCCTTCTCCACCCCGATGGACGCCCCGAGCTGCCACGGCTGCGGATGAACCTGATCCGGTTCCATCCGCGGGCGGCCTCGTAGCGGGACGGAACGCCTTACGGCTATTTCTAACCAGCAACATCTTTTATTTCCAATAACAATGACGCCGCCATCAGAACTGTCAGCCACCTGGTCCAGAATCACGGGAGCCTTGCAAACAATCATGTCCCCGGAGGTTTATGGATTGTGGTTTCCCAAGTTTTCCCTGCTGGAGGATTCAGGGAAGGCGCTGACGCTGGTGTGCGACGATCCTATGGCCGCCCTCTGGGTGGAAAACAGCTATACGCCGGAGCTGAAGCAGGCCGCCATGCTGGCTCTGGGCACGGAACGCCAGATAAAGTTCATCTGCACGGATGAAGTGGCTTCCATGCCCGCTGCAGAAGGCCAGCCGCAAAAGGCTTCCTCCCGGGCCAAAACGCCGCAGACGGCGGATTCCCCGGCCGCACCGGCAAAAAAACAGCGCACACCGGCCGCCAGGGCATGCCTGAATGACTTATATACGTTCGATTCGTTTGTGGTTTATGAAGACAGCCGCTTTGCTTATCAGGCAGGGCTGTCCGCCGCACAGTCGGAACGGGCCCTGTTCAATCCGCTTTTCCTGTACGGAAAATCCGGCGTTGGCAAAACCCATCTGCTCCAGGCCATCGGCCATGAGGTGCTTCATCAGGATTCATCCACCAATGTGGTGTACGTCACGGGCGAACAGTTCGCCAATGAATTTATTGACGCTTCCCGGACCCAGAACGGACAAAGCTTCACCAAACTGCGCCGCAAGTACCGCAAGGCTGACGTCCTGCTGGTGGACGACGTGCAGTTTATTTCCGGCAAGGAAAAAACGGTGGAGGAATTTCTGCATACGTTTGACGAACTGTTCCATGCCCACAAAACCATCGTGATTTGCGCAGACGCCGCCGCATGCGATATTTCCAATCTGGATCCCCGGCTGGCGGCACGCCTGGAATCCGGACTTACGGTAGAATTGAACCTTCCGGACGACAACGCACGGCTGGAAATCCTGCGCAGCAAGCGCGACCGGGCTGGCATGAACGTATCCGACGAAATTCTGGAGTTTCTGGCCAGCCGCATCCAGAAGAGCGTGCGCCGTCTGGAAGGCGCACTGCTCCGTGTAGCCACCTTTACTTCCCTGTCCGGAGACATGCCTGACATCGCCAAAATTGAGCAGCTTCTACGCGACATCCTGCGGGAAGAAACAAGCCGCATCCTGACCGTGGATTCCATCCAGAAGCGCGTGGCGGATTTTTACGAACTCAAGGTCAGCGATCTGACCGGCAAGCGCCGCCCCAACAGCATCGCCTTTCCGCGCCAGATCGCCATGTACTTGAGCCGCCGCCTGACGGAACGCTCCCTGAAAGATATCGGCCAGGCATTCGGCGGCCGGGACCACGGCACCGTCATCCATGCGAATAAGCTGGTCGCCTCCCGTATGGAAGAAGATGTACGCGTGAGGGACATCGTCCAGAGGCTGGAAGAAGAGTTGAGGGATTGATTTCCTTATCTTCATTCCCTCCCGGCCAGACAGGAAAAGCATCGGTCCCGTTAGCCCCCATGGCTTTTCAGGCGGAAGAAGCGCTTCCGCGGCGCAGGGGAGAATAAGCTTGAGGCGAAAGCGGTTTGGATTAGAATCACCCTGTTCCCATTGATTCCATGATCCACGCCGACCAGCTTTCCAAAGAGTTTGGCCGCTTTCAAGCGGTAAAGAATGCCTCCTTCCAGATTGAAAAGGGGGAAATCGTAGGGTTCCTGGGGCCGAACGGCGCAGGCAAGACCACGACTTTGCGCATGCTGACCGGCTATCTGCCCCCCACTTCCGGCACAGCCACGATTGCGGGGTTTGACATTGTGAAAAATCCCCTGGAGGCTCGCAAACATCTGGGCTACCTGCCGGAACACGTGCCCCTTTACGACGACCAGCGCGTCACGGAATACCTGAAATTCCGCGCCAGGCTTAAAGGCATCTCTTCCAAGCAGATCTGGCCTGCCGTCTCCAAGGTTGTAGAACAATGCGGCCTGGATCCCGTGCGCCGCAAGATGATCCGCACCCTTTCCAAAGGCTACCGCCAGCGCGTAGGCTTGGCGGACGCCCTGCTGGGGGAACCGGACCTGCTGATCCTTGACGAACCTACCAACGGTCTCGACCCCAACCAGATACGCCAGATACGAGAGCTAATCAAAGGTCTGGCGGCCAACCACACCATTATTCTTTCCACCCACATTCTCAGTGAGGTGGAAATGATTTGCAACAAGGTCATCATCATTGACCAGGGAACTATCAAGGCGGCGGATACCCCCTCCAACCTGACGGCCAATCTCCGGGCCGCCGGCAAGATTACGCTGGAATTCCGGGGAGACCTGGCCCTGATTACGCAGAAACTGGAAAATCTGGAACATGTGAAGAAGGTCATCCATGAAGGAACGGACGCCGACGGCTGGCATACGCTGACCGTACGCGCGGAGGCCGGGACGGATACCCGTGAAAAGGCCGCGCGCCTCCTTGCGGAACAGGGATGCCCCCTGCGCCATATTTACCGCCACACCCCCACGCTGGAAGAAGTGTTCGTGGAAATGACCCGTAAAGATTAACCCCCATTTTCCATCCCCGCCCATCCACCACCTCCCATTTCCCTTTTCTCCCCATGTCTCCAGTACTTACCATTTTCAGAAAAGAACTCAGAAGCTACGTAATGACTCCGTACGGATGGGTTATCCTGGCTTTCGTCATGGCCCTTCAGAGCGTCTCCCTGTCCGGCACGCTGAAGGCTTTTCAACTGGCCCCGCAGAAGGAAGGCATCCTGTTCTTCATCCTGCATTCCCCCATGTTCTGGTTTTACTTCCTGTTCATCTTCCCACTGCTCACCATGCGCTCCCTGGCGGAGGAGGAAAAGACGGGAACGCTGGAATCCCTGCTTACCACGCCCATCAAGACATGGCAGGTGGTCCTGGGAAAATACTTCTCCGCGTACGCTTTTTACATCATCTTGTGGCTGCCCATGCTGCTATACCCCCTCCTGGCGGACTGGTCCAACCTGATTGTACAGTGGATTTACGGGTATGATGCGGGCATGGTTCTTCCCTACCGCCTTGCGGACTGGGCCGGGGCATACGCTATTCTGCTGCTGATCGGCGCCTGGTTCACGGCCATTGGCATTTTCGCCTCTTCCATGACGGGCAGCCAGATTATTTCCGGCATCATCACCATCGGCCTGCTGGTTCTGATTTTCTTCATGGGGCTGATTCCCGTGGTGTGGGGGGAATTTCCCGCAGCGGGAATTTTCCACTACATGTCCTGCTCGGAACATCTGGACCGCTTTTCCGCCGGGCTGGTTGACACGCGCCCCGTCATATTTTACCTGACCATGACGGTTCTGACGCTGGCCGTCACCATCCGCATCATTGACCACCGCCGCTGGAAACACTGATTCATTCTGCCTTCACCCTTTTTTATTTTTATCTATCTATGAGCGAAACACCAGACACCCCCGCCGCGGCCGCGGAAGCCTCCCAGCCCGCCTCCCGCAAGGTCAAACGCCCCTGGATGACCTGGATCAAGCTTTTCCTGCTGTTCCTTATCGTCGTATGCCTGAATTACGTGGGCTGCCACGAGTATTACCGCCGGGACCTGACGGAAGACCAGCGCTATGAAATATCCCGTCAGAGCATCAACATGCTCCAGTCCCCGGAAATCCAGAAGCGCAAAACCCCCGTCAAAATCACGTTCGCTTTCCTGCGCACCACGCAGAACTACACCCGCATGCGTTCTCTTCTTGAGGAATACGAACGTTATGCCAACGGCAAGGTGAAAGTGGAGTACGTGGATCCCCTCCGCCAGCCGAACAAGGCCCGTGAAATCTCCAATATCTACGGAATTGAATTCAAGAAGAACCTGGTCATCATTGATGCCCGGGAAGATACGGAAAAAGCACTCAAGACGTTTGAAGGCACCCAGGCGGACGCCGCCCACGTGCGCATCCTGCCCGGAGACGCCTTCGTAGTGTACGCCCCCGGGCCGGACGGCAAAAGCATGAAGGCGGTGGCGCTCCAGATTGAAGACATGATGACTGCCGGCATTTACGGAGCGGCCAACGGCGAACCTCGTAAAATCTATATCGCGGCGGACAAGAGCAACTTCAACGAAACCCTGAGCAACAACCAGGAGGAAAGCATTTTCACGACGCTGGGCAAAATCTGCCGTTCCGTCAACCTGCAGCTTGTGCCCATCCGCATGAGCGGTCTGGAAGAGATTCCGGAAGATGCCGCAGGATTCATGATTATCGGTTCCAGGTATGATCTGTCCCCGCAGGAGGCGGAAGTGCTCCAGCGGTACTGGGCGCGACCGAACGCCGCCATTCTGATCATGCTGGAACCCCAGAATGACACCCCCAAACAGCTTTACCGCTTTCTCCGCGAACAGGGGCTGCGGCCCCAGAATGACCGCGTGATGCTCCGCAACAGGAGCAACCGTTCCGTTTTTGAAATTAACTCCATTTTCGCCCCCTCCCTGAATTGCACCCGTGAATTCTGGAATTCCAGCACCGGACTGGAAGGGGAGAGCATCTCCCTCATTCTGGATTCCGACAACGCGGCCATGGAACAGAAGCGCATTACGCCGTATCCCCTTCTGGTGACTACGGAGGATTATTACGGAGAAACCAAATACAACCAGTTCCCAGCCAAGTTCGACGCAAGGGAAGACAATCCGGGGCCTCTGATGATCGGCGCGGCCCTTATCCGGGGGAATGCCGGAGACGTGAACCAGAACAAGACTACCGGACGCCTGGTTCTGCTTGGCAATACGGACCTGCTTCAGCCCCGGCAAATCAAACCGGAGCAGAGGGATTTCATGCGCACGCTGATCGGCTGGATGACGGACCGTGAAGAATTGCGCGGCCTCGGTTCTCGCCATGACCTGACCGTCAAGCTGAATCTGGACCGCAACGCCCTGGGCGTTTTGGAACTCCTGACGAATATCGGCCTTCCCCTGCTGGCGCTGCTGATCGCCCTGATTATCTGGAACACGCGCCGTCATTAACCCCATCCACGCCCATTACCGGAAGCACATGCGCACATTCCGCTTTATCCTTCTCATCCTCATCACCCTCGCTTCTGTCGGCGCGGCGGTGCTCCTCCCCATTGACGGCAACCTGTCCCGCATCATCGGGCGCACCGCCTTCAGTTCCGGAGAACGGCTTTTCCCATACACCCGGGAAGAAATGAACGAGGTTTCCTGGATGCGCATCAATTGCGTGGGGGATGTCGCGGAATTCCGCCGTAAGCCCAACGGCGTCTGGTGGTGCGAAAAACCCTGGAACGACCGTATGGACCCTCGCGCGGCGGCGGCCATTCTCCAGTACACGTATTCCACCAGCATTGTGGACGCGCTGCCTCTGCACAAAATTGATTCCGCTTCCCTGAAGGAATTCGGCGTAAAGACCACCCCCGTTACCATCACTCTCAAGGAAATGAGCGACGACGGAAAGCGTTCCTCCACCGTAGCGCGCTATACGCTGGGTTCCCCGGCGCCCTGGCTGGTGGACGATCCGGAGAACAAGACCACGGATGACACCACCTATATGCAGACGGATTTCTACGGACGGGACACCCGCATTCTGGTGGGCACCGGCAACATCCTTCCTCTGTTCAAATCCGGTATCCGCCAGCTTCGGGACCATCGTCCCCTGCTCCTGCATCCGGCCATGCCCGCCTCCATTGAAATCAACAACCGGGGCCAGCGCATCGCCCTGAAACGCGAGACTCCCGGCTCTCCCTGGAAAATCACGTATCCCCTTTCTCTGGATACGGATCCGGCCATGATGGATGTGCTGCTGGGCACGCTCCAAAAGCTGACCGCCGTTCGCGTGTACAACCCGGAGGAAACAAGCGTACCGGACATGACGGATGATCAGATCACCTCCGTTTCCATCAGGAATTTCACAGGCCGTCTTTCAGAAGACGGCAAATCCCTGCAAATGGAGGAACAGCCCGTCACGCTCCGGATTTACCCCCCCTCCGACAACGGAAGCCTGTCCGAACTGGTCAAGGCCACCGTTTCCGACCGCAAGGCCGTCTTTGAACTGGCTCAAACGACGGAAACCAACAAGGAAATTCCCGGCGTACGCAATATTCCGCTGGATCTGGGCCTTTTGCGTTCCAAGCAATTGACGGACATCGGGGATTACAAAATTACCGGCCTTTCCATCCGCAAGAGCTTTCAGGATTACCCCACCATCGCCCGCTTCATTCAGGGGGATGAGAAAAAAGGCATCAAGCCCACCTGGCTGTACACGGCAGAGGGCGCCCGTTACCAGGAAGCGAATCCGGAACATCTCATTTCCCTGCTGAAAACAGTTAAACAGGGGAAAGTGGCCGGATTCGCCTCGGACAAGGCTACGGATCTTTCCGTATACGGGCTGGATAATCCCAGAATGACGCTCACCATGTCCCTTCTGCCCAAGCCCGGTGAAGAGTCCCGCCCCCCCGTGACGGTATTTTTCTCCAAGGGGGCGGACGGTTCCTGGTATGCCCTCCAGGCCGGAAAACCCACCGTTGCCATACTGGACAACGCCTACATGAAGGATTTGCTGACGGATGCACTGGCCTGGAAAAAAAAGAGGCTCTTCTCCTTCAGCAGGTTTGACCTCAGAGAAATGCACCTGGAACGCATCGGTTCCGGAGGCCCCCTGGTCCTGAAATTCGACCGTCTGGACGATTCCTGGACGGCCTCCAAAGACGGAAAGGATGAAACCCTGAATATCAACCCGAACCGCGCCAACCGCTATCTGGACGAACTGGAAAAAATGGAGGTGAGCGCCTGGCTTCCCTATACGGACGCCACAGCGCATGAAGCCCTGAAAAATCCCGTTTTCCGCCTGAAACTCATCCTCCAGTCTTACAAGGAGGCGCCCCCCGTGCCAACCAAATCCGGGACCGGCGACATTACCTTTGCCCCGGAACCGGAAACGGAGGACAAAGTCATCACGCTGGAAATCGCCCCGGCGGGGGAGGCCGGATACAGCAGATTTTATTACGGCAGAGTAAATACAACCCCGAATTATTTTATCCTGAACATGGACGCCGTGCGTTTGCTCGGCGCCAGCCTTTCGGAAGATAACTAACCATTCCTCCCGCATGAGCAAGATTGAGCTGCACACCGCCATCTCCTTTCTGGACGGAATCCTTTCCGTGGACTCCATTCCGGACGCCCCCCGCGCCCTGAACGGCCTTCAACTGGAAAACGGAGGCTCCGTTTCCAAGGTGGCCGCCGCCGTGGACGGCTCAGAAAAGGCCATTCATGCTGCCCTGGAAACAGGGGCGGACCTGCTCCTTCTTCACCACGGCATTTTCTGGCAGCCCATGCAGCCCATTACCGGCATCGCCTACCGGAAGCTGAAAGCCGCCATGGACGGGAACCTGGCGATTTACGCCGCCCACCTTCCTCTGGACGTCCACCCCGCATACGGCAACAATGCCCTGCTGGCGAAGGCCTGCGGCCTCCGGCCATGTTCCCATGATGGGCTGGACTACCACGGCGTTTCCCTCGGTACGCACGGAGAATTTTCAGGTACATGCGCGGAATTGGAGCAAAAACTGGAAACCGTCCTCGGCGCGCCCGTGCAGGCCTTCTGGAAAGATTCCCCGGAGGCTCCGGCCGGAGATGTCTTCATCTGTACCGGAGGCGCGGGAGATGATCTTGCCCAGGCAGCGGCCCTCGGCTGCCGCACCTACGTGACCGGGGAAGGCTCCCACTGGAACATCCCCCTGGCCCAGGAACTGGGAGTCAATCTGGTCTTCGGCGGCCACTACTTTACGGAGACGTTCGGCGTAAAGGCCCTGGGGCTTCTTCTCAAGGATGTTTACGGGCTGGACTACACTTTTATTGACCTGCCGCCCTCCGCCTACAGCCATTGACCAAACTCCACGGAACATGAATCTGACTACGGACGACGCCGACGGGAAAATCCGCCTGGACCAATACCTTGCCGCCCACCTTCCGGAGCTTTCCCGCTCCAGGATTCAGAACCTGATCAAAAGCGGGGACGTGTTGGTCAACGGCTCTCCCGCCAAGCCTAAAAACCCCGTCTCCCGCGGTGATTCCATCACCGTCCGCATTCCGGAGCCGGAACCGGCGGAAGCCCAGCCTCAGGATATCCCCCTGGACATCCTGTATGAAGATGAAGACGTGGTCGTCATCAACAAGGAAAGCGGCATGGTCGTGCATCCCGCGGCCGGTAACCCGGACGGCACCATCGTAAACGCCCTGCTCCACCACTGCGGGGACCTCTCCGGCATCGGCGGAGTGGAACGCCCAGGCATCGTCCACCGCCTGGACAAGGACACCTCCGGCTGCCTGGTCATCGCAAAAAATGACGCCGCCCATCAATCCCTGACGGCGCAGTTCGCGGCCCGAAGCACGGAAAAGCGTTATCTGGCCGTCGTCCAGGGCATTCCTTCCCAAAGTTCCGGCACGGTCTTCACCCATATCGGCCGCCATCCCGTCAATCGCCTGAAAATGGCAGTAGTCAATCCCGGTTCCGGGAAAGCCGCCATTACGGACTACGATTTGCTCTGCGCGGACCCGTCCACGGACTCCTCCCTGGTTCTGTGCACGTTGCACACGGGCAGAACCCACCAGATAAGAGCGCACTTCGCCTCCATAGGTCATCCGCTTCTCGGCGACGGAAAATACGGCACAAACGAACTCAACAAAAAGCTCGGGTATAAAAAGCAGTTTTTATATTCTTACAGATTGATGTTTGACCTTGACGAAAATGCGGGCGAGCTGTCATACTTAAACGGCAAAACATTCACGGCAGATAATGTTTGGTTTGTAAAAGAATTTAAAGAAGGTAAGTTATAAACAAAAATTTTTGGGGTACTTTATGGACAATTTAAAAACATGTATAAATTCAAAGCCGCTGACATTAAATGAAACAGACAAAAGTTATAACAGTATCGACCTTGTAAAATTTATCTGTTCGCTTTTGATAATAGTTATACATTCGCAGCCTCTGCTGGAATTCAGCGATGCGGCAAACTATATATTCAACAGCTCGGTTTGCCGGCTTGCCGTTCCTTTTTTCTTTATGTCAGCGGGATTTTTGGTTTTCAGAAAAATAGACCCATGTAATATGCAACGCGGCATTTTAGTATCTTTTACCAAGAAAATATTAAAACTGTATCTGGTGTGGAGCATAATATACTTTCTGCCCTCAATATATAATTTATACACTATCACTCCAAGCATAAGCAGATGTTTAATAAAATTCGTCAGAAATACTGTTTTCTGTGCTTCTTATGTGCATCTTTGGTATTTACCGGCAGTAATTATTGCCGTTTGGCTTACATATTTTTCTTTAAAGCATTTTAAAAAATTCAAAATAGTTATTCCGTGCGCGCTTCTTCTTTATGTAATAGGTATGCTGCCTTTGACATACCGAAAAGCATTCGGCTTCTTTTTTTATAACCCCGAAATTCAAAGATTGCTTTTGCTCTTAAAAAAATTGTTTGTTACAACGAGGAACGGTATATTTTTCGGATTTATATTTGTGGCAATCGGCGCTCTTTTTGCGTATAAACCGATAAAAATAGAATTCAACAAGGCTGTTATATTATTGTTGGCGTCTGTTTTGTTATTGGTTGCCGAGGTTGTGACGTCTTTCTTTTATTTTCGTTCGGATGAATCGGATTTTTGGCTTATGATTGTGCC
>OGPV01002228.1_pt1 | contig 11729 bp, 9 predicted proteins | sample 1553001 | NCBI WGS metagenome assembly OGPV01 (sample SAMEA2580268, study PRJEB22360) | human gut metagenome | biome: human gut; feature: human-associated habitat; material: faeces | place: Denmark | collected 2008/2010
GACACCATAACCCGGCCCCCATTGCCAGGATTAGGGTAGCAGCGCCTGTTACAGCGTCGCCGCCTGCGAATACGCCCTCGCGGGAGGTCTGACCGTTCTCGTCTGCGATGAAGCAGCCGTGCTTGTTGGTGTCCAGTCCCTTTGTGGTGTTTCTGATGAGCGGGTTCGGGGAAGTACCGATGGACATTACAACGCAGTCAACATCGAGTACGAACTCGCTGTTCGGCTTCTCGACAGGTCTGCGGCGGCCGGAAGCGTCAGGCTCGCCAAGCTCCATCTCAACGCACTTCATGCCGGTTACGAACTTGTGCTCGTTGCCCAGTATTTCAACGGGGTTGTTGAGGGTCTTGAAGATGATGCCCTCCTCCATTGCGTGCTCTACTTCTTCCTTACGTGCGGGCATTTCTTCCAGACCGCGGCGGTATACTATGTATACGTTCTCGGCGCCCAGACGCTTAGCGCAGCGCGCCGCGTCCATTGCAACGTTGCCGCCGCCGACAACCGCAACGCTTGTGTTCTTCTTGATAGGAGTGTCGCTCTCAGGCTTGTATGCCTTCATGAGGTTAACTCTGGTGAGGAACTCGTTAGCGGAGTAAACGCCCTTGAAGTTCTCGCCGGGGATATTCATGAATCTCGGCAGACCTGCGCCGGAACCGATGAATATAGCCTCGAAGCCCTGCTCGAACAGCTCGTCGACTTCGATGGTGCGTCCTACAACGACGTTGGTGTTTACCTTAACGCCCATAGCTATGAGGTTGTCAACCTCGTGCTGAACGATGGACTTCGGCAGTCTGAACTCGGGGATACCGTAGACGAGAACGCCGCCTGCGAGGTGGAGCGCTTCGAAAACAGTAACGTCATAGCCGAGCTTAGCGAGGTCGCCCGCGCATGTCAGACCGGAAGGACCTGCGCCGATGATAGCTACCTTGTGTCCGTTCGGAGCGGTTCGATCTGCAGCTTGCATCTCATCGGCATGTTCCAGCGCCCAATCCCCGACGAAACGCTCCATCTTGCCAATCGCCACCGGCTCGCCCTTGATACCGAGAATACAGGCACCTTCGCACTGCGACTCCTGCGGACAAACCCGGCCGCAAACCGACGGCAGGGAACTGTCCTGGGCAATCACCGCAGCGGCAGCGGCCAGATCGCCCGCCGCCAACTCGGCGATAAACTGGGGTATTTGCACCGATACCGGACAATGGTCGACACAGCGGGGCTTACGGCAATGCAGGCAGCGCGAAGCTTCCAACTGCGCCTCCTCCAGCGAATAGCCGTAACACACCTCTTCGAAATTGGTGACCCGCACCTGCGGGTCCTGTTCCCGTACGGGAACGCGTCCTATCTTGTTTGCCATCTCTCCTTCTCCGGTTATCTGTCCAATCCAATGTTGCAGGCATGCCCCTGGGCACGCTCTTCGGCCATGTGCGCCTTGCGGCTTTCGATGGTGCGGTACATACCCTGGCGGCGCATCGCCTCGTCGAAATCGACCTGATGCCCGTCGAACTCCGGGCCATCCACGCAGGTAAAGCGCGTCTTGCCCCCGACAGTCACCCGGCAGGCACCGCACATACCCGTTCCATCGACCATCAGCGTATTGAGGCTGACGATCGTTTTGATCCCGTATTTGAGCGTCGTCTGCGCGACGAATTTCATCATAATCATCGGACCGATGGCGATCACCTCGTCATAATGCTTGCCCTGATTGTCGATCAAATCGCACAACAGAGCCGTCACCAATCCTTTATACCCCGCGCTGCCGTCATCCGTGGCGATATAAACGTTTCCGGCCACGGCTTCCATCTCGTTGACGAAAATCAGCGTATCCTTGTTCTTCGCCCCGATAATCACATCGGCTTTGATACCATGCTCGGAGAGCCACTTCACCTGCGGATAAACCGGTGCGGTACCTACTCCGCCCGCCACGAACAGGATACGCTTGCGGCTTAACTCCCCGGGGGAGTCGTGCACGAATTCCGAAGGCTGGCCGAGCGGCCCTGCGAAATCGGCGATCATATCGCCGGGATTCAGTTCACAAAGTTTGCCGGTGGAATAGCCGACCGTCTGGATCACGATGGTTACGGAGCCTTTCGCCGCATCGTAATCGGCAATGGTAAGCGGAACCCGCTCACCCTTTTCGTCGAGCCGCAGAATGATGAACTGCCCGGGTTTAGCCGACTGTGCCACACGCGGAGCCTCGATATCCATCCGGTAGATGTTCGGGGCCAGTAGTTCTTTGCTGAGGATTTTAAACATATCGTTTGTTTTGTGTTGCTGGCAAAATATCGTTTTTCACTCCCATCACAGGCGGTATCCAAATCGCAAACGCGGTGATCCGGCCCAACGGCTCCGTCAAATCACGTTGCCCGTCAGCCTCAGTTCGCGCATCGGACGCTGCGGATCGTTCAGGATAATCACGGTCGTCCCCATAAAGCGGCCCGGCCGGGCCCCCTCGGTACGCAACGTTCCGGAGAAGGTCACCGATCCCCCCGGCCGGATCACAGCCCCCTGTTTCAGTGTAACGCTCATATGCTCGTCGGGATGCACATAGCGAACGACCAGCGGCAACCGACCCGTGTTGGTCACGGTAAAGTTTTTGGTCTTCTCCTCCCCGGCCCTCACATCGCCGAAATGGTAATACTGCGCGGTAAAATCGGCCCGTACACCCTGATTGAATTGTTCGGGAGTAAGGTTCGAAAAATCCTCCACGGCAATGCCCGTAGCGGTAAAACGCACCGGCATTTTGCGGCCGTTTACGGTCGGGTAGACCCCGCCAGTCAGGCGTCCCCAAAGGTCGGCCGAGCGCAGGTCGAAGGTAAGCGTCATAACGCCCCGCGCACCCGGTTGCAGTACCGGGGATGAAAACGATACACTGAAACCCGGAATCGCAGGAGACTCGTACTCGACGCCGAGCGTAACGGAATTTTTCGAATCATTATAATATTCCAGCGTTCCCGCCTGTGAGGTCCCGCGTGCGAGATACCCCACCCCGACCGTCGTGCGGGAAGCCATCAGCCCGCCGCCAACCTCGACCGGAAACTCCTGCTGCGGCGTCCGGGGAGTCGCTATCACATTGCCGCGAATGATCAATTTGTTGATATTCTTGCGGTCATTGCTCGTCACCGTCACTTCCCGACGGAAAGAACCGGGCCGGTAAAGCGGATCGTAAGTAATTTCCACATAACCTTTACGCCCGGGCAACACCGGCTCGCGCGTGAAAGTCGGTGTCGTGCAGCCGCAGGAGGTCTCGACCTTCTGGATTACGAACGGATTGGGGCCGCTGTTCGTAAATTCGAAACGGTGCGACACTTTGCCGCCTTCTTCCTTGATAGTGCCGAAATCCCACTCGTCGGCGGTGAATTTCATCGTCGAAGGCTGCTGTGCAGCCGCACCCCCAAATGCCAGCAGGGCTACCGCTATAAAAACGAACCTTTTCATGCGTTTTCCTCCCTTACGGTGAAATCTTCCTGTACTACAAAAACTCATTACACCTCGAAGCCGCACCGGCGGAACATCGCTTTATCGGTATCGATATCCGAGCCTGTCGTAGTCAACAGATCACCCACGATCGACGCGCTGATCCCGCAATACAACGCCTTCTCTTCAAGGTGTTTGATCATATTGCGCCCTCCTGCCAACCGGATATTCGCTTCCGGATTGATAATCCGCATCATCGCCATCGTCACGAGCACTTCGGTATCGGTCAGCGGCGCCACATCGGCAAGCGGCGTTCCCGGAATCGGGTTGAGCACGTTGACGGGAATCGATACGGCACCGATTTTTTGCAACGTCACCGCAAACTCGATGCGCTGCTCGGCGCTTTCCCCCATCCCGATAATACCCCCGGAACAAATTTTAAGTCCCGCCTCTTTCGCCCACTCAATCGTCCGTATCTTCTCTTCGGGCGTATGCGTGCTGCACAGTTTCGAAAAATAGGAAGGGGCGGTCTCCATATTGCAATGGTAGTGCTCTACCCCGCTCTCTCGCAGTTTCACCAATTGCTCCCGGGTCAGCAACCCGAGCGATGCACAGAGACGAATCGGCACTTCACGTCCGATGCGGCGGTAAATCGCGCACACGCGATCGGTTTCGGCATCGGTAAGCGTCCGCCCGCTGGTTACCAGCGAAAAGCGCCCCACGCCTTTCGAAGCGTTATGCGCCGCTTCCTGTACGGCCTCTGTTTCGCCCACCAACGGATAGACGTCGATGTCGGTCTTGTGGAATTTCGATTGCGCGCACCACTTGCAATCCTCGCTGCAACGGCCGCTCCGCGCATTCATGATCGAACAGGTATCGATACGTTTGCCCTGATAACGGGTCCTCAGGCGATGGGCCAATTCGTACAACTCCCCGGGGGACGTCGTGCGCATCAATTCCAACGCTTCGTCGTAACCGAGGCGGTAGCCCGCCGCTATTTTCTCTTCCAACCGGATGATCTCCATAGAAAATTTGTACTAGACTTACAAAGATACTACTTTTGAAACGATATTCGAAGTTAAAACGCATGCGTATGATAAGTAAAAATGTATATTTCATCACAGGTATAGACACCGATGCGGGCAAAAGCATCGTAACGGGTGTGTTGGCCCGTGACATGCGGGCCCGGGGCGAACGGGTCATTACCCAGAAATTTATCCAGACGGGTAACACCGGCATTTCGGAAGACATCGAACTGCACCGCCGTATCATGGGCATTCCGCTGCAACGTGAAGACCTCGACGGCACCACCTGCCCGATTACCTTTACCTACCCCGCCTCACCGCAACTGGCGGCCGAGATCGACAACCGGGAGATCGACCTGTCGCTGGTGGAAAAGAATACGGGTAAACTGCTCGAAAGTTACGACACGGTCCTGCTCGAAGGAGCCGGGGGTCTGTTCGTTCCTCTGACCGACACCTATTCGACGATCGACTACATTGCCGACCACCGCCTCCCGGTCATCCTCGTCACCTCTCCAAGGCTGGGCAGTATCAACCACACCGTGCTGAGCCTCGAAGCGTGCCGTGCCCGGAATATCGAAGTGGCCGAACTGGTGTACAACCTCTATCCGCCGACGAGCCGGGAGATCACGGAAGATACGCGGCGCTACCTGAAACAATACCTCAACCGTACCTATCCGAATGCCGGGTTTACCGAAATCGGAATGCAGGGCGTGTAACGCGCGCCCAGAATTTCCGGAACAAATAACAGGTAAAAGGTAAATCCGGCTTTAGCCAGCTGTCAGAGACATCGGTTATGCTGTATTCCAACGGGTTGCAGACTGGTTCAGGGTGACACAGAAGAGCACGAAACACAATTTTCACAAAAAAATCGGGAATATTTTCACGAAAACCTTTGCAGTATTCAGATTTTGGCTTATATTTGCACTCGCAAAACGATAGAAACATTCCTCAATAGCTCAGTTGGTTAGAGCACCTGACTGTTAATCAGGGGGTCCAAGGTTCAAGTCCTTGTTGAGGAGCCAGAAAACGAAGAGGTTACGATGAAAATCGCGACCTCTTTTCTTTTGTGTACATACAACTTGCCGCATACTATAGCGCGATGGTCCCGGCAAGGCCCGTGTCGACAGGATGAAGAGTGCTGCAGATTTCGGTTTACGGACCTCGGGAAACAGAGAACGAACCAAGACGGACAACATGGAGTCTGCAACCAGCAGCACGGTGGGCCCCGTGCTGCCTATCGAACTCTTTTCTGTTTACTCCAATAATTTCTGGAGCAAAGGCGAAATTTCAACCTGCTCGCATGTAATGGCAGAAATCAGCTCCTTGCCTTCCGGAGTCAATGAAAAATACATCTGTCGCCTATCCTTTGTGCCCATCACGCGTTCGACCAGACCCTTACTCTCGACAGAGCGCATTATCTTCGAATTGTTCGACGACGTCAGCCCCAGCAACTCTCCTATCTCACCCGACGAGAGGCACCCCTGCTTAAGCAGCGAACAGAGCGCCATACCCTCGTTCAAAGAGATTCCATACTCTTTATCAAAACTCTGCTCGAATTGATTAACTGCGCGCTGAATGTCGCGGATCTTACATAGTTTATCCATTGTCCTGACTTTTAGATAAGGACGGCTTGTCACACAAAATTTTCAACAACTATTTATCCGTTTCCGACTTTATCCGGAACACACTGAACAGCAAGTTCTCCCTCAAGGCGCACCATACCGTGCTCTTCACGGGCGAAAAGACGGTCGGGTACAGACCCTACCGCTCCCCCACACATAAACGGAATTAGAGCCAACCACCTTAGGTCCCGACCACGATTTCCCTCCCGATCAGCCAATAATTCTTCAATAAACCCTTATCTATAACCAATTAAATAAACAGGTTGACGTTCGCTTCTTCAGCGCGTTCCATATAGGTGGCGACACCGCCCACAGTCACATCATCCAACAGCTCTTCACGCTTTACCCCCATCACGTCCATCGACATCTGGCAGGCTATGAATTCCACGCCGCTATCGATAGCTTGCTGGCGTAGAGATTCGAGCGAGTCGATCCCCTTGTTTTTCATGATGTGGCGCATCATCCGGTCGCCGATCCCCAGCATACTCATCTTCGAGAGGCGGAGCTTCAGCGACGACGAGGGCAGCATCATGCCGAACATCCGGCCAAAGATATCCTTTTTTACCTTAGGTTTCGCTGTTTTCTTAATCACGTTCAGTCCCCAAAAGGTAAAGAATATCGACACTTTCTGTCCGGTGGTTGCCGCGCCGTTGGCCAGCACGAAGGTCGCCAGCGCCTTGTCCAGGTCGTCGCTAAACATGATCAGCGTTTTGGCCCTGCCACCACCCGCAGCCGGAACCGTGCACGTATCGGACGAACCTTTCTCTATGACCACTGTATATTTCCCTTTATCTTCTGATTTGTATACCAATCTGTTGCCAGTTGTATTACACCACGCCTGCGCATCACGCGAGAACCCGGCATCAGTAGCGACCATTTCGATCCGTTCGCCCTCCGAGATCGAATCTATCGCCTGCTTGATCTTCATAACCGGCCCGGGGCACTGCAACCCGCAGGCGTCGATTCGCACCGTTTTGACCTGCCCGTCCACACGCCGGGTATCCACGCCGGTCGTGCAGCAAGTGTCCACAGGAGCCATTGTGTTCACTATCGGCGCAGTCGCCGTAGCATAGGTTTTGTAGCCGCCCGACAGGTTTTTGACACGGTTAAACCCGTGCCCCATCAGTATCTTCAGCGCCAGATAACCCCGTAATCCGATCGCGCAATAGATATAAATATCTTTGTCGTGCGGCAACTCGTCGATCCGGCCGCGAAGTTCATCGAGTGGAATATTCACCGCTCCGGGAATTGCACCGAAAGTAAACTCCTCCCGGGTACGCACATCCAGCAACAGCGTATCGGTGCGATCCGCTTCCGATATTTGCCTCCATGTCACCACAGGCATCGCTCCGCTGATGATATTGCCTGCCACATAACCAGCAATGGCAATCGGATCTTTAGCAGAGGAGAAAGGCGGAGCATAAGTGTGCTCGATTTTCTGCAGGTCATACACCGTGCCGCCACGCTTAATGAGCAGTGCGATCTGGTCGATGCGCTTATCCACCCCGTCGTAACCCACGCACTGGGCACCGTAAAGTTTGCCGTTCGCGGGATCGAAGGTCAGTTTGAGGGTCAGCGGCAGCGCATCGGGATAATACCCGGCATGCGAAGCCGAATGGGTGGTCGAACTGATATAGGGAATGCCGGACTGTTTGAGCCGTTTGGCGGCCAGGCCCGTAGAAGCCACCGTAATATCGAACACCTTGGCGATCGAAGTGCCTATTGCACCCTCGTATTTCGTCGTGTTACCGAACACCATGTTGTCCGCCACGATGCGCCCTTGACGATTGGCCGGATTAGCCAGATAGTTCAACCACGACTTGCCTGTCAGCGGATGTGGGAATTCGATGGCGTCGCCTACGGCATAAACGTCTGCCGCGGAGGTCTGCAAATAGTCGTCCACCCAGATCCCGCCCGCATCGCCGATTCTGAGGCCGGCCACTTTGGCTAATGTGATTTCGGGACGCACACCTATCGAAAGGATCACAAGATCGGTTACGATACTCCCACCGTGCGCAAAAAAAACTTCGATATTATTACCACTGCGTTCGAACCGCTCGACGCTCTGCCCCAGAAAGAGGCGAACCCCTTTCTGCAATAAATGTTGATGTACGTGCGAAGCAATCGAAAAATCGACAGGGGCCATTACCTGGTTCCCCATCTCCACAACCGATACCTCTGCTCCTGCGTGATGCAGGTTTTCAGCCATCTCCAATCCGATAAATCCCGCGCCCACGATAACGGCGCTCTTTATCTTGTGCGAGGCAATATAGCTTTTGACGCGGTCGGTGTCATCAACGTTGCGTAACGTAAAAACGCCTTCGGAGTCGATACCCTCCAGCGGCGGTCTCACGGGCGTAGCTCCCGGCGACAGTAGTAGCTTATCGAAACTTTCCGCATACGTCGATCCGTCCGCACGGCGAACCTCGACTCTCTTTGCTATGGTGTCGATACCCACAACTTCGTTCTCCACCCGCACATCGATGTTAAAGCGCCCACCGAACGAAGCCGGGGTCTGCACAAAGAGTTTTTCCCGCTCGGTGATCGCACCGCCTATATAATACGGCAGGCCGCAGTTGGCGTACGAAATGTATTTCCCTTTTTCGAAAAGGATGATTTCCGCCTGCTCGTCTGCCCGGCGGATCCTTGCCGCCGCCGTTGCACCTCCTGCAACACCTCCGACAATAATATGTTTCATCTGGTCTGTATAAGGTTTTACAAAGATTATATTCCTATGGAAAAATCTTCCTAAAGAAGATAACAACGCAAAGGTATTATTATTTTCCAATAAAACAATCTTCCATTGGAAGATAATCCCGCTTATACTATGCAGACAAAATGTGTCGGACTTTTAAGACGCGCCGTCCTTTCTGCGTACTTCAAGGGAACACTGTATGCTCCATCCGGATTGTTCTGCAACCGCAGACGAACACAGCAAAGCTCCGCACAAAGCCTAAAAATCAGTTTTTCATTTTGTGCTGTTTTATCTTTTACCTCTAAAAGGTTATCCGTCAAATTCCTCTCCTCCGTCCCTCTCTTCGGTCACCACCTGATCGTTTTCCTGTATCGTAAACTTCACCCACTCATTATTCTCTTCTTCCAGCTTCTCTATCGTCGGTAACGGATCCGCTTTTTCCAAAGCCTGCGGGTCGATCTCGATACGCACGTACTTTTTTGCGTAGGAAATCCCGTCATCATTTTCTTCACACTCGTCCCCTTCCAGGAAATTGCCGTACGGCTCCCCGAAATAGAGCTGGACGGGCTCCTCCCGGGGTACCTTCGTAGCAACGAGCGTATGTTCGCCGACCCATATAAAATTGTCCAGATCAAGCGTTCCGAAACCGGCCCCCCGGTCACAGGAAGCGACCTGTGCAATCTTCCCTCCCGGTAATACCTTGTAGATATAGACAACATTCACCGGTTTCTCCCACGCATACGGCTCTTCATAACAGGTCAGAAAGAGGTCGGATTTTCCACAGCAAACCGGGGTATAGCTACAAAAAAGTTCGGTTGATACACCCGACGTATGGTCTATCGCAAAATATTGTTTTTCTTCAGGACGTACACAATTCAGGACATGCATTCCGGCCCGGGAATTATAGCCGTCATATCGCCACAGCACACCGTAATAATCACTCAAATAATTTAAAAGTAGCATTTGCCGCTTTTTCAATTCTACGACCAGTGAATCGGGTTTCCATATATGCACCGCTCCCGTATCCAACGGCATATTGCAACTATCGGCCAGTAACTTTACATATTCAGCCGAAGTGATATCTGTGACGGTCACTCCCGTATTCTTGTAGAGGCGTACCGGAACCGTCCTTTCACGGTTAAAATCATAAACGTATTTTTCAGTAAGCTCCCCGGCCTCGGAATAGCTTTCGAAGTACGGACCCAACGTGCTATCCATATTCCGGTTATCTAACGGATAATTCGCATACTCCCGCAGCCGGCCCCGTAAATACCCCCGTACTTCCAAACGCTGCTGCGGTTGTCGGCAAAGCGTATCATACACGACGGAATCACAAAGCTGATAAGTGCTGTGCACCAAATCGCCGCATTCATAGTATTCACTGGCAGTCAAACGTTTGGCACCATCCTTGCCGATCGTAAAAATCTCCGTCAGTGTGTAGTCGGAACCCTGATCGGGCATGAGGCTGTACTCGATTTTATACCAATCAGGCGCTTTTGAGGAATATTCATCTTCAGAATCCGAATAGTACCACCGTTCATGGGGAAATATTTGTTGCCCGTCGGCATAATGCCAGATGCCGGAGAGGTATCCGTTCCCGTACCATATTTTTTCCTCTCCACACTGCTCGCCATCTTTGTAATGCCGCAGGAGAAGGGGGCGGCCCTCCCAATGCCATTTCTGCCAGATACCGTCCAGTTTGCCATTGGATGATTCAGCGAGAATCTTCAAGTGTCCGTTATCGTAATAATCTTTATAGATTTTCCGTATGCTGTCGAGGGTGATCACCTCAGCTACCAAACAACTGTCATCGGCCCTGTAATCCCGGACGGTATCGTTCCGGATTCCGTCTTTGAACTTATAAACGCTATAACGCAGATCGAAACCGTCGAATACAGACGGCCCATAATACTCGATGTAGGGGACTCCCCGGTAGAAGCCGTCCATGATCGTGTCATTGCAAAACCAGCGTTGCACCCCGCGATCGTTTTTTTGTTCGATAAGATCTGCGTCGTAGAATTGTGAGTTCACCTTGTATCGGTCGAAATGGTGGATCTCGTCAGGGACTTTCTCGGTGCAAACCTGCCCGAACTCCTGCGCTGCGGCTGCCAGTACCGAAATCCCGAAAAGGAGTGTAAAAACCAGTCTCTTCATCTTATTCCAATTTAGTCGTTTAGGATCATGTCTGCCGCAAACCGGTCAGGCGACTGCCATCTGGAATATTCACCGGTCTCATCGTCAAGGATATAATATTTGCGCGGGTTGCTCGCCCAGTAATTATATACGATGCTTACGGAGACTTTGCCGTTGCGTCCCGCAGGAAGATACCCCGTTATATCGGCGTCGACAACCAGCGAATCATCCTCCGCCCACCCCGCAACGGCATACACCTCTAGCCACCCTTTTCTGTCAATCAGACACCGAATGATTCGCACATCGGTTTGATAAGCGATAAAAGTATTCAGATTATCGGTCACCACCCTTTTAAGAGCTCCCATATTGAAGGCTCCCATTACATCTCCGCCCTGAACGGTGTACCGGATCTGTTTTTTATGCTTACGCAGGTAACGGGATACCCAACCGTCCCTGATCCTGGCGACCCGTCGGGCTTTTGCGGCATATGCGTTCCAATCCCCTTTTACCGGGATGCCGGCACTGTCCGCAACCCACTCGATTGCAAGGAAATCACCGGGATTCAGTTTCGGATTCCGGGATATGGTCTTCATTAGCTTGCCGGTACAGAGAAAAAACGCGGTTGCTCCTGCATCATTCTGCACACGGAGAAACAGGCGGTTACCATTGCCGCCGTAGGAATCGACATATTCCACCGTATCCCGATACGCCGTATTCAGCGTCAACGGTTCTCCGGGACGAAGGGCAAAGCCATACCCAACCGGATCCTGTCCGACATTTTGTCGATCCGGTATGGCGGGTGGGCTGCCGCCGGGCAATACCGTCACCAGTCAAGAAACG
>OGPV01002231.1_pt1 | contig 11714 bp, 9 predicted proteins | sample 1553001 | NCBI WGS metagenome assembly OGPV01 (sample SAMEA2580268, study PRJEB22360) | human gut metagenome | biome: human gut; feature: human-associated habitat; material: faeces | place: Denmark | collected 2008/2010
GCCAGTGGATAAAGGGATACATTGTCTTTGCAATCTTTTTCATAAGACCACTCTTTACCGCTATTTCCATCATGCCGTTCCAGACACCGATAACTCCAAGCATAAAAATACATAAATTCACCGCCTCTGTTGAAGATGAAATAAAACTTTCTGTTATCTGCCCCATTGTGCCATGAAATGCCGCAAAGAAGATTCCTCCGGCAATCATAATCACCCACAATATATTCAGCATAAACCACTCAAACTCTCTCAACCTTTTTCTTCATTATATTGTTCCTGGCTTGTACGGTATGCTTCCATATCAAAGTAACCAAACTGATTCTTAACGGTATGTTTAATCTGATACATCGCAAAATCCGCATACTGCATAAATATCTTGCTGTCTGTCGTATCCTGTATGAATGTCCATTATCTATCTTTTATACACTCTAGGAACTCTCTTTCCTACATCACAAACAAATTCATAGTTAAAGCTTCCGGCAAGGTTCGCCATATCTTCAACACTGATATAATTATCCCCGTCTTTACCAATCAAGGTAACAGTATCTTCAAGCTTCACATCTGGAATATCTGTAATGTCTACCATCATCTGATCCATGCACACTCTTCCGACAATCGGTGCTTTCTGTCCGTGAATCAATACCCAGCCTTTGTTAGAAAGACTTCTTGCATATCCATCCGCATATCCAACAGATACTGTAGCAAGACGGCATGGATGTTCAACAATATAAGTCGCTCCATAACTTACACCTCGTTCCATCTCTGGCTCCATAATATTTACTACATGAGAATACCAGCTCATGGCCGGTGTCAGATCTAAATTAGAGAAATCCACTTCATCAGAAGGATACATTCCATAAAGAATAATACCCGCCCTTGCCATATCATAACGATGGTCTTCATATTCCATGATAGCGGCACTATTACAGATATGTTTTACTGGAATTTCAATTCCCGCTTCATCAAGTAACTGAACAAAATGATCATATCTCTCCATCTGACTTTCTGTGTATGCCTTATCTGTCATATCTGCACAGGATAAATGGGTAAATAACCCCTCAATCTTTATATTGGGCAGCTCTGCAATCTGCTTTACAATCGCAAGCCCTTTCTCATCTGGAGATAAACCGATTCTTGTCATTCCGGTATCTAATGCGATGTGAATTCTCGCCGTCTTTTCTGCCTTTACGGCAGCTTCAGACATTGCCTTAGCCGTATCATAGCAATAAATCGTCTGATCTACACCATACTCCAAATTCTTATAATAAAGAGAGGGGGAATTATAGCCAAGAAGCAAAATTGGCTGTTTTAATCCAGCCTTTCTCAGTTCTACTCCCTCATCAATTGTAGCAACACCAAAATAATCTGCAATATCATTTAAATAATGTGCTACTTCCACTGCACCATGTCCATAACCGTCAGCCTTTATGACAGCCATAGTCATCGCATTATCTCCTGTTTGCTTTTATACCAGCCATTGTCATTGCCTTATCTCCAGTCTTCTTTTTGATATTTATATAATTCTCCCTAATTGCTTTTAAATCAATTTCACAATAGGTACGCAAGTATTCTTCCATGTTTGTCCTCTTTCCCTTACTTCTACAGTAATCCTGTAAAATCATACTTTACTCAGGTTACTGTACATATCTATATTATGTCACATTTGGTATACTTATAAATGGGCGCAAAACACCCCTTATAAAAAAGTCTGTAAACAAATAAATTCTACCACATTTTTTCCTATTGTGAAGTTTTTTATACAGAAAAAATTCGGGAAATATAGCATCTCCCGAATTCTTTCAATTATTTCACTTTTACTATTTTACTTTTACTATAATTACTTTCTTTTTTCCATCACTGGTCTTTACAGTAATTTTACATTTACCTTTTTTCAATGCCTTAATAACACCTTTTTTTGTTACTTTGGCAATCCTCTTATTGGAAGAGCGATACATAATCTTAGCAGTAGAAGATGCTGGAATCTTCTTGGCTTGTATTTTATATTTCTTTCCCTTCTTTAAAGTAACTTTTGTTTTCTTCACTTTTAAAGACTTTGTTTTTATTGTTTTCTTAACTGTAGAACCTGAAGCTGGCTTCGTCTCTGGCTTCTTTTCGGATGTTCCCGGCTTCGTATTTGGCTTATCTTCAGAGCTGCCTGGTTTCGTATTATCCTCTTCATCAGAACCATTTACTTCTATCACATACTTGCTCACATCTGGAACTTTTGTAATACTTGACCAGTACAACTCAGAAATTGTTCCATAGTTATCCTTGATTTCCTTGCCGTTTAGTAATGTCCGATTGGATGTCTTAGCAAGCGTTACCCCATCTGCGATTGCTTTTCCCGCAGTAGAACCTGTTTTTGGTATACTGCTGCATCCACCTTGTGCATAAACATTTTTTACAGAAACAGTACCATTACCGCTGATAGCATCTGCGCCATCATCATATGTACCGTTACCGCCAAATGCAATTAATGTTCCCTCACCGGAAATACTTCCATTATCTAAAATAATTCCGCTGCCGCCAACAGATGTTGTTGCGATATATCCTCCACCAAATACCGCTACTACGGAATCTTTTTTAATATCTAAGGAACCATTCTCAATACGGATCGCCGGCTGACCGGAAAGACTTTTTCCTGTTGTTTCATCCTGTCCGGTTGCTGCTTCATCTCCCTTTACAAATACCTGCCCATCTACGGTAACCTTTCCTTTTACAACAATAACAGGATTCGTATTCTGTCTAATCATATGTCCATTTGATATAAAATTGGTGTTAGAATAAATAGATGAATTTTCTAAAATTGCTCCATCATTTAAAATCAACTGTCCATTAATTGAAGAACCTGTGAGAAACTGACTGCCATAATCATCATAGTTTGATGAGAACTTACCGCCATTTTTCACTTCAATATTTCCATGAATAGAAGAATCACGAAGAACAAGCTTGCCACCATTCTCTACAACAATATTTACGCTGCTGAAAACTTTCATATTTACAAGAGTAAGATTACAGCCATCTGGAACAATCAATGTCTGTACTGGACTACCATCTACAGCATAACCAAGTTCTCCATAAGTTCCACTTGTATGAGAACCGTACCATGCCTTAATATCCTTTGGTACCGTAACGGTTTCGTTCTCTCCACCAAAAGAAGCGATTGCCCATGGCTCCATATCATACATATACTTTCCATCCGCTGTCTGCTTACAATTCTCAAGTTTAAGCTGCTTTGCAAGTACTTCTGTACGAGTATAAACTTTAAAATTCAGCTCATTACTTGTTGCAGTACGACCGCTCTCATCCGTTACTGTTACACTAATTGGATAAGAGCCGGCTTTTAACGGTTCCCCTGATAAAGAAAGAGAACTGTCGTGGACAGAATAAACACCTTCCATTCCGCAGGCTTCTGTATCAATATTTATCTTTGTTCTGTTCTTATTTACTGTGATTACTTCACTTAACGGCTTCCAGTCGCTGTTCTTCGGCTCCTGTCCATCAGGAAGAACTGCTGCTTCAACAATCACATCACTATTTTTATTTGTCGTAACAGAAGTAGAAGCTCCACTGATTGCATCATATTTCTTCTGTCCTTCTAAAGCACTTTCAAAGCTTCCTCGTATTCTTACATGAAGCGTATTCATTCCATCAGAAGGTCCTGAAGGAGTCTCTGCATCTGAATCTGTCTTTTTAACAGTAAATGTATCTGCTGTTGCCTTTATCACACGTAAGTACAGCGTTTCATAGCCTTCACTTTCAATCGTGAGAATATTTCCACTCTTTAACATACCATCAGAAGAACCATCAAAATAAAGTTTATTTTCATCTGTATTTCTGTAGTATGCTTCTCGTCTCATTAAAGATAAACGAGAACTTGCTTCTTCCCACTTTGTTTTATTTACAGAAACACTTTTTATTCCTTTGACATAGTCAGGTGCATCCGCAAAAGAAAGACTCTGAAAATCATAAACTACATTTTCTTTCATTGCTTCTACATTGCCGACACTGGCAGAATTTGCAGAGTTTGCCGCAAATGAAGGAATAAAGGATAATGTAAATAAACACACTCCCAAAACAACACTGGCTAATAACTTTCTAACCTTCCTATTCATATCCGGTTTCTCCTATTTTACAGTTACTTTAACAACTGCTTTCTTTCCACTTGCTGTCTTAACAGTAATCTTGCATTTACCTTTTTTAACAGCCTTTACAACACCGTTCTTTGTTACTTTGGCAACCTTCTTGTTAGAAGACTTAAAGGTAACTTTTTCTGTCGCATTGGCTGGTTTTAATTTTACTTTAAGTTTAACTTTTTTGCCTTTCTTTAACACAATACGCTTTTTGTTAACAACAACTTTTTTTGCTTTTACAGTTTTCTTATCTGGCTTTTCTGCTGGTTTTGTATCATCTTTTTTACCTTCTGTTGTTTTGTCTGCTGGCTTTGGATCTTTCTGCTTTAAATCTCCATATTCTGCTCCACATACTTCACAGACTGCTCTCTTTGTTGTTGTAGCTTCGCCACCTTTATGTGCTTCTTTTTCAGTCGTAGCATCACAACCTTCATTCTGACATTTCTTCCAGTGATAAGATCCGTCAGACTCATATTCATCTCCATAGTTATGAGATGCGCACTCTCCGTATTCTTCTCCACAGAAATCGCAGACTGCTTTCTTCGTACAAGTAGCTGTTCCGCCTGTATGGTTTGTGTGTATGGCAACTTTTTTATAATCTTTACCTACTTCTAATACTAAGTCTTTATATCCTTCTGCAGAAATAACAACTTTGTTAGTATCTTTTGTAAATTCCTTATTTCCTATTGTTATATTAACCATGTTCACATTTGCTCTAAATGTATCTTCTTTCATAAAAAATGTATTATCTACTTTAGTATAAGGTTCTGCATCATTTACTTTAATAGATGTAATCTTTTCCATCCAACTTTTTGTATTTTCTGAATTTGCAGTATATTCAGAATATTGAATAAAATACCATTCATAACCAAGATCTTTCTGAAGTGTTGGAGTTTCCGTTGGTGCTTCCTTCAATTCTACCGCTGCTGTCTCCTCAGCCTGTACTGCTACCTGTGGTGCAACTGTTCCCACTACTGTCATTGACAGGCACATAGCGCATGCCATAATGAATGAACTAATTTTTCTCATTTGTTTCTCTCCCTTTCTCTCTCTCAAATAAACTTAATAAAAAAACAGGTTTCCATTTAAAACTAATTTATGTTACTTAATTCTAACATTAGTTAGTTTATTTAAAAGACTACCTGTTTTTATATTCCATGTCAATTCTACAGTTGATAACATTTCTCAACTATAGAATTCTTAAGAATTCATTTATTTAATTTTTAGAAAAAAGGATTACTCTTTTAACAATTCCTGATAAATATCCCTCTTACTTACTCCGCGGTCTTTTGCTACCTGTTTCATCGCACTCTTTTTATCCATCCCTTTTTCAAGATAATGTTCCATATGTTCCTGCACAGTAAGCTGATTCCACTCCTGTTGTTTTTCTTCTTTCAGTTCTTGTAAACTCTTTCCCTCAAAGATTAAAACATACTCCCCTCTTGGCTCGTTCTCCTCATAATAAGCAATCATTTCATCGAGAGTTGACTTGCGCTTCTGCTCATATCGCTTCGTCAGTTCTTTACATACCGTCATATTTCGGTTACCAAGATATTCCCTGCACTCTTTCAAAGTCTTCTTTAAATGATGCGGCGCTTCGTAAATAATAATCGTTCTTGTCTCATTGCGAAGATTCTCCAAAATCTGTGCTCTTTCCTTCTTGTCATACGGTAAAAATGCTTCGAATGCGAATCTCCTTGTCGGCTGTCCGGACATAGTAAGTGCCGTAATGCAGGCACAAGCTCCCGGAAGTGATGTAACATTAATTCCCGCTTCATAGCACTGTCTTACAAGTTCCTCTCCTGGGTCAGAGATTCCCGGTGTTCCCGCATCTGTGATTACTGCGATATCCAGTCCTTCTCTTAATTTATTTACAAGATAAACTGCCTTATCGACTTTGTTGTACTCATGATAGCTCGTCATCTTTGTTTTTATCTCAAAATGATTGAGAAGCTTGATACTGTTTCTCGTATCTTCTGCCGCTATCAAATCCACTTCTTTTAAAATTCGTACTGCCCGATAGGTCATATCTTCGAGATTTCCAATCGGTGTCGCACATAAATATAATGTTCCTGCCATTTTAATTCTTCATTTCTCCATATATCTGATAAATCTCATCGGTATAAGAACCATCCTTATTGTATACAATTAATGGGGGTTCTACCGTAATCCTCTGCTTACCACCTTTTGCAGCATCAATCAAAACCATATTTGGCTCTTTATCTACATAAGGATGTACGAGACGCATCCTTTTCGGCTCTAATTTATGCTGTTTTAATGTATAAATAATCTCCGCTAAGCGAAAGGGTCTGTGCACCATATAAAAATGGCCGCCTGTTTTCAACAGCCATTTTGCTGCCTTTACTACATCTTCAAGGGAACAGGTAATCTCATGTCTTGCAATTGCCTTTGCATAATCTGGATTCGTCAGACCATGTTCTCCTGTCATATACGGAGGGTTACAGGTCACCCAGTCAAAACTCTCCCTCTCATAGTCTGTCTTTATATTACGAACATCCCCCTGTACAATATGCACTTTTTCTTCCTGACCATTCATCTTCACAGAACGCTCTGCCATCTTGGCAAACTCTTCCTGATACTCTAACCCCTCTACATAAGCAAGCGGATATTTACCCTCCATCAGTATTGGAATAATTCCTGTACCGCTACACAAATCAATCCCTTTACTTTTCTTTTTAACTCTGGCATAATCAGAAAGCAGTACCGCATCAATCCCGAAGCAAAAACCATCTGTTTTCTGGATAATACGGTAATCCTTTATCTGGAGATCATCAATACGCTCATTTTCTTTAATTTGTACATTCTCCATATAAGTATCCTATTTTAAATCTTCATTTTCAACTACAATTAAGTGAAGAACCTAGCAATTAAACTACCGAAGAACTCTTCTTAATTTTTCAAACTTCTTATATCAACAAAACCAAAATTTGAGTATTATAAAAAATTATGAGGAATAAAACAATAATAATAACAGTAATTGTTATTATTCAAATTCCCTTCCCTTATTCTCCTCGTTTCATTAAAGCTTAGACTTTCTTTCCTTCTTCTCCATCGCCTCTAATTTTTTAAGCTCATCATCCATTTTTACTTTTTCTCTGCGCTTCCGAGGACGGAAAATCAAATCATCCACTTTATAATCTACGAGTTCTTTTTCTCCCTTTTCGTCAGTAACTACGAGCTTCACTCTCTGTCTTAACACGCTGACTTCGTGAACAACACCTTTTACTCCCGTATTCGTCTTTACTTCATCACCAACATTCGGAAGCTTACTGTTCAGATACTCATAAGTATCCTGCTCATTTTTCAGGCAGCACATCAATCTTCCACAAACTCCTGAAATCTTTGTAGGATTCAGAGAAAGATTCTGCTCCTTCGCCATTTTAATTGATACTGGCACAAACTCAGATAAAAATGTATTACAGCAAAGGCTTCTTCCACAAATGCCGATACCACCTTTAATTTTTGTCTCATCTCTTACACCAATCTGTCTTAATTCAATTCTTGTCTTAAAAACTGAGGCTAAATCTTTTACTAGCTCACGGAAATCAATTCGTCCGTCCGCCGTAAAGTAAAATAATACTTTATTATTATCAAATGTATACTCACAATCAATGAGCTTCATTGCAAGCTTATGTTTTTTTATCTTCTCAATACAGATTTTATAAGCTTCTTTGCTCTTTTCTTTATTATTTTCCTGAATCTTATCGTCTTCTGGTGTTGCGATTCGGATAACTGGCTTTAAAGTTGCAATAATCTTCTCATCATGAATCTCACGATTTCCTAAAACAACTCTGCCGTATTCTACTCCACGCGCAGTCTCCACGATAACATTCTGTCCAACTTCTACCTCAAACTGCTCTGAGGCAAAATAATATATTTTACCATTATCTCTAAAACGAACTCCTATTACTCTGGCCATTTCTACCTCCTGTTCTTCTTAAAACTCTCTTCTCGCTTCTACAATAAGCAACTCTAAAGTTGCATCAAAATTCACATTAGACTTTATGCGGACTCTGGCACGATGAATTTTGCCTATAACATAATCAATTGCCTCTAAATCTAATTTATCTACCTGCTTTTTCAGATACGCATACTCATTTTTAAAAATAATTTTCTTTTTGGCAGCTTCAGCATTCACTGAATTATCTGCTTTCAGTAACATAATATCCCGAAACCACATCAGAAAAATATCGAAAAAGTCCTCAATTCTGTTTTTATACTTTTTATATTCCTTTACTTTATCTGCAATCTCGTAACTCTCTATCTCATGGATATACCGCAAAATGGACAGAGTCAACTCCTTTAAATCCTGAAATTCTTCTGAAGAAACGATTGCTTCTGCCTTTCCTATATTTCCAAGAGAAAATCCTGCTGCAAATTCTGCTTCTTCCTTAGAAACACTACATTTTTCCACCAAGTATTTCTCAACAGCTGTTCCGGGTACCGGTCTTGTGGCAAGAAGAATACATCTTGAAAGAATTGTGTCTAAAAATGCTCCTCTGTTCGTAGTAAGTAAGAAAATAACTGCATATTCCGGCGGTTCCTCAATCGTCTTTAAGATGGCATTCTGCGCTGCAGCATTCATCTTTTCCGCCTCATCTACGATATAGATTTTATAAGGCCCCTTATATGGCATAATTTCTACCGTATTAACAATCTGCTCCCTTATCTCACCAACACTAATCACATTGGGCTTTTCATGAGAAACCCAAATTACATCCGGATGATCATGGTATTCCATCTGTATACAAGATTCACACTTTCCACAGGATTCCACCAGACCCGTAGTTTCCCGGCCTTCACACTGCAATATTTTAGAGAAGGCCTCGGCAAGCATTTTTTTCCCACTTCCCTTATCCCCCTCCATAATATAGGCATGAGAAATCTTTTTATGATGCACAGCAGTAATAAAATGCTCTTTTATTCTTTCATTTCCTAAAATCTCATTTAATTCAGCCATGACTTTCCCTCAAAATCTTTCTGTTAATCATCTTAATTCTTCTGCTAATTTTCTATTGGTACCTATTCTTTTATTGTTTTTTCTCAATGAATTCATGTCTATCGATTCTTCTTCTTCAATAATTCATCCACATGATTCCGAATCTTTTTCTGAATCGTATCAATGGATCTTCCACCATCAATCTTCATAACTTCCGGCCTGCCTGAAAGGACTTTTCGATATCCTTCCGATACCATATGATGAAAATCTATACCTTCCTGCTCCATACGATCAAGATTCTTCTGCTCTTTCTTTCTACGAAGTCCTTCTGCCTCTGATAAATCAATAAAAAAGATTCCATCGGGACGATAAATGCCGATTCCCGGCGCATTTACAGCCGAAACTGTAGAAATACCAAGTTTTCTTGCAATTCCCTGATAAACGATAGAAGAATCTACAAAACGATCGCTTATAACGATTTTGCCCTCTTCTAATGCTGGTCCGATTACTTCATGTACTAACTGCGCTCTTGATGCCGCATAGAGAAGCATTTCTGTTACTGGAGACATTTCTTTGTGTTCTGGATTCAGAATAAGCTGTCTTATTTCCTCTCCGATCACTGTTCCCCCCGGTTCTCTTGTTATGAGACATTCATAGCCTGCTTCCTCTAAGTATTCTTTTAATAAATTTATTTGTGTGGTCTTTCCTGAACCATCCGGTCCCTCCATCACAATAAATAATCCCTTCATCTAATAAAATCTCCCTTCAGAAGTACATGCACTTTTATTATCTGAATGTTATCTGACTTCTTCATCGTATTTTAGTCATAGTACTTTCAAACATGCTCTGGTACAATATTTTTATCATACTGCTTTTGCTATACTATCTATAAATCTTTTAGAACGATAATCTTATTACAGGACAATCCAAGTACATTATATCCATTATATAAATATTGACTGATATTTTCCACTGTTTCTTTGAGTATTTTTTCTCCAGGAACTAATATTGGTACTCCCGGCGGATAAATCATGACATATTTTCCTGAAACTCTGCCAGTAGAATCAGCCAACTCAACTGTCTCCATGGCTTTTCCCCGGCACTGCCAGGATTCTATGATTTTGGGAGGATATATTGTCTGCTCATTTTCTTTTTCTTGTATAACCTTATAGTGGTTATGAATTTTTGTTTCTATTTTGGGTTTGTTTTTATCACAAATTTCTATTTCAACTTTATCTTGGTTTTGGATGGCAATTTTTGTCTCATTTACAGCCTTATTTAAACTACGATTTTCCCTTTCTTTCTCTTCACACATTTTATCAATCTCAGAAATTGCCTTCCAAAGCTCATCAAAATCTTCCTTTTTATCACAGATAGAAGTCATGGCAATCCCATAAGTCAGGTTCTCCATCTCCAGTTCAATGTGATATTTTTCATATAATAACTGAAACAGCTCCTTTCCATTTATTCCGCAGCCCTTTACTGAAAAGACCAATTTCCCGTTATCATATGCAAAACAATTTAACTTTTTCTGATTGAGCAGGCTTATTTTTTGGAGTTGTTCACATTTTCGGCGAAAATTTTTAAGGTTATCCACATATTCGGCGAGTTGTCCCTGATTTTCTTTCATATACATGATTCCGTACTCAGCAGAAGCCATCAAAAGATACGATGGACTTGAGGTTTCATAAATATCGATGATTTCCTCCACCTGCTCTTTTGTCACGATGTCTGAGCAAAGATGAAGAACTGCTGTCTGCGTAAAGGAAGGCAATGTTTTATGCGTACTTTGAATCACCAAGTCAGCACCTTCCTGAACGGCACTGTCTGGAAAATACTTATGAAATATGAGATGCGCCCCGTGTGCCTCATCTACAATCAAAGGAATGGCATACGGTCGAGTTACTTCTTTAATCCCTGCTATGTCGCTCACAACGCCTTCATAAGTAGGTGAAGTCAGTACAACTGCCTTTATATCTGGATTCGCTCTTAATTCCCTTGCTACGGCTTCTGGCTTCATATCCTCGCATATATCATACTCGGCAGAAACATCTGCATAGCAATAGACGGCCTCCAACTGTAATAGCCTGATACAGTTATAGACCGCCTTATGACAGTTTCGCCCTATTAAAATCTTATCTCCCTGTCTACAGACCGAAGAAATGGATACCAGAATCCCAAGGGTACTCCCTCCAACAAGATACCATGATTCCTTACTTTTAAATATATCTCTTACAAGATTCATGGATTCACGAATAATGCCCTCTGGCTCATGAAGATTATCGTAATCTGTTATCTCTGTAATATCCATTTTTTCTACACCAAAAAAAGCCCCAAAATCAGCTCTTTTGTGACCTGGCATATGAAAAGGAATTCTTTTTTCTGACTCTAATTCTCTTAATTTATTATAGATTGGTGTATTCATAACTTATTTTTTATCTCTTTATCCTTTTAACTCTTCTTAGTATTTATGCTTTTTAAATTTATTACTACTTACCAGCCGACTATTAATAAGCTTATTAGACAAAAAAAATAGCTCAGTAAATAAAACATTTACTGAGCCTTCATGAGACATCGGGGATTCGAACCCCGGACAACTTGATTAAAAGTCAAGTGCTCTA
>OGPV01002239.1_pt1 | contig 11648 bp, 7 predicted proteins | sample 1553001 | NCBI WGS metagenome assembly OGPV01 (sample SAMEA2580268, study PRJEB22360) | human gut metagenome | biome: human gut; feature: human-associated habitat; material: faeces | place: Denmark | collected 2008/2010
GGGAGCAGTTTCACCGTCCGAATTGCAGGAGCACGGCGGGCAGTCGCAATCGCATTCCTGCGGCGGGTCGTTCTCTTCAGGCGTGATGGAGATGGCGCTGGCTGGGCCTACGGTGCAACTGAGGAAGGAGACGTTCCCCCTGGGAGGATAGTCAATGTTGATGTGGGAGACGGACACTGTATAAAACCCGGCCTTGATGCCGGGGAAGCTGCCGTTAATTCTTACTCCGGCGCCTGAGGGTGACGTATAGCTTTGCCCCGCTACTGAAATCGTGGCCTGGTCATCCACCGTGCCGGTGGCCGTCAGTACGTACAGACGGGTATCCCCTCCGCCTTCCCCTACTTGAATTTGTTTGGAGGTTTCCGGCATCACGTCTCCGGGATAGGACGGAGCGGCATGATTATAGGAAAAGGAGACGGACGATTCGCCCTCCCTCTTCTGTAAAACCGGCGTAACGGTAAAACCAAGATGATGATTGCCCCGGACGCTGTTGCAGATGGAAAAGTTAGATTTCATTCTAATTGGCTATCTTTAAATAATTTCTGTTTATCAACAATAATTTTGTGATAAGGTATGCCATTCAGCGATTAAACCTATGGATACACCTATAAAAATAGAAGTCAACAGGATATGATGATTTTCTCCTGTTTTTCCCATCCGTTTGCATGCAGGGAATAATTCTGGCGCGGGATGGTTTCCGGGCGCGGGGCACAGGAAAGTTCCCAACGCAGGAAAAGATGGGATGTCCCTTTTCTGCCTGATTGCGCGGCAGAAGAAAGGCCGCCCGTTTTCCGGAACATGTTTTAGGCTTGGAAAGGGGAGCGCAATCAGGCAAGGTGTGCCGCGTTATTCATGAAGAACCTATTGAGCCGGTACATCAGCCTGAGCCTGGCGCTGCGGTATTTGAACCCGTTGCGGACTTTCTTTTCCATTATTACCCTGATTTGCCTGCTGGGCGTTTCTCTGGGGGTAATGGTGCTCATCGTCGTGTTGTCCGTCATGGGAGGCCTCCAGAAGGAAATTCAGGGGAATCTGTTTGCGCACTCCCCGCACGTCCAGGTATGTTACCGGAACGACTTCGGCGTGAGGGAAGTGATTCCGGACTGGCTGGATTTGGGGGAGAAACTCAGGCACGTTCCCGGCGTCCAGTCCGCCTACGCCCTGATAGAAGACTATGCGCTGGTGGATGTGCAGGGGCGGCAGAGGCCCTGCTTTTTTCGGGCCATTGATACGGAAAACGCCGCCCAGTTGGAAGATTTGAAGCGTTTGGTGGTAGCTGGCGATGCGGAACTGGACATGGGGGAAAAGGCTGTGGTTTCCTCCATTGTGGCGGAGAACATGGGATTGAATGTGGGGGATGTTGTCCGGGTTTATACGACCCGCAATTTTCAGGAAATTTCCCACGCCTACCAGCAGACGGAGCTGCCGATGCTGGCGGAGAAAAACGCGCGGGAACTCAAGGATTTGAAAGAGTGGGGTAAATCCCTGAAGACGGAGGGAGAGCGTGAAACGGCCGACAGAGCCTCCGTGGACAGGGCCTTTTCCCTGCTTAACGGGCTGTTGTCCGTCCCGCGCAGGGATGCGGAACGTTCCAGCCTGATGGATCTGCTTGCCGTGCTGAACGACGGGGAAATTGCGGACAACGGCAGGGTGGCTTTTCCGCAAGGTACGCGGAAAGAATGGGAAACTGTTTTGGACGGTTTCAAGACCGGGGCAAGGAATGAGGCGGATATGGAATGTTTCCGCAAGATCAAGGAACTGGTGATGCCGAAGGACCTGGAGGTGATTGGAATTTACCGGGCTTCCCAGCATACGCCCAGCCCTGACTTGTTCATTCCGCTGGTCATCGGCCAGGAATTGCTGGGGTATGAGGATGACGTGGTGCAGGCCGTGGCCCTGCGCGTGGAAGATCCTTACCATGTGGAAACGATGCTGGCTCCCGTGATGCAGGCGCTGGAAAAGGAGAAGCCTTCTTCCGCATGGACGCTGGAAACCTGGCATGACCGTTTTAACGCGTGGTTTGAACTGATGCAGAAGGAGCGCATGATGATGAGCTTTGTCCTGTCCTTCATCTCCCTGATTTCCGCTTTTTGCATCATGGCGGTGATGTTTACCGTTTCCATCCAGAGGAAAAAGGAAATCGCCGTGATGAAGGCGTTGGGAGCCACTCCGTTCCAGGTGGTGCGCGTCTTCCTGTGGCAGGGCGTCATCATCGGTTTTGTGGGAGCCCTCCTGGGGGTAGGGCTGGGGCTGCTGGTGCTGGAATACCGCATGCAGATTCAGGGTTTTCTTGCGGGAATAGGCTTTGACCCGTTCCCCGTGGCCTTCCACGGCACGGCGAATATCCCGGTGGTGATTGACTGGGCGGAGCTGGCATGGCAGGCGGTGAAAGCTTTTGTCATGGTTGTGGTGGCATCCATCATTCCTGCCCTGATCACGGCGCGCCAGGATCCGGCCCGCTCCCTGCGCAGTATGTAACAGGAATCTCCTATGGATATTTACTGGATTCAGGGTCATGAACGGAAGGGGCCTCTGCCGGAAGTGGAGGTCATTTCCATGCTGGAGGCGGGCCTCATTCCGGAAAACGCCCGGGCGTGGCATGCCGGGTGCCCGGAATGGGTATGTATCCGTGACCTTCCGGCATTGAAGGGGGCAGGCGCCGTCAGCAGGGGAGAAGGAGAACGGCGGAACCGGGAGGAAGAGGGACTGGAAAACGCAGGGGAAGAGCAGGCTCCGGCGCTTGCCGCGGATGCGGATTGCCCGCAGGAAGAAGGGGGGACGGCCTCGGAGGAGGGAGCGCCGCTGGTGGTTCCGTATGCGTACGTCCGTTTTCTCGGCAGAATGGCGGATATCATGATGCACATGACGCTGTATTTGTCCGTGCTCAGAGTTTCCGGCCTGGCTTTCAATCCCGGTTTCCTTCCTGGTTCCTATGAAGCTCTGCTTTACCTCTGCCTCCCGATGGTTCTCGTTGAAACTGCCTTTCTTGGTACATTGGGAACAACCCCGGGAAAAGCCATGCTGGGCGTTTCCGTCAGGGACTACCGGGGAGGGCGTCTTTCTTTCCCCACGGCATTCCGGCGCTCCCTGTTCGTCATGGTGCTTGGCCTGGGGTGTTTTGCTCCTTCCCTGATGCTGCTGGCCCTGTTCTTTTCCTGGTGGTGGGTGCGCCGCTTCGGCTTCACTCCCTGGGACAGGAAGCTGGGGACTACGGATGTGCTGAACGGCCCCCTGACGCCCCGCAAAGTGGTGATGACGTTGGCGCTGGTTATTCTGTGCCTTCAACTCATCTACGTTCTGCTGATTCCCTGGCTGCCTGAGATGGAGGCTTATGCGGCCGCTTCCGGCCAAATGTGATAAAAAGGCGGTCGTGCGGGGTTTAGGCTTTTAATCACCTGAATTTGTTTCATACTTGTTTCAGCCATGCCAGAAATACACCCAACGGCAGTAGTGCATCCTGCTGCAGAGATCGCGGATGATGTTAAAATCGGTCCCTTTTGCGTTGTCGGGGAACATGTCAAACTGGGGCCCGGATGCGTGCTGCACAGCCATGTGGTTATCGACGGTCCTTCCTCCTTTGGCAGCGGCAACGAATTTTTCCCGTTTTCCGTCATCGGCCTGAAAAGCCAGGATTTGAAATACAAGGGGGAGCCGACTTATCTGGAAGTGGGGGATAACAATGTCTTCCGTGAAAACGCCACCATCAACCGGGCTACGGATATTGGCGGCGCGACGCGGATAGGGAATAACAACCTTTTCCTGGTTTCCTGCCATGCCGGGCATGATTGCCAGATCGGCAACCATGTGATTTTCTCCGGGTTCGCTACTGCCGCCGGCCATGTTACGGTGGGGGATTACGCCATTCTGGCGGGATGCTGCGCCGTACACCAGTTTGTGAGCATCGGAGAACATGCCATGGTGGGGGCGATGGCCCGCGTGAGCCAGGATGTCCTGCCGTACACGATCGTGGAGGGGCATCCGGCCGTAACGCGCTCCGTTAACTCCATCGGCATGCAGAGGCGCGGCTTTTCCGAAGAAGACCTGAAAGCCGTGCGCATGTGCTATAAAAAGCTTTTCGTCAATAAAAAGCTGACCGTTCATGAAGCTCTGGAGGAGCTGCGGCATTCGGGGTATGCGGAAAATGCCTGCCTGAGGAGAATCATCCAATTCGTGGAAACTTCCGAACGGGGGTTCTGCCATTGAATCCATGAAAACGGGTTTTGTTTTTGACCTGGACGGGACGCTGGTGGACTCCATTCCCGGTATCGCCCGCGGCCTGAACCTGGCCTTGAAAGCGCTGGGGTATCCGGAGCATTCCGTGGACGCCATCCGGGAAATGGTGGGCAAGGGGGCCCGGGAGCTTTGCCTGGCTTCCCTGAAAGGCTATTTCAACGGAAACGTGCCGGAGGAAGCTTTTGAAGCGGTGCACCAGGGATTCATGCGTGAATACCCGCACACCTGGCAGGAGGGCACGGTGCCGTACCCCGGCATCCGGGAAATGCTGTTGTCCCTGGCCGGAGAAGGCCATCCTCTGGGCGTTTTATCCAACAAGCCCCATGCGGTTACGGTGCCGCTGGTGCGCCATATTCTGCCTGAAATTCCCTTCCGTGAGGTGATGGGATTTTCCGAACGCTTTCCACGCAAGCCGGAACCTGACTCCCTGCTGTCCATCGTCCGCTCCTGGGGAAGGGAGCCGGAGCAGGTGTGCATGGTGGGGGACTCCGCCCATGACGGCAACACGGCCGTGAACGCCGGAACACGGCTTATTCTGGTGGGGTGGGGCTACAGCTCCCGTTCCGCTCTGGACGCTTTCCGGGTTCCGGTGTGCGCCTCTGCGGGGGAATTATCTGCCCGGCTGCATGATGAAAACAGCCTGCCGTTTCCCGTTGCCGCGCATAGGAATTGTTGAAAATTCCGGGAGGGGCAGGGCCGCCGGAGGCTGAATTCCTTTACATCTCCAAGATGCTTTCAGGCGCAGGAAAGCGTTTGCGGGGGATGTCTTAGAGCTGTATTTCCCCGGCTCGGAAATGGGCAGGAAGGGAAAAAGCCATATTGTTGCTGCTCTTTCAGGACGGAATATCCGGAACATCCGCAGATTTGGCCTGTTCGGTAATGTCTTCCAGGGCGCGGGGAAGCTCCTTCGTGGAGGTGACGCCCAGGTTTTTCAACTTTTGGGCCCGGGGGATGAACCGGTGTTCAAAAGAGGAAATGGTTTTGTTGTACTGGGCTACCGCCTGGTTCAGGCTCTTGCCCAGAGAGGAAAAATGACCGGAAAGGATAGAGCAGGTATTGTACAGGTCCGCTCCCGCTTCCGAAATTTTCTTGGCGTTATCCGCCAGCTGCTCCTGCTTCCATCCGTAAGCGACGGCTTTCAGCAGGGCAATCAGGGTGGATGGAGTGGAAAGAATAACTCTGTTCTCCGCGCCGAATTCAATCAGGGTGGGGTCTGCTTCCAGAGCCGCCTGGAAGAAGGATTCCCCGGGCAGGAACATAATGACGAATTCGGGGCATGGGGAAAACTGGGCAAAGTAATTCTTGGCGCTTAATTGCTGCAAATGCCTCCTGACGTCCGCGGCATGGCGTGCCATCCACTGGCTACGTTCTTCCGGATTCTCCGTCTGCCCGGCATTCAGGTAGGATGCCATGGGCGCTTTCGCGTCAATAATGATGGAACGGCCTCCAGGAAGGTGAATGACCATGTCCGGCCGTATCCGTTCCTCCTCCCTGGAACGGGTTTCCTGAGTCGTGAAATCGCAGTACTCCACCATTCCCGCCAGTTCCACCACGCGGCGCAGCTGGAGCTCTCCCCATTGGCCGCGAACGCTGTTGTGGTGCAGAGCCTGGGAAAGCCTGGCGGTTTCATTTTTCAGGGCTTCATTGCCGGAAAGAATATAGCGGATTTGCGTTTTCAGGTCCGTATAGGCGCCCACGCGTTCCTTTTCCATCTCTCCCAGCCGGGACTGGACCAGTTTCAGGGATTCGCTCACCGGCTTCAGCATGGACTCGATGGCCTGTTTGCGGGAATCCAGGTCATGATTGGCCTGCTGGCGCTGGCTTTGCAGCCGCGTTTCTGCCAGGTTCAGAAACTGTTTCTCCGAGTTACGGAGGACTTCCGCGCTGATGCCGGCGAAGGAATCTTTCAGCACCTCTTCCGCCCGGCGGAGCATCTGGGTTCTGTCCTCCGCCCGTTCCTGCCAGGAGCGGGATTCCGCTTCGAGGCGGACGGAGCGGTCCCGGTACCGCAGCAGCAGAACCAGCAGCGCCACGCAGGCGATCAGCAGCAAAAAGGCCAGGAACCAGGGAAAAAATGGGGGAATCATAAGAAAAAATAAGCAATCAAATGGGGGTAGCGTAGGGGATGCCGTCCGTTTCTTCCACGGGTTCGGCCAGGGGGATGTTATCGTCGCTGCCGTCCAGCGGTTCCGCATAGGGAATGCTCTCTTCCGAATCCGGTTCCGCCATGGGAATGTGCTGTTCACACATGTTGGCGGGGGCCTGGTAGCCGGCGGAGGTTTCAAAATACGCAGTCTTGGCGTACTGGCAGCCGGAATGGGCCAGTTGATTGGATTCCCGGCAGACGAGTACGGCCTGCCCTTCCGAACCGGGACGCGTACGGATGGCGTTGGCGGGATAGCCTTCCTTCTGGGCGGCAAGCATAATATCCACCCAGACGGGCAGGGCCAGGGTGCCTCCGTAGCCTTTTTCCAGAATTTTGGTGGAGGAATCAAACCCTACCCAGACACTGCAGGTGAGGTTGGACGTATATCCGGCGAACCAAGCGTTCGTATAATTATTCGTGGTTCCGGTTTTGCCGCCGCAGGGGGATTTAAAGCCCAGCGCGGTAATTTTGCCTGCCGTGCCTCCCGGCTTGCAGACCTGCTGGAGGATGGAAGAGGTTATGTTCGCCGCCCGCTGGGAATAGACGGTGCGCTTGCTCTTGGTGATGGCGAAGCGCGGCTGGCCCTGGGAATCCGTAATATGGTCAATGATGTACGGCGTGGGGCGTACGCCCCCGTTGGCAAAAACGCTGTAGGCGCTGGCGATGTCCAGAGGGGACGCTTCCCACGTGCCCAGATAAAGGGCCGGGGTGCGGGAAATATTTCCGTGAAAGCCCGCCAGTTGTGCGGATTGAATGACATTGGACAAGCCGGCGCGGTTGCCGATGCGCACGGACATGGTGTTGCGGGAAAGGATGAGACCGAAGGAGGCCGGCTTCATGCCCCGGTACGTTCCGTCCGAATTGCGGGGGGACCAGTTGGCGGCTCCGCGTATTTCCCCGTAGGCAATCCTGTCATCCGAAATGCGGGTATCCGCAGAATTGCCCTGCTGGAAAAACGTGGCGTAAATAAAAGGTTTGAACAGGGAACCGGTCTGCCGCCTGGACTGAATGGCGCGGTTCAGCTTGGATTCTTCCGCGTCCCGGCCGCCGACGACGGCCAGAAGAGCCCCCGTGGCATTGTCCATGACTACGGCGGCGGATTGGATGTAATTGGGCATCGGCGGCTGCGTCTTTTCCTTCTGTTCCGCAGGGAGCGCCTTCCAGGCGGCCAGGGAGGCCTCATATTCCGCCTTGGTGGTCAGCTTGTTTTTCAGGATGCCCCTCTTTTCCCGCCTGGCCTGCAGGGAGGCCAGGTGCTTCTTGAAATCTTTGCGGGCTTCCAGCGCGTCCATGTGCTTATTGATGGCGTCCAGCGTGGCGTTCTGCAGATCAAGGTCCAATGTGGTATGCACCACCAGCCCTCCCAGGCGGATGTCTTCTTCCTCCAGAATGGCGTCCAGCTCCCGGCGCACGAGACCCATGGCGTAATTTTCCTCAGACCGGGACTGGGGTGTCCGGGTGGCGATAGGCTCCGCCAGGGCCGCCTGATACTGCACTTCCGTAATCTTGTCTTCGTTTTTCAGCAGGCCAAGGACGATATCGCGCACTTTTTTGGCTTCCTCCGGGTGTTTGATGGGGGAAAAATCATTTGGGCCGTAAATAATGCCGGCCAGGGTGGCGCATTCCGCCAGGGATAAATCCCGGGGTTCCTTGTCGTAATATCCCCGCGCCGCCGCCGCTATTCCCAGGAAGGTGTGCCCCCAGAAAATACGGTTGATGTAAGTCTCCAGAATTTCGTCCTTCGTATAAGTGGCTTCAATGCGTTTCGCCAGGGCCACTTCCGTCAGTTTGGAATGCAGGTTGCGCTCCCGGTGGTTATATGTAATTTTAGCAAGCTGCATCGTCAGGGTGGAAGCCCCCTGCGTGGCTCTCTTGTGCTTGAGCACCTGCGCAAAGGCGCGGCCCACGCCTATCCAGTCCACGCCGCCATGGTCGTAAAAGCGGTTGTCTTCGCGCAGGAGCAGGGCATCAATAAAAACGGGAGGGACTTCCTGAAGGGATACCCGCTTGCGGTTTTCCCCGTGCAGGGTTCCGATGGTGCGGTTTTTACGGTCCAGAATCACCGTGCGTTCCGGGATGTTGCTCTTTACCTCGGAAATGTCATAGCGGTTGGAAATGGCGCCGTAAAGGAACACCAGGATGGCTCCGATCACGATGCCGACGAAGCAGCATCCCAGAAGGATGCGCAGGGGCCAGCAGATGAACCAGCGGATATTCCGCGTCAGGGAGCCGATGAAGCGGAAAGGCATCAGCAGGACAAACAGCAGGGCTCCGAAAATCGTGAAACGCGGCCTGCGCATGGTTCCTGCGCGTGCGGGACGGTTTTCTTCTTCTCTTTCCGGATTGTCTTCGTACTCTTCCTTCGGAGACGGGCGGGAGGCTCGTCGCTGGGGCGGCGTGTCATACCGGGAAGGACCGTTGCGGGAATTCCCCGTTCTGCGGGTAGGGCCGGGAATGACAGCCGGATCAGGAGCTTCCTGCGGCAACCCGGGATAGGATGGACGGGGAAGGGGCCTTTTTTTGCGTTCCGTCTGGGAACGGGAAGACATTTCTCCATCTTGGATGCGTTCCCTCCAGGAGGCGGCATTTCGTTTCCTTGATTTGTCGTTTAAACCCATCCGTGGGCCGGAGTTTATCATAAATAACCGAAATGGTCTAAGCAAAAGATGGGGCGCCATGTCGCAATCCATAGACAAAATTCTGCCGTTTTGAACGTTTATACAGTAGGGTATGTCCTATCATTCGATTATCGGTAATTTCATGATATCACTATTGAGAATGACGAGTTTTTGTTGCTTGGTCGTTGGGGGACTTATGTCCCTGCTGTCAGGGGGGGCGAGCCTTGCGGGGAATGTTTCTTCCATGGCGGATTTGCAGAAACATGTGCATGAGGTGGCCTCCAGGGTTACGGCTGCTACGGTGGCTCTGGTTTCCGACGGGGGAGAGACGGGCAGCGGCGTCATTGTCTCTCCGCAGGGCCTGATTTTGACGGCGGCCCACGTCGTGGGCGGCGATGAAATCATGCGTGTGGTCTTTGCCGACGGGCGCGTGGTAAAGGGACGGGTGCTGGGCGCCAACTTCACGCGGGATGCCGCCATGGTGCAAATCATGGACGGAGGAAACTATCCTCATGTGGAACTGGGGGAATCCGACGGTCTTCATGTGGGGGATTTTGTGGTGGCTCTGGGCCATTCCAAGGGATTTGACCCGGAACGCCGCGCGCCCATCCGCATGGGAAGATTGTGTACGGACGGAAAGCAGCGCTTCCTTATTTCGGAATGTACGCTGATTGGCGGAGATTCCGGCGGTCCCCTCTTTGACCTGTCCGGCAAGTTGGTTGGCATCCATTCCTCCATTGGCCCTATGTTGAAAATCAACAACCATGTCCCTGTTTCCGTTTTCAGGAGAGACTGGGACAAACTGCTCTCCGGCAGGCATTGGGGCCAGCTGGGCCTTCATCCCATGGCGGACCCCGAATCTCCTGTGCTCGGGTTTGCCATGATGGATGTGCTGGGCGTGGACGGCGTGGTGGTGGAAGACGTTGTGGTGAATTCTCCGGCGGATACCGCCGGCATCCAGCCGGGGGACGTCATTACCCACATGGACAGCCGGAGCCTGCGTTCCGTGCGGGATATGCTCCGTGAACTGGGCAGGCACCGTCCGGGGGAAACCGTTCCATTGGTGGTGGTGAGGAAAGGTACGGCTTACAAGGCGGATCTTACATTCGGCAGGCGTGGCGACCTGATGTCCGGCCTGAAATACCAGGAACAAACTCAAGGATGATGATGAAATATTTATGGGCGGCATTTGCGGCGGCTTCCGCGTATGCCCAGGAAATAGCTTCCCCGCTGCCTCCGGAGCAGATGATTGCCCCGGAGGACAAAAGCGTGCTGGACAGCCAGGCCAAGGAGATTTTCCGGGAATGGGACAAGGTGGCTGTTCCGGTGGGGCAGTCCGTAGTGGCTCTGGTTGCCGGCAATGCCCAGGTGGCTTTGGGAACAGTGGTGGGAAAGGGAAAAGTCCTCACCAAGCTGAGCGATCTCCAGAAGGAACGGCGTCCGGTCATGCTGGTGGATTCTTCCGGGCGGGTTTATGACGCCAAGGTGCTCTTTGCCCTTCCGGAGCATGATCTGCTGATGATGGATGTGCCGGGGCTTCCCGCTCCCCCCATTGACCTGGATTCCTATGTGCAGGCGAAGGAAGGGGACGTGATTGCAGCCGTATCGCCCACGGGGCATGTGAGCGACTTCGGAGTCGTTTCCGTGGCTCAGCGCAGCCTGCGGGCGGATGACCAGCCTTATCTCGGCATTGTTTCCGATCCCCGCTGGGACGGGGAGGGGGTTATGATAGGCGGCGGGGAAGCCGGAAGCGGCGCGCACCGCAGCGGATTGACGGCCGGCGATGTGCTGATGAAGCTGAATGGAAAGCCGGTGGACGGAATGTACTCCATCCGTGCCGCCATGGTCGGGGTGCGTCCCGGTGAGACGGTTCCCGTGGAAGTAAGGCGGCGGAACCAGGTAGTGGAGGGAAAACTCCTCACGGGGCCCAGGCCCAAAGTGATGAAATTCCCGCAAAAGCGCCTTGATATGATGAACTCCATGGGCAACCGGATGAGCCTGAAAAGGGATGAATTCCCTTTGGTCATCCAGTCGGACATGACCTTGTTCCCGGAACGGGCCGGATGCCCGGTCATTGACGTCAACGGAAAATTTGTTGGGCTGGCTCTGAGCCGGGCCGGACGCACGGAGACCTATATCCTGCCTTCCTGGATATGCAGGGAACTGGTGGAAGGAGTGCTCCCGCAGGTGCAGCAATACAAGGCGGGACGCGGAGAAAACATTCCGGAGGCCCAGCCTGTGGATGATTCCTATGACGCCCGGCGTCTGGAGGAAAACCGGCGAAAAGTGGAAGATAAGATGAGCCGTCAGGGTCTGGTGCCCAAAGTTTATTAAGCCTGTTCGGATGCCGGAGGGCAACGAGTGAACCTTCCGGCGAACCGTCTGGCTTCAGGATCTCTTTCTTCGTATGGGAGCATAGGCGGAATGCCCTGTCTCCCTACTGGGGTTCCGTTGGCTTTTTTGCGGGAACCGTTTCCGGCGTCAGGAACAGTCCGCCTGCCGCATTGAAGCCGCGGGAAATAGGGCGGGCGTTGTTCCCGTGCCGGAACAATGTCCGGAGTGGTTTATTCCTTCGCTCAGTGGCGGCTGGGGAAGCAAAACGAGAAATAAAAAACGGTGTGCAACGAAGCGACACACCGAAAAATGATTGA
>OGPV01002240.1_pt1 | contig 11635 bp, 9 predicted proteins | sample 1553001 | NCBI WGS metagenome assembly OGPV01 (sample SAMEA2580268, study PRJEB22360) | human gut metagenome | biome: human gut; feature: human-associated habitat; material: faeces | place: Denmark | collected 2008/2010
TAACAACCCCTAAACAACACGCATCATGAAACGAACAACCATCCATATATCCGCAGCCATCGCCCTGCTGCTCGGCCTTGCCGCCTGCACACAGGACGAAGCGGGCTTCCTACCAGAAGGGGCGGAAGGCACACCCATCGTCTTCACCGCCACGGGGCTGAACCCCGCCGCGACAGCCACCGCCGGCACCCGTGCCCCAGCGGATGGCAATTGGACGGGTGTGCAGAGCGTGGCAGTCATGATGGACGGCATGGTGAAGACGTACAACGTGACGCCCTCCACCGCCGACCCCACCAGCGCCACACTGACCTCCACCGACCCGTACTACTGGACCAACCACAACGACATCACCGTCACGGCGTGGTGGCCCTACACCGCTGGCGAGACAACTCCGCATGCGGTAAAGGTAAAAGCCAACCAAAGTGCCCAGAAAGACTTTGAGGGCAGCGACCTCATCGTAGCCGACGGACAGAATGTGACCTACGGTAGCCCCACGCTCCGCTTCACCCACCGCACGGCGCGGGTGACCATCGTTCTGACGGACTACACCGAGGGGCTGGCATCCGTGCAGCTGACGGGCCTCTCCACCGAAGGCGACAACCCGGATATAATCGTCCCGTATGACAAGGGCAGCAATACCTACATCGCCATCGTAGCCCCGCAAAATGTGGCAGCTGGCACTACTTTCATTACCTGCACCTTCACTAACGGCAAGACCTTCGTTTATAAGATGAAGAATGCTACCGACTGGCAGGCGGGCGGTGAATATACCTACACCGTCTCCCTCGCTGCGGCAAAAGACCTGGGCTATACCATAGAGAGCGACGGCAGCTACACCGTGACCTCCGCCGATGGCTTGATGAATGTAGCCGAATTAGTGAACGGAGGTAAGACCGACATTAACATTACCCTCGACAAAAACATTGACCTCACAGGCAAAGACTGGACGCCGATAGGCACAAACTACGACAACTCATACAAAGGCACTTTCGACGGCGGCGGCCATACCATCACGGGGCTGACCGTTACGACATATGACAAATATGCGGGTTTGTTCGGCTGGCTCAATAGTGCTGGTACGGTGAAGAACGTGGTGATGGAGGGCGTACAGATAACAAACAATCACAGTTCGGGCTTTGCCGGCGGCGTGGTAGGAAATAGCTGGGGCACCATTGAAAACTGCTCGGTATCGGGCAGCGTCAACGGCACGGTGTATGTCGGCGGTGTGGTGGGTAAGCAAACGAGCGGTTCCATGACCGGATGCAGCTCCTCCGCCACAGTGAAGGGAACTGTCAATGTCGGCGGTGTGGCAGGAGAAAGCTGGGGCAGCATGACCGCTTGCTATGCCACGGGCAACGTGACCTTAGAAATATACCCCGGTAAGGATATCTCTGGCGGCGGTGTGGTGGGATTCAAAGGAGGAAACAGCGTCCTTGCCTGCTATGCCACGGGCAACGTAAATAGTAAGGGTAGCAGCACTGGCAATGTGCATATCGGCGGCTTGTTTGGATATAAATATGCCACCGCGATCGCCTGCTATTGGAAGAATAATAAGGAACAAGGCATCGGCTACAATAAGGAAGGCATCGTCACCGAAGCCACGAAGGTGGACGGCACTGACGTTACCTGGCAGAAAGCCGTTGATGCCATGAACACCGCCTTGCAGAACGCAGGCTCAGAATGGCGTTACGAACTTAAAGGAGCATTGCCTACCTTGAGGAAGCAGTAAGCCGTTGCGGGCGGAAATGTTCCGCCCGCAACGAACATTAACCGAAGTATAACCCCAATAAAAAAAGGAGGACGTGCTGGAACACACGGAGAATCCACCATATAGGTTTTGGCATCAAGGCATTGTTAATAATAATATAGACTCCAGTGTAAATATGGAAGCTGTAAGCCGGACATTGCCAAGATTGGTGCTCATTAAAGGCAACAAATCAAGTAATTAAATTAAAAACATGGGACTTTTTCACAGAGACAAGAAAAATAATGACGATGAGCCGGACAGTGTTCAAACCAATTCATTCTCTGATATTATGAATGGTTTGCAATACGCCGTAAACTGTGCACAAGATACATTGCAGAATCATCAGATACAAAATCTGACCAGACTTTTTGAAGGAACAAATGCAAATAACGCAAATACGTTCCAATCGAAAAAAATCATGGTTGGAGACAAGACTATTGATATTCCACTTATAGCTTTGATATCCCATCATTATCTTGCGATGGATAATGTGCAGATAAAGTTCAAGGCGAAGGTCGGAAGCGTGGAATCACAGATTCCGGAAAACAACTTATTGTTATCCAGCCCACAAAGAGCCAATCTCCAGATGCAGATGAGCAACATAAAACCGGATGCGGATGATGTCATGGAGGTTTGCGTCAATTTTAAGGTTCAGGAGACTCCGGAGAGCATTTCCCGAATTATTGACGATTTTGTAAAAAATATCTAACAATTTTAAAATTCAAATGTTATGGCAGAAGAAATAAAGAACCAAGGGCAACAAGAAAATGCGGAAAACTTGAATGAAAATGTAAGCGGACAGGCGAAAGAAATTATCTCCGCTGCATTGGAAGAGACTCAAAACAGAGAAACTTCTCCAGTTCTTAAAGCAGATTCAAACGTGACTGACAAATTCAAGGGGCTTCCCATGCGGGAACTTATTGCAGCTCCACTTATTGCAGCAGCCGAAGCACAACAGGAATTGGCAGCGACAGCATGGAATTTCTACCAGCAAATTGCATTTGATGGTAAAAGCGGCAATAAAGCGCGTATATTGGAATTCGATGTCGAAAGACCGATACAGCAGGATGGAAAAATGACAACAATGTCACAAAGTGTCAAGGCTCCGTTTATAGGATTGGTGCCTATTCCTTCCCTGCTCATAGATCGCGTGGATGTCGATTTCCAGATGGAGGTTACCGATACATCAAACGTAAAAAGCACTACCAACGCAGAAGTAGAGGCAAAAGCTTCTGCAAAACATTGGTTTATAAATGCGGAAATCAGCGGCAAAGTCACGACCGCCCGCGAGAACACCCGCATGACCAACCAAACGGCAAAATACCAGATACATGTGACAGCCAGTCAGCAGCCGCAGACCGAAGGTCTGTCTAAACTGATGGATATAATGGCATCATGTATCGAGCCTATAACAAACGAAAGTAACAGTAAGTAAATATATGAATTTGATTCAAGCATTAAGATTGCCAAACAGTCGAGCAGTAATGACAAATATTGCACGGTTTCATTATCAAAATATTTATAATGTAGGTTTGACCCCTCCGATTGCCACGCAAAGTAATTTGACATTTCAAATAAAAGGATATACCCGTAACTATCGTTTTCTTAGATTAGACTATGCCTGTGTCATATATATTGCGGATGGAATAGCAGTCGTTGCTTCAAATGGCATAGATACTTTAAGTTCAGGTTTTTCGGGATGTTATATGGCTAGTTTTAGGCACAATGGCATTAGGTATGTTGCTCATATTCCAACGCCTAACAATAGTATTAAAACATCATGGAATCGGGCGGTTAAAAATCAAATAATAGATAATGTTGTTCTTTTTAAACCTACTGAAGGATTGGCGAGAATCCCAGGAACCATTGGTATTTGGGGAATTATAACATTTAACGATAGATGTTATCGGCTTGATGTAAATGAAAACGCTCCTCCAAGTCAAGCCATACGTGGCCAAAGAATTTTTAACTCAATCCCGAGAAATCCCATACTAACAGAAATTCCACCTATCGCCGGTGGTCAGATGCCTTAATAATTATAACAATTGTAAATAAGGGAAGAACGGTTGTTTCATTGAGGAGTAGAATTCTATTCTGATATATAATTCTGGTGGCGGTCATCGGTAGCATGGCCGCCATTCTCATCCATGAACCTGCGAAGTTCCACGACCTATATGCGTATGTTGAATAACGGTATTTACACAAACAGCAAATGAGCGAACAATTCGTTACCACTACCAAGCATTTCCGCAAGCTGCTTGCCGCAGGCTATCTGTTGATAGTTCTGCTGGTGGGCGGCATCATCTGCACGTGGCTCGGAGAATGGCGCGACTTGGAGTTGCTGGAACGGGAGAACCGTGAAATCAACCGCTTCCGCAAGGAAACACACGATGCGTATGTGGGTGTGGTGGAATTGTCACTTTTGGGCGAGTCGGTGCTGGAATGGGACGATAAGGATGTGGCGGCATACCGGCGGCAACGGATGGCGGTGGATAGTATGCTTTGCCGCTTCAAGAGCCATTACGAATCGGTGTGCATAGACAGCGTGCGCCACTTGCTGGAGGACAAGGAAAAGCGGCTGTGCGCCATCATGGAAGCTCTGGAACAACAGGCGGACATCAACCGCCGGATAGCCAAGCAGGTGCCGGTGATAGTGCAAACGAGCAGGCAGGAAGAGCCGAAGAAACAGAGGAGGAAAGGTTTTCTCGGGTTGTTCGGCAAGAAACAGGAAGCACCTCCGACGACGACCACCACGATGCTCTACACACTGAACCGTGATATGATAGCGCAACAACGTGCCCAGAGCCATCGTCTGTCGGAATATGCCGACAGCCTTGCCAGCCGCAATGCGGAACTGAACCGCCAACTGCAAACCCTTATCCAGCAGATGGACCACAAGGTGCAGGCTGACTTGCAGGAACGTGAGGCGGAAATATCCGCTATGCGTGAAAAGTCGTTCTTGCAGGTAGGTATCATAACGGGTGTCATGCTGCTGTTGCTCATTATTTCATACATCATCATTCACCGCTATGCCACCCGCATCAAGCAGTACAAACGTAAGACAACAGATTTAATCGGGCAACTGCAAAAGTCCGTAAAACAAAACGAATCGTTGATAGCCTCACGCAAGAAAGCGATGCACACCATCACCCACGAGCTACGCACACCACTGACTGCCATACATGGATATGCGGAACTGATGCAGGACAACGAAGAAGAAAAGATAAGCGGTTATGCGGACAATATCCTGCAAGCCTCCAAGAGAATGACCGACATGCTCAACTCCCTGCTTGACTTCTTCCGCTTGGACAGCGGCAAGGAACAGGCGAATGTCCGTCCGTTTCGTTTGGAAAACATCGCGGAGCTGTTGCAAACGGAGTTTACGCAACAAGCAGAAGCAAAAGATCTTAAACTTACCATCGAGTGCCCGGAGGGTATTATCCTGAATGGCGACAAGGAGCGCATCATACAGATATGCGACAACCTGCTGGGCAATGCCGTCAAGTTCACGAATGCCGGAAGCGTTTCACTTGTCATAAGCTATGACGGCAATAGGCTGACCCTTGTAGTAGAGGACACCGGAACCGGCATGAGTGCGGAAGAACAACAGCGAGTGTTCGGAGCGTTCGAGCGGCTTTCCAACGCCGCCACGCAAGACGGTTTCGGATTGGGGTTAAGCATTGTGAAACAGATAGTCGGGATGCTTGGCGGCACTGTACGCTTGGAAAGCGAAAAAGGAGAAGGCAGTCGTTTTACTGTGGAGTTGCCAATGAACACTGCCGATATTGGTATTGAAGAACAGACAGCCGCAGAAAGTCTGGCTCATATAGAAAGACCTTATTCTGTCATCGTATTGGATGACAATCCGATGGTATTATCCATGACAAAGGAAATGTATGCTGGTATAGGTGTGCATTGCGACACGTTCACCACTATTGGCGATGCAATGGAAGCCATGCGGCAGCACACATACGACCTCATGATAACCGATATGAAGATGCCGGAGATTAACGGCTATGAGGTGTTGGAGTTGTTACGCTCGTCAAGTGTCAGCAACTCGAAAGAGATTCCCATTGTCGTGGCGACCGCCTCCGGCAGTTGCAGCGAAGAGGAGCTGTTGGAAAATGGATTTACCGCCTGCCTGTTCAAGCCATTTTCCATTTCCGAACTGGTTGCTGTATCAGACAAATGCCTTTTGACAAGTACGGACAAGGATGAACTTCCCGACTTGTCCTCTCTGCTTGCATATGGTGACAAACGGGCGATGCTCGACCGTTTGATAACCGAAACAGAAAAGGATATGCAGGCTGTCCGGGAAATCATGGAGAGGAATGACCGCAAGGCGTTGGACGAATGGATACACCGTCAGCGAAGTTCATGGGCTGTTATCCGTGCTGACAAACCCTTGTGGAACCTGTATGAACTGCTGCATCAAGAATCTGAATGTTCCGAAATGGAATTGCGGAAATGCGTGGATGCCATGCTTCGTATGGGAACAGTTATCATAGAACTTGCGCAAAAGGAAAGGAGGTCGTCGGATGAAAGTATTTGTGATTGAGGACAACCCCGTCTATAACAATTATGTCTGCAACCTGCTGAAGAAAGACAGCTTCGATACTATGTCGGCATATAATCTTGCCACTGCCAAGAAACTATTGGCAAAGTCAGAGGTGGATGATATTGTCGTTGCCGACCTACGCCTCCCCGACGGTGAAAGCATAGAGTTGTTACGGTGGATGCGTGCCAACGACAAACAGCAGGTGTTTATCGTTATGACCAATTACGGGGAGGTGCATACGGCAGTGGAAAGTATGAAGCTCGGCTCAAAGGATTACATACAGAAACAGTTGTTGGAGGATAAACTGATACCGCTTATCCGCACCCTGCAAAAAGAACATGAAAAGCGACTACAATGGAACATTCCGATATTCGTCCGGCAGGGCGACGCCTATCAGAAAATCAAGAAACGTGTGCGCCTTGTAGCCACCACCCGGATGAGCGTGCTGATACTGGGCGAGAACGGTACGGGCAAGGAACATATCGCACAACATATACACCAACAAAGCAAACTTGCCGATAAACCTTTTGTGGCAGTGGACTGCGGAGCCTTGTCCCCGTCATTGATACAATCCGCCTTCTTCGGACACGTCAAGGGTGCGTTTACGGGTGCCGAAGCAAACAAGACGGGGTATTTTCTGGAAGCGGATGGCGGCACGCTGTTCCTTGACGAAGTGGGCAACCTAACAATGGAGATGCAACAGATGCTGCTCCGCGCCATACAGGAACGCCGTTACCGTCCCGTCGGTGCAAAGGAGGACAAAACAGCCAACGTGAGGATAGTGGCTGCAACCAACGAGGATTTGCAGAAAGCCGTAACGGAAAAGCGGTTCCGGCAGGATTTGCTCTATCGCTTGCAGGAGTATGTGATAACCATGCCGCCCTTGCGCGACTGCCCGGAAGACATCATGCCATTGGCCGAGTTCTTCCGTGAAATGGCAAACCGTGAGTTGGAACGTGAAGTAAAAGGGTTTGCCGCATCTGCCCGTAATGCCCTGCTCGCCCATGCGTGGCCGGGCAACGTGCGCGAGTTGAAACAGAAGATACAGACGGCAGTCCTGCAATCAGAAGGCGATATGATAACCGAAGCCGATTTGGAACTTGACAATGAACCGTCCGCTACTTCCGCTTGTTTTACATTGAAGAGCGGGGATGAAGAAAGAGGACGTATCCTGCGTGCTTTGAAACAAGCAGCCGGTAACAAGAAAATGGCTGCAAAGATACTGGGTATCGGCAGGACAACGCTGTATAATAAATTGGTAGAGTATGGATTGAATGAAGAAAACTGACCGGAGTATGGCTGTAAATGGCAATAATTGATTAACTTTGCAATTGTATTTCAGAAAATAGCAGGCGATCGGGTAACTTTTCGCCGATGATATAGACATAAGACCGCAAGGCGTTTCGAGCGAAAATCTGGTAAATTGAAACTACGGAGACGATTGCGTGATGCTTATGCTATGCTTACGCATAGCGTGCATTCACGTACTCTCCGTAAAGGCTTTACCAGAGCCATCGCTTGAAAGTAGTGTGAATTGCACGCTACTTTTTTGCCTCGCCAAAAAGGAAAGAAAATACGTTATGGCGAAAATACAATTACTTGCCGTTATCTCAATAGATGGCTGTCCGATGAAACTGCATCCCCGGAAGCGGTTGCTTCAAACCGAAGATTACGGTATGGATGAAATACGTGCCAATGCCCTGTATAAGCTGACATCCGACTATTCGGTATCCGTGCTTCAAGAATGGAGGGAGGAAGGTGGAAGCATTTGCCATTTGTTGGAAGTAACTGCCGGGAATACCGAATATGCCAACGGACTGTTACGGATGAACGTGATAGATGAAATCATACTATACGTTGTTCCAACCATCGACGGAAACGGAACGCATTTTTTCAAGTCAGCACTACCTATGAATGACTGGCGGCTTATGGAGAACAAAACTTATAGGGACGGAGTAATCCGGCTTACCTATCATAAAGAGCCACGGGCATAAAATGTTCAGATTATGAACATCTTGGCGGGATTTCCGTGCTCAGAAAGTGAACACATGTTCAGAATCTGAACACATTTCACAAGGGATGCAATCAAGGATAAAATTATTTTTGAATTTTATCTTTCTGAAAAACAATGTAGTACAATTTTCTCACAATCTTTTCTCGTGTTTAGGGCTATGATTTGCACCATATATCAGTGTGCGCACACTGATAAACAAGTGTAAACCCTCAAAACAGAAAAGATAATGAACCATCTCATACTGGCGGAAACACAGTTTTTCGCCATGATAAACGGAAAAGACAACGGTAGCACGGAAACGGCATACGGCGGATTCGTGCAGGAAGTAATAAACCTGTGCTACGGCGGCAATGATGCCAAGCATATTATTGTGGCGTTGGCTTTTGCCGAAATCGAATTACAGCACCATCCGCAGAACTTGTCGGCATCGGAGGAGAATGTCGTCACTGTGTATATCCGCAAGGCGTTATCATTCATCCGAAAGATGCAGAAGATAGTATCCGCTTCTGCAATTACCTCCGTGCCACCACTAACATCCACATCCGAAACCAAAGCCACAGTCCCAGCCCTGCAATGGACCGGTAATGCCGTCGAGTTGGTAGAGCTAATCTATGCCCTCTACGCCACCGGCTGCATCAATGGCGGCAAGGCTTCGCTGAAAGAGCTTGCCCCTGTCCTCTATTCCTTTTTCGGTGTGGAGTCCAAAGACTGCTACCGCTTCTATACGGACATCAAACGCAGGAAAAGCGACAGTCGCACCTACTTCCTTGAAAAGATGCAGGACAAACTGAACGCGAAGATGCGACATGACGATGAATTGGAGCGGATGAGGAGATAAACGAATGCCAAACAAAGGATAAGCGGCCGGATTATACGGTTTCTTATCCTTCTTCATTTACAATCACTCTATTATCTGCCGGAAAGCCGATTAAAATCATTAACTTTGCAAGTATTAATCAATGACGGATGAAAATAGATAACCTCGAAATATTGAACGGACTGATTGCCGGAGCCGAAGGCGGGACAGTTGAGTTCAAAGAAACTACCGGGCAGTTGGAGCGTGGAATGGAAACTCTTTGTGCCTTCCTGAACGGTACGGGCGGCACAGTGCTGTTCGGTGTAACCGACAAGGGAAAGATTATCGGTCAGGAAGTGAGCGACAAGACGAAGCGCGATATTGCTGAAACCATCAGACGAATCGAGCCGTTTGCGACCATTGATATATCCTATACAGACATTCCGGGAACGAACAAAAGTGTTATAGCTTTATCAGCGGAAGAACAACGATATATGCGCCCGTTCACCTATAAGGGGAGGGCTTATCAACGGATAGAGAGCGTTACATCTGCCATGCCGCAGGGTATATACAACCTGTTGGTTATGCAGCGAGGCGGAACCTATGCTTGGGATTCCATGCAAAATCCCGGCTTGAAAATATCCGACCTTGACGAAACGGCAATCTTGGGCGCAGTACGTGGAGGAATCAGAGGCGGACGTTTGCCGGAAGGTTCTATGCAGGAGGATGTCCGAACCATCCTTGAAAAATTTGACTTGTTGAATGATGGAAAGCTGAACAATGCTTCCGTTGTCCTATTCGGACGAAACTTCTACCATTATCCCCAATGTCTGCTCCGTTTAGCCCGGTTCAAAGGAACGACAAAAGATGAATTTTTAGATAATCAGCGTGTGACAGGCAATATATTCAACTTGCTGGATGCTGCAATGGCATTTTTCTTCAAGCATTTGTCCCTTTCCGGTAAAATTGAAGGTTTGTACAGAGAAGAGGAACTGAATGTGCCATATAAGGCATTGAGAGAATGTTGCATAAATGCTTTTGCACATCGTGTTTACCATCGCCCCGGCAGTTCAGTCGGGATTGCTATCTATGATGACCGCGTGGAGATTGAAAACAGCGGAACATTTCCGCCTGATATTACCATTGAGAAACTGTTGGGTGGCCACAATTCCGAACCACAAAATCTGATAGTAGCCAATGTGCTGTACAAAAGTGCAGTATTGGAGAGTTGGGGACGTGGCATAGCCCTTATGGTAAACGAATGTCGCCGTGTCGGTATTCCGGATCCGGAGTTTCATACCGACGGCAATGCTGTATGGATTGTGTTTCATTATACAAGAACTACAGTAGGACAAGACCCCACAGCAACCCCACAGCACCCCTATAGTAACCCCACAGTAACCCCACAGTTAGGAAAACTGTTGTCTGCTATTGGGAACAACACTCTCTCTGCTAAAGAAATCATGGAGAAAACGGGAATGAAAGATAAAAGGAATTTCTTAAAGAACTATATCCATCCGGCAATAAATTCCGGTTTGGTTCTTTCACTTTATCCCATAGGCTCCAAGAGTCCGCAACAGAAATACTATCTTACTGATAAAGGTAAAGGTTTCCTGCAACAATAACGGGTATGGCTAAAAAGAAGAAACATAAGAATGATGTAAAAACTGATTTACCGATAATCATGGATTATGGTATCGGCAGTATATCCGTTTATGACCCGGCAGACATAATGCCATACAACGAGCCGCCAATTAGCGAACAAATCCGCTTCAAGAAACTCGGCAAAGAGATGAAATCCGAGTTCAAGTGGCTGGTATCTTCCGTAGTGATTGAGTATTGGCAAGAAAACCGACAGATACCTTTCGGTGAAGAAATGTCGAAACTCAGAACCAGACTGTTGAGAATGTTTGCCGAAGAATACAGCATACTGCTTAAAGACGATACAGAGCTGAAAAATTATTTGCTGACGCTTGCCATTACCACCATCAACAAGCATCTCAAATCTGAGAATAAAAAGAGGGCGTCAAAACTCTCTTTTTAACAAAATTACCCTTGCTACAGATATCTGTGACAGGGGTAATTTTCATATTTTGGGTGTTTTGACACATCCCCTTTTTCATATATAAAGGAATCTGTTATTTCTGCTGCAACAGGTGTTTCAAGTTTTCATCATTTGCGATACGTTCCAGTTCCTCTTGAACAATCTGCTTCACTTCCTCCTTGATGCGCCTGTAATTCGCCTGAACCGTTTCCTTCATGCGGTCGTTGCCGTCCCCGTCCGTAAAGTCGGTAATGACGGGGATTTTCTTGTAGGCTTTCTCCTCGCGCCTCACCTTCTCGGCATCCACGACAATCTCGCAATGGAAAATCTTCTGCTCGATACGCTCGTTGAAGTTGTCGGATACCGAACCGACAAACATACCCTGCGTCAAGCCGGAAATCTTGCTCGGCGGGATGAGTGAATCCATCTGCGTGTTGATGGAGGTGGAAACATCCTGCCGGTTGATGGAAATGGAC
>OGPV01002248.1_pt1 | contig 11607 bp, 9 predicted proteins | sample 1553001 | NCBI WGS metagenome assembly OGPV01 (sample SAMEA2580268, study PRJEB22360) | human gut metagenome | biome: human gut; feature: human-associated habitat; material: faeces | place: Denmark | collected 2008/2010
CTGCCGGTGGTTGAGAATGCCAGCGGCGGGACGGTGGATTCGTCGCTCGGAGCACGGCGCCTGCCGTACCCGGTAGAGGAGTACACCGAGAATCCGACGAACCTCCAGGCAGCTATCGCCAATCTGAACAGCGAATCCGTCAACGGCGCGGGCGACACACAGGGAACCCGTGTGTGGTGGGACCGCAAAAACCTTTAATGACCAACGCCATGAAAAACCATATCATCACCAATCTGTTCCGCTGCATGGCAGTCTCGGCGCTCGCTTTGGGGGTCGCCGCCTGCCGTCAAAGCGCGCATGCAGCGACTGGACCGAAACGGAGGCTGTCGAGCAGCAGGTCCGGCGCCCCTCAGATCAGGATCCGGCCTTCTGGGCGGAGTATACGGCTGCGTTGCGCGAATACAAGCAGAGCGAACATTTCCTGACCTACGCCCGACTTTATAATTCGCCGACCCCCTCCGCGAGCGAAAAGGACTATATGCGCTGCCTGCCCGACTCGCTGGACATCGTGTCGCTGACGAATGCCGACAACTTCTCGCGCTTTGACGCCGAGGACATGGTCACGATGCACGAAAAGGGGACCCGGGTGCTCTACCAAGTGGACTACGCCGCACGCAAGGCGGAGTTCGCCGACGCCGCGGCCCTCAAAACCTACCTCGACGGCGTTATTGCCGCGGTAGCTGCCAATGGGCTGGACGGCTATTCGTTCACCGCCGACCCGCTGGATGCCACCGCTACGGCCTCGATTGTCTCGACGCTTTCGGCGGCCAAAACGGACGGCCAGCTGCTGGTCTATGAGGGTAATCCGCTCTTCGTGGCCGAAGCCGACCGCGCGAAACTGGACTATGTGGTACTGGATACCGAGGCGACAACCGACATCACGACGCTGAAATTGCAGGTGGTCAATGCCACGGGCTATGCCGGCATCGCACCTGAACGGCTGCTGCTGGCTGCTGCGGCCGGAGCTCCGCTCTACGACGAGGAGGTTGTCGAACATGCCGCCATTACGGAGATGGCCGAGCGGGTCGTTTCGCTGGGACCGCTGGCCGGACTTGCCGCCTACGACATCGACAACGACTACTACGATGTCGAGCGCAACTACCCGCTGCTGAGCGATGCCATCCAACTGTTGAACCCTTCCAAATAGTGAACCATGAAAACACGGAAAAATATGCTGTTGCTGGCCTGCATCGGAATGGTTGCGGTCCAGACGGCCTGCACCGACTACTCGGCCGACGACCACAAGTTCGGCAACGTGGTCTACCTCGACGTGGCGGAGACCTCCGAGGTGCAGGCGGCAACAATCAAGAATACGCTCGATGTCTTCGACCGCACCTTTGCGGCGACGCTGGCCTATCCGTCGGAGCAGGACGTGACGCTCTCCGTGACGGTCGATCCGTCGCTGGTTGAGCGCTACAACGCCCGCTACGGCACTGCATGGCCGATGCTTGATGCGAAGTATTATACGCTCTCGTCCGAAACCGCGACGATTGCCGCGGGCAAGACGACCTCCGAGACGCTCACGCTCCATCTGCAGAACCTGCTGGGTGAGGGTGCCGAGCAGACCGGAGCTCTGCCGCTCGACGAAACCTACCTCGTGCCGGTGACGATCGCGCAGTCGTCGGTCCCGACGCTGGCGACCTCCTCGACGGTCTATTACGTGGTGAAACGTTCGTCGAACATCACCGTCGCGGCGCAGCTCGGCGAGGGCAACTGGATTAACTTCCCAACGCTGGATACCTACGGGACAAACAGTCAGGCGTGGAACGGCTTGACGGCCGTGACCTATGAGGCGCTGATCTACATTGACCAGTTTGCCACCTCGACCGTTACCTCCGACGGGAACACCAATGCCGTCAATATCTCCTCGGTGATGGGTGTCGAGCAGTACCTCCTGCTTCGTATCGGCGATACGAACTTCGAGCGTCAGCAGTTGCAGTTCGACGGTTCGGGTGCTGGCTCGAAATTCGGCAAGTTCCCCGAGCGCGACGCCACGAAGAACCTCTCGGCAGGGCAGTGGTACCATGTGGCCTGCACCTACGACCAGGCAACCCGCCGCGTCTGCGTCTATGTCAACGGCGAGCTGCAGAGCGAGGGCACCGAAATGGGTCTCACCTCGATGAGCGAGGATACGCGCATCAACCTCGCCATGCGTGCGCTCTATGACTTCTATCTGAAGAATCCGACGGAGGACAACGAGAAGAAGTACGGCGGTTTCGGCGATGCCTACCAGTTCTTCATTGGCAAGTCGTATGATGATTACCGCCCGCTGAACGGCAAGATTGCCGAGGCGCGTGTCTGGTCCGTGGCCCGCACGCAGCAGCAAATCTGGGAGAACATGTACGAAATTGCCAATCCCGAGAGCGACCCGACCCTGCTGGGCTACTGGAAATTCAACGAGGGTGCCGGGAATACCGTTAAGGACTACTCGATGTACGGTAACGACGGCGTGGCCGAGACCGACATTGTTTGGCCCGACGGTATTGAAATTCCGAAAATCAACGAAACAGAGGAATAACTATGAAACGGAACTATGATATGAAACAGGGAATCTTTGTATTCCTGATGGCCATGGGGGCGCTCTTTTTGGCCTCCTGTGAGGCGGATCCGGTAGATACGACACGTGGAGAACTTCCCGACAAGGAGCCGCTGGAGAATACCTATGTGTCGGTTCGCAGCCAGTTTTCTCCCGTAGAACGGTCGGTTGTCTATCTGATGGAGGGCACGGGGACGACATCCGACCCGATGTATTGTCGTTTGAACCGCCCGGCCGAGAAAAATCTGAATCTTCAGACAGCTCCGGATGAATCGCAGGTCGAAATCTATAACGCCAAATACGGGACTGATTTTCTGACCATGCCGGCCGCCAACATTCAGATTGCCGATGACGGACAAATCTCGATAGCCGCCGGGGAACGAATCTCCGAGAAAATAAAAGTGACCTTTAAGGCCGACGGGCTTGAAGCAGGGAAATACCTGGCCCCGATTGTGGTGTCGTCGGACGATGTGGCTATGTCCGATGAGGGTGGTATCCTCTACTATGTTGTCAAGGTCCGCAAACCGGAGGTCGGCGATTACGAACTGGACCCCGTAAATACGACGGTATTTTATGTAAATACCTCCGAATATTCGCCCCTGTTGGCTGATGTGTGGGTTGTTGCGAAAGAAGATTTAATGAATTATGGGGTTCCAAATGTCTGGGAACGAACGTATGGCAATATTGTCAATCTGCGTGTGGTTCAGATTGGATATGATGAAGCTACGGGTCGAGCCATATTGGTGCTTAACTCGGATATCCGTTACGTTTTGGAGCATGCCGACCTGCATATTCGACCGTTGCAGGACAAGGGCCGCAAGGTTTGCCTTTCGATTGAAGGCGGCAGTACTGGATTGGGCTTCTGCAACTTGACCGATACACAGATTGCAGACTTCGTGGCACAGGTCAAGGCATGTCTCGAAACCTACAATCTTGATGGCGTCAATCTTTTCGACCGCAACGCCGGCTATGGTGAAGTAGATGGTATGCCCGCCATGAATACCACCTCCTACCCGAAACTCATCAAGGCTATGCGCGAGGCCATGCCTGACAAATTGTTGACACTGGCCGATTACGAGGAACCGACCGAATACTTCTGGGATACCGACGCAACCGGAGGCATCGAGGTCGGGAAATACCTCGACTATGCATGGTCGGGCTATATGAGCGAGGACGAGGACGTGCAGATTCTTGACCCGTGGGGTCGAATTGACCAAAGTGAGGGCGAAATGAACGGCATGATGTTCCCTGTAAACAATCATCTTCGTAAGCCAATTGCAGGATTGGAACAATCTCAGTATGGAGTTTTTGCTGTGCCTTTTTACTCAGCAACCAGTTCGTTCAGCATTAATATGATAGGGTTAATGAATCTTTGGGTATGGAGAATGTTAGGCTGGAGTTCTAATAATATCCTTATGTTCGGAGACCTTATTACGAATATTCAAGGAGAATATGAAGGACAATGGAATAACATTATTAGTACAACTCTAATGGTATATGAACCGGACGGTATGGATGGAATGTATGGATATGGGGTGTATATTTCTCATAATTCTAATGGAAATGTATTCGACCCTAATACCGTAGGCTTATATTATGGAGATTATTCGAAAAATTGGTAATACTCGATAGGACTTATGTCCATCTTCAACAAAATTATTCTAACCTAAATTCACAGAAGTTATGAAAAAACATCTTTTAACTTTGGCAACGGTTCTGTTTGCAGCAGGTGCTTTGTTTACTTCGTGTGCAAACGATCCGGAGGAACCGCAGATTCAGTCTGACGGGACTCAAATCTCGACCCGTGCTTACGGAGACAAGTCTCCGAAGATTATGGTCTATGTGGAGACCAACGACGTCAATCCGCTCAATGCCCTCTGTTGGGAGATGAATGGCGAAAAGTTCATCGATATTCTCAATCTCTTCGCATCAAACATCCACAAGGATGCAGATGGATATCCGACGGTTTATCTCAACGATAAACTGACCCGTATTCTGGAGCCCGATCCTGCCAATCCGACGACAACAGGTTTCCACAAGTATGTGAAACCGTTGCAGGAGGAAGGTATCAAAGTCTGCATGACCTCGCTGGGTGACTGGCAGGGAATTGGAGTCGCCAATTTGACCCCTGAAATGGCTGACCGATATGCCGATATTCTGGTTTACTGTGTAGATCGTTATGGCCTGGACGGAATCAATTTCGATGATGAATATGCCAATTATTCTTCGACAATTTATAATTCATATTCTCATGTAATCAAGGCTCTTCGCGCCAAGCTCGATGCCAAATTTGGTGCAGGTAACAAACTGATTACGGTATTCCAGTGGGGGAACTACAACCAGATTGATGTTACCGCCGGAGGAATGATTGACTATGCAGATCATGGAACATTTGGGTCGAATATTTTCTATTCCTCAAGCTCTATTTTAGGCGTTACGAATGACCGTTGGATGCCGCAGGCTATCAATATAGGATATTCGTATAATTCGATTTATTTGACTCAAATCACCAACCGTTCCGCTCAAACCGCAAATGGCAATTATGCGGGTATTATGATGTTCAACCTGCGGCCCTCCAATGATGTGAGTCCGCAGCCGGTATTCCAGGCCATTGCAAATGGGGCATATAATAGAGCAACTGTTTCCAGTGTAAGTTCTCCGTATTCCCAGGATTGGGAGTTTATCCCCAGTGGTTTCGAACTGACGAAGGACGATGTGCCTGCTTATCAGCCTACCTATACGGGAAACTAACCTCTCGCAATGTGATGCAAGTCCGTATATCGAGTAATCAAGCTGTACCACCGGGCCCGCGCATCGTTGCGATGTGCGGGCTGTTTATAAAACAAATAATCTTGTGCTCTATGGCCTTTTGGATTTAGCTATGGGGGTTATCGGAAAAGCAGCGACTTATGACGGGAACAGCTATGCAAAAAACTGGATTTCTACAGGGAGCCAAACCATCACCCGCAATGATTGTGATTTGCCCTAAATAAAAAAGCTGCCGTATTTTATCCGCATATCGAGTAATCAAGCTGTACCACCGGCTTTGATGTCGCTCATGCTTCTAACGGCAGCTTTATATGGTTCACAAAAAAGGCACGAACTCAACCCATACCACCCGAGGCTCGCAAAAACCCGACGAAATGATAGGTTGATTCGTGCCTGTTTACACGAACCACCTATCATCCTATTCGTCTCATAAAATTTTGCGATTTCGGGTGGTGACGATAGGATTACGCACAATCATATTCTGATTGCTTTTGCAAAGGTAAACATAATAATTGAGAACTAAAAATAACAGATGTAAATCCCGAAAATCCAGCCAACCTTAATACGATGTATGATTATTTATATTTTCTACATTGTGTCTCTCTCACAGTCCCGGTCATGCAAAAGAGTGTCAAAAGGCTTGAGAAATGTGATTTTATTGTGCAGCTGTTTGCTTTGATTGACAAACCGTTGCGTGATGATGAGCGAAAAAGCCTAAATATTGCATATAATCGTTTTGTCAATCGTATTCAGCAAATATCCAAACAGGATGGGTGTTCAAGGCTGGACTCGTTGCAGCTGTTGGCACGGATTCGCGAAACTTTGGTTCAACTGCTGGAAAACTACAACGACTCGGCCTCTCTGCAATACATGTTAATCCGTTCATCACTCACTTTGGTAGATTTCGAGAAGCAGATGATTTACCTGCAGCTAAAGTACCCGGGAATCCGGGAGATTGCCGCGCAGCGGCGTCACTCGCCGCTGAAAATCTCGAAACGCTTCACCAATTCCGACTTGATGGAGGTGATTGCCGCCTTGTCGGCCGTGGGTTTCTTCTGCCAGCAGGACGACTCCCCGGCCACCTTTATGCAGGTAATCCGCGAGTTTGAGACGCTCTGCAATACGAGTTTCAAGAATCCGGACAATTGCCGCTGGGCCGTCCTGAATCGCAAGAACCGTTTGACCCACTTCCTTGATACGTTGCGGGGTACGCTGGTTGAGTTAAGTCAGAAGTAAACGGAAGTTCGACCGTTCGGAGTTTTGCGGGAGTGGGGTAGTGAGCACCATCCCTGCCGACCATCGCTGACTTGGAAGGTCAGTTGAGGCAAGCCGCCTCGTCCCTTTGTTGTCTTGCTGCCCTTAAATCGACAAGTATGCAGCAGGAGGATGATTTGTGGGCATTGGAGAAGATAGTCCGGTTTGCCCGGACCCTGGGAATCATATTTCCGGAACTGAACCGTTATTGGTCCTGTTACAATTGGTTTGCGCACTACTCGTTGACCGCTTCCGTCGCTGGTCGGAACTTCAAGAACTTGTCGATGTATGGGCAAAGCAAATTAGGAGCAATGCCGACGACCGTACGGTCACTATCAGAAATTAACAGGTTGATTGTAAAAGGAATATTATCTGATTTTCTCCGTTTGTTGTCCTTGGGGATATCTGGAGGGAAGAGAATATTTCGTATCTTTGAAGTATCATCAAAACGTACCCATGAAATATTACATATTGCTTATCGGTGCTTTATTAGGGTGTATGTCCTGCGGGGAAAGCCGGAATCAATCGAACAAATTGGATGCGGCAGCCGAATTAATGTTCGACCATCCCGAACAGGCTCTGTCCATATTGAAATCCTTGGATGTTGACGAGATATCGAGCAGGTCCGGCAAGGCTCGTTTTGCTCTTCTTTATACGCAGGCCTTAGACAAGAATCAAATAGAACTCCAAAGCGATTCTCTGATTCATCTGGCGGTGGATTATTATAATCGCAAGGGGTCCGAACAGGAGAAAGCTCTGGCTCATTATTATTATGGATGTGTATATGCCAATCTGCATGATACCGATGTCGCAATGAAGTCGTTGGTTGCAGCGGAGGCCTTTGCGGTCAATACAAATGACAGTTACCTGCAGGGATTAATTCATAGTCGCATTGGAAATCTGTATAGTGATGAATACCTCCAAGAGGATGCTTTGCTGCGTTTTGAAAGGGCCCGAGCGTGTTTCCATCAGGCTGGAGCCGCGCGCAATGAAGCGATTTCGTTGAACAATAAAGCGTATATTTATTATTTGACCGGAGATTTTGCCGCGGCAAAGGAGAGTTGGCAGGAAGCCAAAAAGCTATACCTGACTCTCGGTGATAGGAATGCTGCCTATGCAATCGACGGCAATTTGATTTCAATCCGGTTGGAAGAGGGCAATCCGGTGGATTCCATAAAGAACTCTTTTCGAAAAATCTGCTTCGATTATTACGGTGAACCCCACCCTCCGGTTGCGGCGGGGACCTGGCTTGCCATCTATCAGCAGGCGGGAGAATTGGACTCGGCTCGGTTGTGCGGACAGACTATTCTTGCCAACAGACATGAGTTTACGGACCATCAAATTGCCGGATGTTATGCGCTGCTGACCCGGATTGAATCTGATTGCGGCCGCTTCGAGCAGGCGCTTCGCTACAGCCGTTTGTACCAGCATATGGCCGACTCGCTGAATCAAGTCACGCAGCAGACAGCCCTGCAAGAGGTGGAGCAGAAGTACAACAATCGGCTGCTCAAGGCATCGCTGGAGTCTTTTCGATTGAAACATCAGGTTCAGATGGCAGGTATGATTTTCATCCTGATTATCTTGGCTCTTATCGTAGTCCTCGTCGGATATGCTTGGACCCGTCGATACAAGAAGGTCCGCGAGGAGCGCGCCTTGTTGAAACAGGAATTGGATAATCTGCATCAGGTCTACGACGACCTGTCCAATCGGTTCCTACAAGTGAGGCAGATGCTTGATTGTTCCAACGAGCGGGAATCGAAGGTGAGCAAGGCCATCGAAGAGCGGTTGTCCGGTCTGCATCAACTGGTTGAAAAGCTACCGGCAATCAAACCGGCGAATTTCGTCCGTGAGTTCAAAAGGTATATGGCCGTGGATACAAACTCGCAATATGCACTCTATGACCTGCAATACATCGTCAATCAGAAATATTTCGGAATCATCGATTATCTTAAAGCCCGATACCCGGATTTGAACAAACATGATTTAGATTTATGTGCCCTCATGTGCTTTGGCTTTTCCCATGCCGGCATCTGTTACCTCTATGACTATTCAACTTTGGGTTCGTTTTATAACAAACGAAGCCGTTTGAGACGCAAGTTACATCTCTCGCAGGAGGAGAAGATTGAAGATTTCATCAGCAGGCAAATAGCCGAATTGAGGAAAAACGAGGAATAACGAGTCTCAGATTGATAGCAAAAGCGACGAATTAACAAATAATTCGTCGCTTTTTTCATTTGTGCAAAAAATATTTCATCACAGGCATATGTGTGATGTAAGTTCCTTATTTTCATATATATACACAAATATCCCGTCGTAAAGAAGTGCCAGTGTGAGATTTGCCTTTGTAACTTGTTGTTTTTCAGTGCTAAATCCTGGCAGGTATGATATGGAGCGCAGTCAGGATTCTTGCGGAATAGTCTTCTTTATTATACATTCATGCAACCTAAAACCCTAACATATTCTATTATGAAAAAAACGTTTTTATATGTAGCAATCCTGTTGAGTGGATTATTTATTTCTAGTGGAGCGGCCTCTGCTGCCTCTATTACATTGCAAGATTCGGAGACGGAAGAAATCTACATCCGAGACGTGAAACGACTCGGAGGGAAAGGGACGGGCCAGACTCGCTCTGCGGGGGAAACCGTAGATGCCTGGTATACCCCTACCGGGAACTTGCTAGAGCTAACGTTCCATGAAGGGGTGGGTAATGTAACGGTTTATGTCCTGAATGGAATGAACCAGTGTATTGCAAGCCATAGTTGTAATACAACTATTGAAAGCATTGAATATATGACCGTCAATATGTCGGAGGGCGATATCTATACGATTCAAATTATCGGTTCGAATTATGAAGGGTTCGGAACGTTGAATCTTATGTAAGAGAATTCTCATCATGAAACCTCCGTCGGTATATCTGTTTAATACCCTGTTGCGGAAACGGGGTATCCGCCGTGATGCGTTGCGGCTGACTGCGGTCTGTTCCCGTCATCCGCTACCGCACAGCATCCGTGCATTAAGCGATACACTCGACGAACTGCAGGTGCCGAATCTGGTCTGCAAGCTGGAGTTCGAACAACTTGCCGAGATTGACGGCGCCTATATCGTGGCAGCCGGTAAGACGGAATATCCTTTCTATCTTGTTGAAAAAAAGGACAGGTCTGGCCGGAAGTTCTGTCTGCGGACCTGTTCAGGTCGGCGGCTTGAGGTTCCGGAAGAGTGGTTTCGCAGCGCTTGGGACGGCACGGTGCTCCTGGCGGAAAAAGGCGATGCGTCGAACGAGATACCCTGGTTCGCCTATTGGTTCAAACAGCTGCTGGCCTTCCTCGACCGGACTGCAGTTTATTGGTTTGCCGGACTGTTCGTTCTGCTGCTTGGTCTCGGCTTGTTGTTGAAACCGCTCGGGTGGGAGGATTTGCGTTATCCGGTCAAGATGCTTGGATGTGCCGTTTCGCTGCTGGTGATTGCCAAATCGTCGTTCAATCCGCACCTTGCACAGTCCTTTTGCCGGCTCGGCAAACACGCCGACTGCAATGCGGTCTTCCAGTCGGCCGGAGCCAAACTTTTCGGTTGGATTTCACTCGGCGAATTGTCGTTGGCCTATTTTGCCACATCGCTCTTCTGGGGACTCTTCCTTGCAGAGAATCCTGCTGCCCTCTTCCGGTGGCTTGATGTATTGGCCATTCCCTTTGTTGTCTATTCGCTGGGCTGGCAAATCCGTCATCGACGATGGTGTACGTTGTGTCTGGCAATCGATGCGGTACTGCTGGCTGATTTCGGTGTGGAGTTGTTTTTCGGACCCGACAAAGTCGTGGAACGGGGTCTCTGGATTGATGTGGCTGGATATTGTGTGGTCTTCGCATGTATGGTGTTGGGAATCAGACGCTCCGTTACCCAGGCGGAAATGGCCGTGGAGATGCCGCGGCTTCTGGCTCTTCGGGAACACCTGCTGAGTGATTCGGATTTGTTCGAGCTTCAGCTTGCCCGTTGTCGGGAGGAGCCGGTCCGCAGCGGTTCGGCCTCCCCGCTCCATAACGGAGTAGAGAGCGGGCGTACCGTTACCGTTGTGATGAATCCTTCGTGTCCTAAATGTGCCCGGGTTCATCGGCAACTCGGCCTGCTGGGTGATTGCCGGGTTGAGCTGCTGTTTGCCGTGAACGACGGGGACCACCTTTCGAATGATGCGGCCCTGCTGATAATCACCACATGGATTACGAAAGGTTGGGCAGAGGCTGACCGACAAATCGGAATATGGTACGAACGGCGTGAAATGATTGTTCGGACCAAGATTCATCCGCAGGCTATCTCAATCTTGCAGGCTCACAGGTCCTATTGTCAGGCAGTCGGTATCGAGGGAACTCCGACCGTTCTGGTGGACAACCGCCGCTTGCCGGATACGTATGATGTGGAGGATTTGAAATATCTATTTTGACGCAACGCAGTATAGACTGTTCGAATTGAGTTTCGCCAGCCCGTGACAACAAAAGAACCTTTCCACGAGGAAGCAAAACCGAGTGTGACAGCTCAAAAGTTTAACTAAAACGCAGAAAGGCGTCGTAAAGATAAGCAACTTTTTCCGAATCGAGTAAAGCCGATGGCGGAAAACGGCAGTTCCGAACCCCTGTCGAGACGCAAAGGTCCGGACCAACGCAAATTTTAAACCGATAAAAAACTACGACTATGAAAACGATGAAAGATTTTGCCGCACAGCAGCTGACAAAAAAGCAGATGAATTTGGTGCAGGGCGGCCGATTGTGTGGCCCCTTCCAGTATGAATTTAATTGTACATTCAAAATAAGAGGCGGTGGATCTGTATCTGGTCGAGTATGTGCCTCGGATGGTTTATCTGCAGTTATCAAAGGAGGTTTGATGATTGAAACGGCTATAGGTAAAGGGATGGTAATGGACCAAACATGTTTATCATAATTGTTCGTTTAGGTCGAAGCTCCGAATAAATACAAAACCAACCATGAAAACCTGTCTCTCCTTTCTTGCGGCGGCTGCCCTCCTGCTTGGCCTGTGCTCATGCGGCGGCAACCGCTTCCGGCTCG
>OGPV01002252.1_pt1 | contig 11592 bp, 8 predicted proteins | sample 1553001 | NCBI WGS metagenome assembly OGPV01 (sample SAMEA2580268, study PRJEB22360) | human gut metagenome | biome: human gut; feature: human-associated habitat; material: faeces | place: Denmark | collected 2008/2010
CAGCGCTCATATCCCTTTATCTCCCCCCGGGGGGGGAGCCGCTCGTGCGTGTTCATCCACTATTCTGATTCCAACATTCGCGAAAAAACACTGCTCGAAGTCCTGCAGTCGCTGCTCTTCATGGCGTACCACGATGGCCAGCCGTTCAACGAAAACCACCTGCGCCCGTGCCCCATGCTGGAAAACCCGGAGCTGCTGCGCGAGATGATTGCGAAGACCGGCGGTTTTCCTTTTTATAAACGTCCTAGGACACTTCACCGCCCAAAGGGCAGTTTCACAAATCCCCAGGGGATTTATCTTGTTGAAAAAAGGACTTTGCAAAACGCAAAATCCTTTTTTCTGGGATTACGCGACGGAAAAGATATCATCGTAAAATGAGAACGGAGGGTTCTGATCAGACCGACCTCATAGTACAGAACGGGTGTCGAAAAAATTTTCGCTTTACGCTTGACAACATTGGTTATATCCCATATACTGATTATAGGATATAACCAATGTTACCAAGGAGAGCACGATGCCAAACTTTGATGTCGAATTTTTTGAAAAGTCAGACGGTACATTTCCGGCCGAGGAATTCATACTTTCCCAAGATGTGAAAATGCAGGCGAAACTTTTTCGCTTACTGGAACTCTTGGAGGTAAATGGAAATAATCTTCGAGAGCCATACTCAAAATCCCTCGATGACGGTATTTTTGAGATCCGCGCAAAACAGGGGAATAATATTACGAGAGTTCTGTATTTTTTCGTTATCGGCCGCAAGATTATACTCACGAATGGCTTTACCAAAAAGACTCAAAAAACACCACCCGGAGAAATTGAACTGTCCAAGAAGTATCGTTCCGAATATGAACAGCGAAAGGAGAATTTATAATGGGCAAAAACTTTAGAGAAACCCTCAATAAGCAAATGGCAAATCCGGAATTCAAGGCTGAATATGATGCACTTGAACCGGAGTTTCAGATCATCCAGGCAATCGTCGACGCCAGAAATCGTTCGGGTCTGACCCAAAAGCAGCTTTCGGAAAAGACCGGTATCGCACAGGCAGATATCAGCAAATTGGAAAACGGCAACGCTAACCCATCGCTCCGAACACTCCAACGCCTCGCTGCCGGTATGGGTATGAGAGTCAAAATTGAATTTCAATCCACAAACGCGCTGTAACATGAAAGATGGCACTCGGAACTCTTGGTTCCTGGTGCCATTTTTCGGTCTGAAACAGGCTCAATCGCATTGTCGCTGCTATACGACTTTTTCACTTATTCTATTCGTCATTAAGAACCGGCTCGGTCAATCTGATTATGATGGTATGATTGTTGGATCAAGCATTTTCTCTCACCAGTGGTGAGAGTTTTACGTTGTCGCTCTGATTTTTGTTTTTGATGTCTCGTTTTTGAGTTTCCAATTCCGACCTCTGTTTATTTCTATGACTAAATTCAATGTCTAATCTATGACTTCCTATGACTAATTTTAGTCGATTTTTAACTATATCACAAGTATCTATTCCCGTCATAAGAGATTAAATTGAAAGAAATTTTTTCTGAAGGTGCTGAAATAACAGTTAACCTGTTCGGAACTTTCAGACCTACGCATCTTGTCAACGCTTTTTCGGTAGGTGTTTTACCAATTGGAACGAAAAACAGACCACTGTGACAAAATAGAACAAATCGCTTTTTTGAGGTGATAATATATGGGTAGAAACTCCCGATATAAGTGGATAGCTTGTGGGCATATGTGATATTTGCAATATTGGGAGAATAAAGAAAGAATGTGTTACCGATGTACCAAGAAGAGCCGCCCGAGTTGTCGGGTTCCGGGTATATATGTTGAGATGTAGCCGGAACATAATTCCTATATGCAATTCATGAAAATTGAGGAATACAGATGCACTCCTCATGAATTCATGGATTGCAAAAATACACGGCGAGTTGAAATACTCCGAATTTAAGATGGAAAGGTGACGCTAATCATGAAAAAAGTATTTTCGCTGCTGTTAGCATTATCAATGTTGATAACAGGAAGTTTTGGCGTAATGGCTCAGGCTCAAACGATTGAGCCGACAAATTTTGATGAAATCAATTTTCAGATCACGTCAAAAGAAAATCCTGATGCCTACATTGAGTCGAGATTTGTTCCCGGAAATAGTGCGTACGCTCGTTCTTCAGAAGAAGATGGAAAGACATTGGTGGGCTATGTCGATGCCACAGTATATGTTGAAGAAACATATACAAAGGGTGAAGACGGCAATATTTTCACCACAGATAGTAGGCTTCTGTCAGAAGAGGAAGTTATGTCCATTGGAAAAAGTGAATTTGATGTTCCCGTACAGTCAGTGCAACCGAGGATCAGTACGATTGGTGATAAAACTACTTCTCGCGGTAAATTGACAATACGGTTTACAGTAATGGCCTATAGTCAAGCTCGTCGCTACCAATTGAATCTTACTTCGAATTGGTCTGGCCTAAGTTGGTTGTCTACCGGTGATACGAATTCTCCTGGTTGGGGGGATGATATCATGGGGTTTGCCTGGGGCGGTGGATACGATTTTGATGGCTATGGATATGACCTTCTTGACGCATTTGGCAATCATGGTAGAGCGGCATATATACAGTCGAAAGCTAATTGCGGCGTCGCTTGGAATTTCAATGAACATACCACAGAAGCGGAATATGATGACTATATTACAAGAGCACAATGCTGGACGAATATAAATAAAAATGTTGCGACAGGTGGTGGAAATACGACATCTGTAACAGGAGAGTATCTTCATACTTGGGCAGCTGTGAGTCCTTCTGTTTCATGGTCTGTGAGTGGAAGTGGCGGTAGTGGCAGTTTTGGGCTGTCTTCTCCATCAAGTCAGAGTTGGTCCATCCAAGCGGTAGTTACAGGCATACCATACTAAGAGTTGTTGAAAATGGGGCTATGGATAATTTGTTCTATAGCCCCATTTTCATGTTGATTAGGAGTTGATTATATGATAAACAAAAGAAGAGCCATACCTTTGATAGTTGTTATATTCCTAGTTTGCATAGTGTTAGCCTTGGGATTGTATCACGTATTCACAAGTTTTGACATAAAAAGAAGTGAAGATATAGTTGGAGCGATCAATGTTACAACGACAGGATCTTCTGAAAATATTCCTCTTGCTACAAGTAATAACGGGGATTTTTCAGGGATATTTTTTCAAGAAGCAGAATATAATAAATTGATTATCCTTAAAAAGAACTGGATGACCGGTAGGTATAGTTGCTGGGGAACAGCGAGTACATTGTCTACAGTTGGAACCTATCAAAGTGTTGATTCACATAACCGCATAGTTGTTGTATATGGTAATAACTCGGATATATGTGCTACGTCGTATATGATAAGTAATGGAGATGATACTTTTATGAAAAACGGGCTTCAAGATTATATTTTGGATATATATATTATTCAAAGCGATGATTCTCGGGCTTTCACGGGCGAGCTCTATAAGGATGACGTCGTGTTGCAAGATATAGATGCTGCATCACGGTGAAAAGGAATTGTAATTGTTAAATTCAAAGTATCCCTCCTGGACGATTGCTTTATTGAAGAGACTTCTCGGAATCATGTCACAGATCAATCAAAATCAACTCAACGGAAGTGATATCTCGAGTAGTTGCGTTACCCTCTTGCTCCAAAGGATACCCTCATTTGATCAAAGACAGGTGTTTACTTATATCCCCAGTGCCCTTTTTCTTCTTGCGCTGGAACATCAACTACCCAGAACCTACCGGTAGATACCCAATACAATTCGCCTGAAATCTCTGTATAACTGGCACACTCACCATCCCAATCGCTAAGATGTTCATGGATTCCTTCTATTGAAGTATATATTGTGCCACATTGATTGCATTGATATGCCGGATCACTTTTCCAATAACCATCTTCTTCCCAATGTCCCTGTTCCTCCTGCGCAGGTACGTCTACAACCCAGACCTTTTCGGGTTCCGGCGTCGCAGTCGGAACAGGTGTGGGCTTCATGGTTGGTACAGCGGTGGGCGTTGAGGTCGATTCTGCCGTAGGCTTTGGGGTGGGTGTAACGACCGGCTTACTTGTCGGCTTTGGTGTTGCCGTGGGCTTCACCGCAGGCTTCGCACTGCTATCCGACTTACTGCTTGCAGTCTTATCCACGTCACCTTTATCCGGCGCACTTGTCGGTTTCGCAGTCGGCTTGACGGCAGGCTTTTCTTCCTTACGGCTCTCCATTTTACTGCTTTCAACCTCGCTTACAACAGAAGATTTCGAGTCGCTTTCGGGGACGCTACCGGCATGACTGCTGCAAGCCGAAACGCAGAGCATAATCAGAATAATGAGCACCGCAATTCCCAGCGCGATGCCGACGACCTTCTTTTTGCTAAGTCTCTTCATGATAAAATCACTCCCTTTTTGCAATCTTTCAACTTCTCACACCAATTATAGTTCAAAACTTTTTTACTGCAAGCGAAAACTCCGAACTCGTTTCCACTTTTTATTGATTCTCTCGAACCTTTTTTGATAGAGCTCTCACCAGTACAAGAACAGCGCCACCTATAATGAAGCCGAAGAAAATTCCTTCAATATACTTCTCCATCCAAGTGGAGGCTTCCGGCTCAGTAGCCTTCGTCTCTTCGGTGATTTCTTCCTCGGTCAGCTCGATCCTGTGTCCGCGTACCAGCAGTCGGTGGGTGTTGACGCTGTAGGGCGTGCAGGTGACGAGCGTCACAAGGTCTTTGTCCTGCCGGATCTCTATGGCTTCGATGTCGGCAGGATCGGTGACGGTGATCGTGTCGACCGCATAGGCGAGCGTATCGCCCAGCACATGAAGCAGGATCAGATCTCCTTTTTGCACCTTGTCTAAGTCGGTAAACATCCGCGCGTCGGACATCCCCGAATGTGCGGAGATCACGGCGTGCGTGCTTTTGCCGCCGATTGGCAGGGGGGTACCCGGCATATGACCGGCGCCTTTCTGTAAGGAGGATTCCGCGACCGTATGATAGATCGGCAGATTCACATCAATCACAGGAATCTCCACATAGCCCATGATACCGTTCCCGGAGAGATTCAGCAGGCTGTCATACTCATCCACCGCTGCCGCCGGGTCAAGCTGCACGCTGTATAGAGATTCGTTGTATTCCTGTGCGGCCCTGAACGCTTCCCGGATGCTTTCATCCTCCAGCTTCGCTATGGCCTCGTTGTACTGCACCTCAACCGTAGACCGTACCCGCTCTCCGTACCAGTTGGAGATCAGCGGATAGAGCATAAGCCCTATGCCGATCAGCAGGAGCAGAATGAAACATAGAAAGGGGAACAGAAACTTCTTTTTCATTTGGATCAATCCTCCGTCTTTTTCGCAACAACCAGCAGCCGCCCGTCATTTTGGCTGTACTCACAGGTCGAAAGTGTGATCAGCTTGTCGCCGTATTCGGCGTTCACGCCGGTATCATACAGCGACAACCTTTTGCAGTCGGAAACATACTTCTCGAACTGCTCTTGAGAGCCCCCTGTGTACTCGTAATACCGAAAACTGTCCGGGCGATACGCCGTCGTCACAATGACCGCAAGGATCTCATACTCGGCGATCTCATCCAGCGTGTCAAAACGGATGGTTTTGTGCTTTTCCCAAAAGGACTTTTTCTTATACAAATCTAAATCGCTGAACATCCCGCCGTCCAGCATATGATGACCGTAGAGAATGAGGTTGTCACTCGTCTTGAGATCACAGTTCTCTTGAATATACGGCGTACCGAGATTGCTGTACTCCTTGTCGAAGTTCCTGCGCAGATAGAAATTGAAATCATCCGGCGTCTGCATCACCGGGTAATCGATCGTCGTTCCTTCAATCCGTATCCACCCGACCATGTCGGCGTTCTGTTCTGCGAGAGCGCGGTACACTGCAAGCAGACTGTTTTCTGTTTCAGCAGGAGGCTCATCCGGAGCTTCCTGCTTTGTCGTTTGCGCTTCATTTACGGCCGACGCCAGCTCCCGGAATGCGCTTCGGCCCTCATCCTTTTGATGCTGACTGTCAAGCAGCAGATAGCCACAGACGACCGCGATCAGCAAAAACAGGACGGCAAGGGTGCAGTAGATTGTTTGCTTAGTTATTCTCATAGACAGCTCCTTCATTTTATTTCAACCAAAACCCACACGCTGCGGTATGGGCTTTGGTTGGGGGTCAGCAGTCGCCCGCTGACCCCGCGGGAATGGGGAATGTATATCGAAAATGAGGTGTACGCTTACTGTTCGTCAGTCTTTCTCTTCTTCGCAAGAATGAAGAAGATGAAGGCTGCACTCAGGCTTACGATCAGGACACCACCGACAGCGAACAGCCATGTGCCGTTTTCACCTGTCTGCGGGAGATCGAAGCCGAGTGTGTTGATAACGCTCATCGGTACGATAGCGGAAACAGAGCCGTTATCCTCGATCATACCAACTGCGTCACCGTTGACGGTTGCTGTTGCTGTAATGCCGGACTTGCCGCACACGTCGCAGATCACACCGCTCTCAGCAGATGTAATCACAACTGTGATAGAATCCTTGAGCAGCGTGTAGCCGTCGTCTGTTGCGATCTCGGTGATGATATACTCATCATCTTCAAGACCCTTAACAGTGAGTGCGCCGGTGGAAACCGGAATAAAGGTCGTTGCATCTGCTTCCTTATCCGCCTGATCCTTGACGTAGTAGATGCCCTCCGTCTCATTCAGCTCTGCGGTTACCCAGTACTTATCGGTATTGTTGTAGAGCTTGAACTGGACATTTTTGAAGTCACCCTTGCCGTCAGAGAACTGCTTGAGGAGATCCAGACCGTAAACGTAGAAATGGCAGTCGTCCTCGAGTGTATCATAGTAGGTGGTGTTTGTGCGCTTCCATGTCAGTACAACGTCGTTCGGGTTGCCGTTGTCGCCGTAAACGGTATCAGCAGAAGAATTAACTGTTGCCTTGTAGGTGATGCGCATGGTGCAGTCGGAATAACCTCTGTACAGGCTTGTTGCAAGGTCATACACAGCGTCGCTGTTGTTGATCTCACTGAGACCTGTATCGGTCATCTCGATTTTCATGGTTGTCGCGTTGTTTGCTGCCGTGCCGTAGGTAACAGTGAACTTGTTGTCGGCTTCCGTCCATGTTGCGATCTTATCTGTGCAAGCCTTGTCTGTGAACCATTCAATCTGAACATCCTTCTTGTTGTACTCGATACCCTTAGAGAGTGTATCGACGAAGGTGTAGGTTGTCAGAGCGGTCGCATTGGAAGTGATTGTCGGGAGAGTGGAGATGATCTGGTAGTCAACGATGTCACCGTCAGAGCCTGTGCCTGTGTGAGCATAGCCGTCGGTGATATCGTCTATTGTGCCATTGTGTTTACCTGTGTCGACCTTGTCCTCACGCAGAGTCTTCTCGAGCGTCGGCATACCGGTTTCGTTCTTCGGATACACGGTGACGTCATAGTTCCAGTTATCAGCGTCGATGGTGGTCATCGGCAGAGAAACGAGGAACGGAGAGGTCGTGTCCTTTACGTTCTCCGGAACATAGGTCTCGACGAGGATGTAAAGGCCCTGCTCCATGCCGGTCTTGCCGGAATGACCATTTGCATCCGTCTCCGGCATATCCGTACCGCCGTTGTCCTTTACGAACTTCTCAAGAGCGTTCTTTGTCTGGCTCTCAATGGTTGTGAGCTGACCAGACAGACCGTCGATGAGAACATCGGAGGTGAAATAGAGATTGCCGCCGTCCGTTCTGTACGCATCCGCAGCGCTCAAGCCAAGTGCGGCGAGGAACTGAGCTGTCTTGGCGTTGTCGGGCATTGCATAGAGCACCATGTCCTTGTAGCCGTCTGCTTCCAGCGCCGAATAGGTTGTCACGTCCGCGACCTTTGTATAGGTGAAGACAACGCCCTGAATGGCGTAGTCTGCCAGTGCGGTTTCAACCGCATCATCCGGCAGGCCGGTGGAAACGTAGGAATCGGTGTTCAGCACACCGTCCTCATGGGCTGCCGTAAAATCGTACTTGTAAAGTTCAAGAGACGTTTTACGAGTTGTGTCGATCGTTGCATTGGGGACTGTTGCCGCCGATGCAGCAATGCTGGAGCACGCCATGACTGCTGCCATAGCTGCTGCTCCGAGTTTTGCGATAATGCTCGCTTTTTTCATTTTCTACATTCCTTTCAAAGTTTATTTCTATATTTCAAGGGGTGTAGAATCCCCTCGAATCCTGTTTTACCGGGCTTTGCGTAAAAGCCAAATCGAACAGACACAGAAAAGCAGACCGACGAAGATCAGCACCGTGCCGACCGAAGACACCGGGAAACCACTGCCGCCCGAATTGGGCAGCTCCAGATTTCGGTTGTTGACCGCCGTGATCTTAATGTCGGTGATCTCCGTGCTGCCGTTCGCATCGGGCAAACTGCCGTCATACAGGACAGTCGGCATGAGTGTATTGCCGTCACGGGTCGCGATCTCGGTCAGACGATAACGAATCGTCACAATCTGATTGTCGATCTGCAAACCGGTAAATGCCGCGATACCATCGTTTCCTGTAACCAGCACACCGTCCTTGAGGCCGGAACTGTCACAGCCGCCGATCGATACCCTGCTGCCCGCAGGACGGGCAATGACCGGCTTCCATGATGCGCCATCATCCACAGAAAACTCCAATAAAAAAGAAACACCGGACATGGGTGTTCCTGCGGAGTTCACTTTGCATACCGAGATTGATCCGACGCTCGGTGTGTTTTCCCGGGTAACGGTAATGATCTGTCCGTCATGGCCGACAGCAAAATCATAGATCGTGCTGTCGAGATCGTAGCCCTTTGGCGCTTCGATCTCCTGATAGTGGTATGAGCCGTACCGCAGGTTCTCAACAAGGATCTTGCCGTCCTTGCCGGTTGTCTTCGCTGCAACGACCCTACCGTCCGCATCTGTGATCTGATACTCCGCGCCCTCAAGCGGTGTTGTACCGTTGTGGTCGACCTTGATGATCTGCAAACTGCCGCGAATAAGCTTGTTATGGAATCGTACAGGTGTAGCCTGCCCCTCTGTGAGTGTGACAGTCTGAGATGCGGGCTGCACATAACGATCCGGCGTGTCGATCTCCGTAATGGTGTACTGGATCTTCTGCTTACCGTCGATGTCCGAGTAGATCGGGAGATTACTAACCGCAATTTGACCGTTTGCGCCTGTCGTGACGGTCTGCGACCAGTTATCGATGTTTCGTGTGATTTTGAATTTCAAACCCGCAACAACACCATCGTCAGATGTTTTGACGATATTTGCTGTACCGGGCTTCAGCTCATTGCGAAGATTCACCTCATACGGAGCATGCGTGGAGCTGTCAGCACTTACAGAGACGTCGAAATCGGCGGCAAACTTACGGCCTGCGCCGCCCGCGACCTGATGGACTGTATAGGTGCCGTACGGCAAGAACTTCGTCGTCGCTGTGCCGTCTGAGCCGATCGTGATGAGATCACGCTCGGCGGCTTTTGCGTTTGCATAGCTGCCCGCGCTCTTGAGGTAGACCTCAAACTTTGCTCCGGGTTCAAGCATATCCGGCGCACCGGCCATCTCGGCCTTTTTGATGACCTTGATCTTATTGAGAAAAACCTGCTCGCGGAAGTCGTCGAGAGGCTCCAGCTCATATACAGCAGATGTACCGGCGGAGTTAACGGTATAGGTGTGTACCATCGTATCGAGCTTATAGCCAACCGGGGCTTTTATCTCCTGCACTTTTACTGTACCAAGCGGAATATCGAGGAACATCACTCTGCCTTGCGCATTTGTCGTTCCCTGTACCTTTGTGTCTATTCCGTTCACCTTATAGGTCACTTCATAGACTGCTCCGGCCAGAGAAGCGTTGCCTTGCGGCACACTCTGGCCTGTTCCTGCATCTTTCTTTACAACCGTTAATTTAATTTTTGACGGGTCGTCCACAACATTCAGCGTGGTATTACCGCTGCTGATGTTGACAAAGTGGATGGTTGGGTCAAGGACATACCCTTTCGGAGCAGTAATTTCCTTTACCGCATAATCGCCATCTTTCAGCTTCTTGCTGAGATTAGCCTTACCGTTGGTGTCTGTTGTAAATGTAGCCTGTACCGTATCCTTTGAGTAGTCATGACCGGGTGTCGCATTTTTTGTGTATACGTTATACACCGCACCCGCCAGACTGTAATTCGGGTTTTTGTTCGTGATTGTCACGTTCGCAGAGGTCTTTGTGAGCGTGATATCAAAGGTGTTTTCACCGTATTTGATAACGATGAACGAGTTGTCCGGGGACTTCGGTGTGATCGTCGATATGTGGTTGCCTGAAAAATCAGAATGCCACATCTTGTCCTCGCTGGAGCTGTTACCCCAAAAGAAACCGATGTGAGAATCATTGAAACCACTGGAGGATGCTGCTTTGGGGATCATGACAATAATATCTCCCTTTTCAAGCACACCCGAACTTAACATGTCAGCTTTCGTCGCAAATGTGTGCGCAACGAGATCGGCGTTGCGTACCCACAGCGGATAGTTTGCCGCGCCGCACATCAGCATACGGTTATAAACTGGAGATACTCCATCCCAGTCCCACCACGCGCCGCCGGTGATGTCTGCATTCTGTGTCATATACCATTGGACGGAACCTACCGGATCCGCGCTGTGCGTCCAAAGGTCCGATGTTCCGCTGTTCAATCCGCACTTGCTGAGTACATAAGCCACAAAGCCGCCGCAGTTTAGTCCGGCTCTACCGTTGTACGACGGATCGCCATTCGGTGACTGCCAGTCGCGCCCCTGATAGGGTGTACCCAAATAGTAGGAGTCGGACACATGAGCAGAAAGCTCTGCTATAACTTCCTCTCGCGTCACGCCGAAATCGGAAATGGTTCTTGTTCCGTTCGGACGATTACACCATTCTTTAACCGTGGCATACGGAAGGTCTGGAGACAACAGCGGCATAATGTCGGATGCAAGGAGCCAGTCTGGACTCACCTTTCTGCCGCTGGATGTAATGAACTCAAAATGCAAGTGCGCCCCTGTCGCATTTCCAGTATCACCGATACGCCCGATGCGCTGACCGCGCACGACCGTATCACCTTCCTGTACATTGATCTCCGACAGATGTGCGTATAGCGTGGTTAACTCCTCGCCGTGCTTAATTTGAACCATGTTGCCATAGCTCATAGAGCCGGTTTCATCTTCTGAGCCATCCCATATCTGAACCTGAGTCACTACGCCATCATTCGCAGCAACAACCGGAGAGCCAATATCTCCGGCAATATCCCATGCCGGATGTTCGGCGCTATATTCCTGTGTCAGGTCATCTCCGTATGGCGCTGGAAATACGAACAGTCCGCCTGTTTCGGATTCGGGCAGATATTCGTATTCGAGATTTATCGGGTTTGGGGTTGGAATTGGCGTGGGCATCTGAGTAGCACTTACGTCAGGTGTAGGCGCTGCATCTGGCTCGGATGCCGTGCTGTCTTCCGTACCGTCGGGATTTTCATCCGCATCCGGTTCAGCCGACGGCTCCGGCGACGGCGGCGGACTTGCCTCCACGGTACCCGAATTATCTTCAGGCGATATAGGAGGTTCATCTGGCACCGTTTCATCGATAGATGCTGCT
>OGPV01002253.1_pt1 | contig 11589 bp, 8 predicted proteins | sample 1553001 | NCBI WGS metagenome assembly OGPV01 (sample SAMEA2580268, study PRJEB22360) | human gut metagenome | biome: human gut; feature: human-associated habitat; material: faeces | place: Denmark | collected 2008/2010
ACCACAAAGCACGAAGGTTTCGGCCTTCGTGTTTCTTTTTTTGCTCATTCGTACAGTTCCTTGCTCATCTGGTTGCGAATCTCATCACGCTGCCTATCGTAGACCTACGTGTAGATCGCAAGGGTCGTGCTGGGCTGCGCGTGTCCGGCTTCTACCAGCTTGCATCTATCAGCTTTTTTCTGGATTTCCACTGTCCGTGATATGATGCTTGCGACTGTGATGACATTGCCTTAGCGTAACCGCAGTATCAATCATTTTTTGCCATTTTTCGCATTGCAATCAAAGCTGCCAACATAATTAAAGGAAATGTGCATCCCGTCAACAAACCTACCTGAAGATTATCTCCTGCCTGCTGTGAAAAATATCCTACCATGCTCGGACCAAAAGCACCACCCATATCTCCAGCTACAGCCAACAGTGCAAACAAGGCTGTACCGCCTTTTGGAATCCTCGGAACAGTAATGCTGATACTTCCGGGCCACATAATACCAACTGAGAAGCCACATAGGATACATCCAATCAACCCCAAAATCGGCATTGCAGATAGACCAGCCAAAAGATAGCTCAATACACAAAGAACTCCCGATACCAGCATAAACTTTGTCAAATCTATCTTTTCACCAAATTTGCCGTACAGCACACGGGCAATGCCCATTGTGATTGCAAACAAGCACGGACCCGCCAAATCGCCAACGGATTTGGTTAATCCTAATGCGGATTCTGCAAAAGCTGATGCCCACTGCGCCATTGCCATTTCAGAAGCTCCAGCGCAAATCATTAGGATAATTGCAACTCCAAAAATAGGCATCTTCAGCAATTGACGCAACGACATTCTCTGACCGTCCTCTACCAAATGCTCAATAGGGCAGGTGGCAAAATTGTAAATATTGTACAAAGGAATCATTGCCCACAAATAGGCTAAAATCCTCCATTTGTCAATACCAAAAACGGAAAAGAAAATTGTAGAAAGTAAAATCACGCCCACACTGCCCCAGCAGTAAAAGGAATGAAGTAGGCTCATCACTTTTTCCTTATGGTCAAAGGGACAGGCTTCCACAATAGGGCTGCACAACACCTCAACAAGACCACTTCCGAGTGCATAAAAAAACACTCCGATCAGTATTCCGACATATGGAGATATTATATTGGGCAAAACCGCAAGTCCGATCAACCCCAGACCTGCAAACAGCTGAGAAGCCACGATGGATTTTCGGTATCCAATAGAATCCACATATTTTGCACAAATTAAATCTACGCTTAATTGTGTTACATAGAATACTGCGGGAATTAAGGCAATCTGTCCCAGTGAGATGTTGAAATCTGAATGAAACGCCAAAAAAAGCAATGGTGCAAAATTAGCTGCGATTGCCTGTGTGATAAATCCGAGATAACAGGCTCTTAATGTTTTTTTATAGTTCTTCATAGCACAAAGCCCTCCTTTCAAACTACATCGAATGATATCATGCTTTTGTTTGGACAGCAATGGACTTTACCACGTTTTTATTGTATAATATCACAATACAAAGGAGGGGGGGCATCATTGGCAGACACCAGCGAATTAAAAATCATTACAGATGAAACTCTCATGGAAAAAAGAACCCACGGACAATCGGTATTTCCGTTTCAATACTATCTAGAAGATATCTGGGACTTCGACTTCCATACAATCGGTTGGCATTGGCATCAGGAAATTGAATTTATATATGTGCAAAGCGGTGAAGTGCAATGTTATATCGGAAAAGATAATTTCTCGTTACCAGCAGGCAGTGGTTTATTTATCAACACGAAAATCATTCATCAATTAACAGCAAAACAAACCACATTGATTCCAAATATTGTTTTTTCCCCTTTGCTGTTGGCTTCAGAGGAGAGTTTGATATACCAGCAATATATTAAGCCAGTGCTTACTTCAGATATTGACTTTTTGGTTTTTGAGCCGTATACCCTGTGGCATAAAGAGATACTTTCTTTACTAAATCAGATATTTGAGACGCAGAAACAAGCAAATTTTAGGGAGCTGACAACCATGCGATTGTTGGCAACCATTTGGGAGTTGCTGTACGGAAATATGGAATCCATGTTTCTACAAAGACAAACCGTTAAAAGAAACAGCGATACGTCTCGCCTTCAAATGATGATGAGTTTTATTCATAGTCATTATGCCGACCAGATCCAACTTGATGACATCGCAGATTTTGCCCATGTAAGTAAGAACACTTGTATGCAAATATTCAAGAATGGTATCCGTCAATCTCCTATTTCTTATTTGATACAATACAGGCTGAAAAAAGCCGCAAAACTACTGGCAGCCACGGAAATGAAGGTTATAACCATATCAGAACAATGCGGCTTTCACGATGCGCCTTATTTTTGCCGTAAATTTAAAGAGGTTTACGGGATTTCTCCTATTGAATACAGAAAAAACAACCTCTAAATTTACATATCAACAGCAAGTTTTATCACTCCCCCAATTATGCTTGTCATACTCATTCTGCGATACTGTTATGAATAAACCATCACATGCAAATCAATTTCTTCTGCCCGGTTATGGATGTTATTATATCGTTGTACCCATTCCATTTGACAGGTACACTTTAATTCCGCTGTCACGCCCTCGGTAGCTTTCATCTGTTCCATGATGGAGAACAACTCGCCCGACTGCCCGTAGAAGTAGTCCAGCGTCATTTGGTGGGACCACGGATTTTCAACTGTGAGTGCTTGTTCATGTGGAAAACCTCCCTTCCGATTTTTACAAAAGAAAAAGCTCACCTCCTTTTTTTGAAAGTGAGCCATGTAAAAGCAAAATAGTAACAGTAAGCGTCGAGTTTCGTACCCAAAAATTCTTGGGTACGGTTCTGGGTACAAAGAGCCATTTTAGACACGAAAAGACACCAAAAGTTACGTCAAAGTACACAAAGATGTTTTTTCGGAATTATGAGATAGTCACAAGATTCCACAAGAAAAATGAAATTTCAAAATTAGCGACGTTCTCATAACCGCTTGGTCCCGGGTTCAAGTCCTGGATGGCCCACCAAAGAAATGCTTCTGCCGTAAGGTGGAAGCTTTTTTATAGAATGGCAGACAGGGATATAAAAGCAACGACTTTGCCCCTCCCTATGGAAGCGATTGTTTGTGGCGTAGATTGCAGTTTTTTGGCGGTTATGCTACACTAAAATAATAGTGTGAAAATGGTTAGGAGAAAAAATAAATGGAAAAACAACACAGCGGCCGGAGCTCATTTTCCGGCAAACTTGGCTTTGTCCTGTCGGCAGCCGGCGCCTCGGTTGGCTTGGGCAATATCTGGCGGTTCCCATACCTGGCGGCAAAATATGGCGGTGGAATTTTTCTGCTGATTTACATTCTGCTGGCGGTCACCTTTGGCTATACAATGATTATGGCAGAGACGGCGCTGGGACGGATGACCCGGAAAAGTCCGGTTGGGGCCTTTGCAGCTTCTGGAAAGGGACGCTGGCGTGCATTTGGAGGATGGATCAACGCGGTAATTCCCATTTTGATTGTGCCGTATTATTCGGTTATTGGCGGTTGGGTTATCAAGTATCTGGTGGAGTATTTAAGAGGAAATGTGCAGAAGGTTTCCGAAGATGGTTATTTTGGAAGTTTTATTGCGGATTCCTGGCAGGTGGAAGCCTGGTTTCTGGTGTTTGCAGTGCTGGTATTTGCCATCATCCTTGGCGGCGTAAAAAATGGCGTAGAACTTATGTCAAAGATCATGATGCCGGTTCTGGTAGTTCTGGCTGTGATTGTTGCCATTTATTCAATGACACGGCCAGGAGCTATGGAAGGAGTAAAATATTTCCTGATTCCGAACTTTAAGAATTTTTCCTGGATGACAGTTGTGACAGCCATGGGTCAGATGTTTTATTCGCTTTCTATTGCAATGGGTATCTTATATACCTATGGTTCCTATATGCATAAGAAGCTGGATATGGAACAGTCTACCACACAGGTGGAAATCTTTGACACAGGGATTGCCATCCTTGCAGGACTTATGATCATTCCGGCTGTGTTTGCTTTTTCCGGCGGAAATCCGGAGACTCTGCAGGCGGGGCCATCGCTGATGTTTATCACACTGCCGAAGGTTTTTGCAACCATGGGAGTAGGAACCGGCGCAGGAATCCTCTTTTTCGTGCTGGTCCTTCTTGCGGCACTTACCAGTGCGGTTTCTCTGATGGAGACAAGTGTATCTACCTTTATGGATGAGCTTCACTGGGGCCGTGCGAAATGCTGTATCCTGATGGCAGTGATCATGCTTGTTGTCGGAACTGCATCTTCCATGGGATATGGAGTGCTGGATTTCCTGAAGATATTCGGAATGAATTTCCTGGATTTCTTTGACTTTATGACAAATTCCGTGATGATGCCACTGGCAGCACTTGCTACCTGTTTCCTGGTAATACGTGTTGTCGGTTATGACAGGATCGCAGCGGAGATCGAGCAGTCTTCGAAATTCCGCAGAAAAGGGCTGTACAAGTTTTTTATTAAGTATCTGGCACCTGTCTGTCTGATCATTGTACTGTTAAGTTCCATTGCAAACGTGCTTGGAATCATCAGTATGTAAAAAATAAAGTTATAAAAAAGATCAGGTGAGAATGAATGTTGAATGAAATCATTCTCATCTGATCTTTTTTTATGCCATAGATAGTTACGCTGTAGGCAAGGAAAGCTGGTTTCAGTGCTCCCATATATTGATTTAACGTGCTATATCAGTCGTTAACCTTCCAGTTAGCCAGCAGTTTCAGCTCGATCCTTGTTCCATCCGGAAGAGAAAACCAGTGGTCATTGATCGGCTTTACCGGATAAGCTTTGATCTTTTCCATTGTTTTTTCCACAGAATCAACGGCAATGGAAATGTGGTCATATCCGTTCTCTGCATCTGTGTTGATGGCAGAAACTTCACAGAGCTGGATACCTTCCCGGAACCAGCATTTGCGCTCTGGTTTTTCCCCGATCTCCCGCCACATATGCATGTCAAAAACATCTTCAAAAAATTTCTGTGCATCTTCATAAGAAGAAGTACGGATCGCTGCATGATCGATCTTTGCCATAAAAATCGTTCCTCCTTTGTATATGATGTATATGAGATTTTTTATCTGTCATAAGAATAAGCGATTTTGTGATAACTGGCAAGGAAAAAAGATTATTATACAGGGGGAGTTTTCTGGTCAGTGAGGGATTTTCATGAGAAAAGGTACAGACAGACCAGAGAACACAGAGGATGCGGAGATTTGGCTTTACAGCAGAGAAGAATATCAAGTATAATACTATAGCATCGAAAAATCCGCTCCATCAAAAAGGAATCCTGCAAACAGGGATCCCATCGGGATGGCAGCATAAAGGAAAACAAATATAATACAAAAATCACAACAATAAAGGAATATAACAAATGAGTATTTTAAATGTAGAACACCTGACTCACGGATTTGGAGACAGAGCGATTTTTGAAGACGTGTCTTTCCGTCTTCTGAAGGGAGAACACATTGGACTTGTAGGCGCCAACGGCGAAGGAAAGTCCACATTTATGAGCATCGTAACCGGAAAGCTGATGCCAGATGAAGGAAAAGTAGAATGGGCAAAAAATGTCCACGCAGGCTATCTGGATCAGCATGCAGTGCTGGAAAAAGGCATGACCATTGGCCAGGTGCTGAAATCTGCTTTTGATCCCCTTCTGAAAAAAGAAGAGCGTATGAACGAGATCTGCGACAAACTGGGAACTGCAGATCCTGACGAGATGGATGCACTGATGGAAGAACTCGGAACCATCCAGGACGAACTGACACTTCATGATTTTTACGCCATTGATGCAAAAGTAGAGGAAGTTGCCCGGGCACTGGGACTTCTGGATCTGGGACTGGACCGTGATGTTACAGACTTAAGCGGAGGCCAGAGAACCAAGGTACTCCTTGCCAAACTGCTTCTTGAGAAGCCGGACATCCTGCTTCTGGATGAGCCAACCAACTATCTGGATGAGGAACACATTGCATGGCTGAAAAGATATCTTCTGGATTATGAAAACGCCTTTATCCTCATTTCACACGATATTCCGTTCCTGAATTCTGTAGTTAATATCATCTATCACATGGAAAATCAGGAACTGAACCGTTACGTAGGAGACTACGACCATTTCCAGGAAGTCTATGTGGTTAAGAAGGCACAGCTGGAGGCTGCCTACCGAAAACAGCAGCAGGAGATCAGTGAGCTGAAAGACTTCGTAGCAAGAAACAAGGCACGTGTTTCTACAAGAAATATGGCCATGTCCCGCCAGAAGAAACTGGACAAGATGGATGTGATCGAGCTGGCAGCAGAGAAGCCGAAGCCGGAGTTTAACTTCCGCTATGGACGCACACCGGGCAAGATGCTCTTTGAGACACATGATCTGGTCATCGGATATGATGAACCACTTTCCAAACCGCTGAATTTTACCATGGAGCGTGGACAGAAGATTGCCCTGGTAGGAACCAATGGTATCGGTAAAACGACACTGTTACGAAGCCTTCTTGGCCTGAACAAACCGATCTCCGGAAGTGTGGAGCAGGGAGAAAATCTCGAAATTGGATATTTTGAGCAGGAAGTAAAAGGCGAGAACAAGACCACCTGTATCGAAGAACTGTGGCAGGAATTCCCGTCATTTTCCCAGTATGAGGTACGTTCCGCACTGGCAAAATGCGGCCTTACAACCAAACACATCGAAAGCCAGGTCCGTGTCTTAAGCGGTGGTGAGCAGGCAAAGGTCCGTCTCTGCAAACTGGTGAACCGTGATACCAATATCCTGCTTCTGGATGAGCCCACCAACCATCTGGATGTGGATGCAAAAGACGAGCTGAAAAAAGCTCTCCGGGAATACCGCGGAAGTATCCTTCTCATCTGCCATGAGCCGGAATTTTATCAGGATGTGGTAAATGAAGTATGGGATATGAGCAAGTGGACGACAAAGATTTTCTGATGATGTAATTACGATAGAAAAGAAAGGGGTATTTCATGGGTGAAAAACCTCAGAAGATACAAGAACAGAAACAAATAAGCCTGGGTGTGCTGGCTCACGTAGATGCAGGAAAGACAACTTTATCGGAAGGCCTGCTTTTTAAATGCGGAAGGATCCGGAAGATCGGACGTGTGGATCATAAAGACGCATATCTGGATACGTATGAACTGGAACGGGAACGAGGCATTACCATTTTTTCCAAGCAGGCAGTTTTTTCTATGGGAGCGTTTAATGTGACGCTTCTGGATACTCCAGGGCATGTGGATTTTTCTGCGGAAATGGAGCGCACACTGCAGGTGTTGGATTATGCGATTCTGGTGATCAACGGAGCGGATGGTGTGCAGGGCCATACCCAGACACTGTGGAGACTTCTTGAACAGTATAAGATCCCCACATTTCTTTTTGTGAACAAAATGGATCAGGACGGAACAGACAGAGAGGGGCTTCTTCAGGAGCTGAAGAAGAAATTAAGTGGAAACTGTGTGGATTTTGGTGGAGAACTGGAGTGCCACGGTGCAGAAGAATCCGGGAAAGCCATGCAGCAGGTGGATAACTTCGGGAAAACTTCCGGTGAGCCTGAAAATGAATCCGGAGTGGAAAAGCAGATGGATCATGATGGACGTTTTGCAGACAGCAAAAAAAGCGACCATATCAACGGAACCGATGATTTTCTGGAAAATATCGCCGTATGTGATGAAAATCTTCTGGAAAACTTTCTTGAAACAGGGATTATCAAAAAGAAAGCTGTGGTAAAGCTGATCCTGGAGCGGAAGCTTTTTCCCTGTTTCTTTGGTTCTGCCCTGAAAATGGAAGGCGTGGATGCGTTCATCCGCGGTATGGAAACCTATATGGCAGCGCCTGTTTACCCATCTGAATTCGGTGCAAAAATTTTCAAGATCGCCAGGGATGATCAGGGTAACCGCCTGACTTACATGAAGATCACAGGCGGCAGCCTGAAAGTAAAAGAAACGCTTACCAATGCAGGGAGAAAAGGAATTCCGGAAGAAGAGATCTGGGAGGAAAAAGTGGATCAGATCCGTATTTATTCCGGCGCGAAATTTGAGATGATCAAAGAAGCGGAGGCAGGAACCGTCTGCGCGGTTACAGGTCTGACTGAGACCTATCCGGGAGAAGGACTGGGCATTGAAAGAGAGTCTGTCATGCCGGTTCTGGAGCCGGTACTGAATTATCAGATCATCCTTCCGGAGGGCTGCGATGCCCACAAGATGCTGAAAAGCCTGAAAGAGCTGGAAGAGGAAGAACCGCAGCTTCACATTATGTGGGATGAGCAGTTGGGGGAAATCCATGCCATGCTGATGGGGGAGGTGCAGATTGAGATTCTGAAACATCTCATCTGGGAACGCTTCCATGTGGCTGTGGAGTTCGGAACCGGAAATATTGTATATAAGGAAACCATTGCCGCACCGGTGGAAGGCGTAGGACATTTTGAACCACTGCGCCATTATGCGGAAGTGCATCTTCTTCTGGAACCGGGAGAAAGAGGAAGCGGGCTGCAGTTTTTTACAGCGGCAAGTGAAGACCAGCTGGACCGGAACTGGCAGCGCCTGATCCTCACCCATCTGGAAGAAAAAGAGCATCTTGGTGTACTTACAGGATCACCGATCACAGATATGCAGATCACACTTCTTACTGGTCAGGCACACCAGAAGCATACAGAGGGCGGAGATTTCCGTCAGGCAACTTACCGTGCAGTGCGTCAGGGCCTGAAAAAGGCGAAAACCGTCCTTCTGGAGCCATACTACAGTTTCCGTCTGGAACTTCCGGCCGAAAATGTAGGCCGTGCCATGACCGATATCCAGCGGATGCAGGGAAACTTCCAGGGACCGGAGACAGAGGGAGAACTGGCTGTGATCACAGGCAGTGCACCGGTTGCAAAAATGCGGGATTATCAGAGCCAGGTAATTTCCTACACAAGAGGAAAAGGCCATCTCACCTGTACGCTGAAAGGCTATGAACCATGCCAGGATCAGGAGCAGATCGTCCAGGAGATCGGCTATGATTCCGAGAGAGATCTTGAGAATCCTACGGGATCTGTATTCTGTGCTCACGGAGCAGGTTTTGTGGTTCCGTGGTATGAGGTAGAGGAATATATGCATCTGGACGGTGCAGAGATCCAGGACTGGGACGATGCGTATGATGATTCCGGTGACAGCAGTACGGGAACTGCGGAAGCTTCCGGAAGAGGATATTCCGTGCAGGGAAAAGATACACACAGTACCAGTTATGGGACAGGAAAAACCTCCCGTGGGAAATATACTTCGATGTATGGAAGCTACGAAGAGGAGAAAGAGCTGAAGGCAATCTTTGAGAAAACCTTCGGCCCTGTGAAATCGAAGAAATATAACAGCAACAGCAGAAGCTTCGGAAATCTGGAAAGCGGCAGCAGTTTTTCCGGAAACAGTGGAAAACGGTCTCAGACCTCAGAACTTCCGGGGAAAACCAGTCAGGGTGCCTGGAGAAACAGCAATCCTGCCATCCACAGAGACGACTATCTTCTGGTAGATGGATGCAACATTATTTTTGCATGGGAAGATTTAAGAGATCTTGCCCAGGCTGATTTTCATGCGGCCCAGACCCGTTTAATGGACATATTAAGTGATTATCAGGGCATCAAAGGCTGTATCCTGATCCTGGTATTTGATGCTTACCGTGTGGAAGGCCATCCGGAGGAAACCTTCCAGTACCATAACATCCATGTGGTTTATACCAGAGAAGCAGAGACCGCAGACCAGTATATTGAGCGTACTGTCCATAAAATTGGACGCAAACATAATGTGACAGTTGCCACATCCGATGGCCTGGAACAGATCATCATCATGGGACAGGGAGCTGCCAGAATTTCAGCCCGCGGTTTTAAAGAGGAGATCGCCTCCGCAAAACAGCAGATGAGGGAAGAATGGCAGGAACGCCGGGACAGCAGCAAAACATATCTCTTTGACAGCATGACCCCGGAATTAAAGTCTCATATGGAAGATATCCGTCTGGGAAGAAAGAAAAAAGAAGAATTATAACAGATACCAGAAAGAACGGACTGTACACCGGGAAATAAAAAGGTGTACAGTCTTTTATTTTCGGAAAAATACCGGCTACAGGCTGTAAAAACTGCACAAAAAGTATAAACTCTCTATTATGAGCATATTTCACAAAAATAAAAAAGCTTTTTGAATTCTTTTGCAAATAAATGGGAAAAGTAGTAAAATAAGGATAGAATCCTCAGTGAGAAACTCCTTGTCCGGATCTTATGCCTGACAGGGAGTTTTCATTAGAGCACAATAGACGCCACGAAAACAAAAGCAAAAAATATGAAAGGATGTGGAAAAATGTTTGAAACAGGCGAATATGTTGTGTATGGCCGTACCGGAATCTGCCAGGTGACGGGAGTTACTACAATGAAGATGGACGGTTCCTCCTCGGAGAGACTTTATTATATATTAAGGCCGGGAGGGGAGACGGAAGGAAAGATTTTTACACCGGTGGAAGGCGGGAAACAGGTTCTCCGTGGAATCATTACAAAAGAAGAAGCTGAGAAACTGACGAAATTCCTTCCATAGAGACACTGAGTATTGAGAACGAAAAATTCAGGGAAGACAGCTACAAAAAATGTATCCGCACCTGCGAATGCAGAGATCTTCTCCGGATCATCAAGACAATCTATATTCGCAAACAGGCCAGATTATCTCATGGCAAAAAAACAACCGCTACAGATGAACGGTATCTGAAAATGGCAGAGGATCACCTCTATTCTGAATTTTCCATGCTACTGGATATTCCCAAGGAACATATGGCAGGTTATATTGAACAGCGGGTGCATCAGCACAGAGAAGAAGAACAGGCCTGCGCTGTTTGACAAAGTGAGGCGTATCTGCTATGGTATTTCCGGTAACCTTTCGGGAAATTCTGTATCCGTGACACAGGACTGCAGGAAGTGTAGAACAGATGCAGGATCAGCCTGAATGCTGTAAAGAAAAGGAGATGCCAGAAGAATGAGAGAACAGCTTACCCGCAAGGATGTTGAAAAAATAGAGCAGGAGATCGAACACCGTAAACTGGTAGTCCGTAAGGAAGCCATTGAGGCAGTTAAGGAAGCACGTGCCCAGGGAGATTTAAGTGAGAACTTTGAGTACTATGCAGCCAAGAAACATAAGAACCAGAACGAGAGCCGTATCCGTTATCTGGAGAGAATGCTGAAAACAGCAACAGTTGTAGATGATTCTTCGAAGTCCGATGAAGTTGGAATGGATGATATTGTTGAAGTAGAGTTTGAAGAAGATGGAGAAGTGGAAAAGTATAAACTTGTCACATCCATCCGTGGAAATTCCATGGAAAACCGTGTCAGCATCGAATCTCCGATTGGGAAAGCCCTTAAAGGTCATCGAGTAGGTGACCGTGTATTGGTCAATGTCAATGAGAATGTCAGCTATTATCTGCGTGTCAAATCGATTGACAAGACCGGAGATGAAGGTGAAAATATCCGCAGTTTTTAAAAGGACAGATTTTAAAACCAGACAGAAAGCGGCATTTTTTGACAAAATTCGCTAACATTAGAGACAGACAGCAAAAAATGCCGC
>OGPV01002259.1_pt1 | contig 11554 bp, 9 predicted proteins | sample 1553001 | NCBI WGS metagenome assembly OGPV01 (sample SAMEA2580268, study PRJEB22360) | human gut metagenome | biome: human gut; feature: human-associated habitat; material: faeces | place: Denmark | collected 2008/2010
CTTTGTGTATGAATTAGTTGGCTGATTTTGTAATATTTAATGAATGTCCCTATTTCAATATTCCATTCTCAGTCCAGACTTCATCCATTCTCCGGTCGAAAGGTTCGACAGGCAGCTTTTCGTTTACTTGAAAGTTATAACATATACCTATATTATAGGAATGAAGAAGAGGCAGTAATTTGTCATAATATCCTTTTCCTCTTCCCAACCGGTTGCCTCGGGCATCAAAAGAAACACCCGGTATAATGGCGAGGTCTATCTTCTCATACGCTGTAAATGCTTCTCCCGTCGGTTCCTCTATGTGATAAGCCTCACCGGTTTTCAGGTTTTGCCTGCCTGTATAAATACGAAGTTCCAACTCATCTCCTTTGACTACCGGCAGCAAAACTGTTTTCTGCCGGTGCCATTTTTCAACGAAGTCATGTGTCTGTACTTCATCATCCAATGAATAATAGAGCAAAACGGTACGGGCCGATGCAAACTTGGGATGCTGTTCCAGTTTCTCAAGCAAAGCAGCGGACTTCGTTATTAATTCGGTGATGCCGTGACGGCGCTTTTCTTGCGCTATCTGCTTGCGCAGTTGTTTTTTTAGTTCCTTCATCGCTTACTTTCGGTTCTATGGGTTGTTCGGGAGCTTTGGGAAATGATTCACCTTTATCCAATACTTCCAATGCTTTGAGGACAGTCTTGTCGCTCTTGTTCAAGTATTCTATATAAGCTTCCATGCCCAGCATGTTATAAATGATGTTTCCGTATAAATTTGTTTCAAACAGTTTCTGTGATTTATACATCAATATGTTGCGACGTTTTAGCCCTTTGTTCTCAGCGAAACGGGCGAATTGTTCCAAAATATTCTGATGCTTCAAATATTGCAGCAGGCTTTCCTCTGTTTCATATTTTTGCATTTCGGCACGGTGGTTGTCCGTATACTGGAAAGCAAACTGGATGGTCAGTCCGCGATTAACAGCCATGCGATAATAGGAAGTCATGCCGGTAGTATCCTGTGGTACAAAGATATCGGGCATAATACCTCCACCTCCATATACAGGACGGCCTAAAGAAGTTTCAAAGATTTGGCTTTGATCCTGCTTGATACTGTCTTGTGAGAAAAATTCTCCGTGTTCGTAACGGGTCAGGATATCCATTTCATAATTTGCGTCATTACCTTTTACATACGGTTTCTGTATGCAGCGTCCTGACGGAGTATAGTAACGGGCAATTGTCAGACGGATGGCTGAACCATCGCTGAAGTCGATAGGTTGTTGTACCAGCCCTTTTCCGAAAGAGCGGCGCCCGATGATTGTCCCCCGGTCATTGTCTTGGATAGCTCCGGCAAAAATTTCGCTGGCAGAAGCCGAACCTTCGTCCATCAATACGACAATGGGCATTTTCTGGCTGCTTCCGGTTCCGTTGGATGTATAGTTCTCGCGTGGAGACTTGCGTCCCTGTGTATAAACGATGAGTCTGTTTTTGGGTAAGAATTCGTTTACCATCTGAATTGCTGCACCCATATATCCACCGGTATTACCGCGTAAGTCGATGACCACTCCTTCGCAGTTTGCCTGATTTAGCTTGGCTAATGAAATCAATAATTCGGGATAAGTCGTTTCACCGAATTTGTTTACTTTTATGTAACCGAATTTGTCATTCAGCATATAGGCGGCATCTACACTCTTTACCGGTATGTCACCACGAACAATGGTGAAATGTAAAGTTTCTTTTTCTCCCGGACGAAAAACGCCAAGTTTTACCTCACTGCCTTTGGGACCTTTCAGTCTTTTCATGGATTCATAGTTGGTGACAATTTTTCCTACAAAGGCACTGTCATCCACTTCTATGATGCGGTCTCCTGCCATCAGACCCACTTTTTCTGATGGTCCGCCTTGGATGACATTGTTTACATGGATGGTATCTTGCTGGATGGTAAACTGGATACCGATTCCGCTGAAACTTCCTTTTAAATCAGAATTTACAGCTTCCAGGTCTTTTGCCGGAATATAAGAAGAGTGGGGGTCCAGCTCACCTAGAATTTGCGGCATAGCATCTTCCACCAGTTCACCCATGTTCACTGTATCTACATATTGGTCGTCAATGATACGCAACAATGCATTCAGTTTGTTGGATGAAGTATTAATGATACCTAATTTGTTTCCTGAAAAGTGGTTGGCGTAAAAAGTTCCAATCAATATTCCGGTTACGATGCTTACTGCAACGATTACCGGCATAAAACGGGATGTTCGATTTTTGCTCATATCTTTATTTGCTATTATTCATTGGGATTGATATAGATTACTTCAATATTTGCGCGTTTCAATAAATCAAGCCCGTCTTCCAAACGGTATTTTTCTGAGTAAACTACACGTTTGATTCCTGCTTGGATGATGAGTTTGGCACATTCTATGCAAGGAGATGCGGTGACGTACATGGTTGCTCCGTCGCTGCTGTTGTTGCTTCGTGCTATTTTGGTGATAGCATTCGCTTCGGCGTGTAGTACGTAAGGCTTGGTGACTCCGTTGTCATCTTCGCATACATTTTCGAATCCTGCAGGAGTTCCGTTATATCCGTCGGAGATGATCATCTTGTCTTTTACGATCAATGCTCCTACTTGACGGCGTTCACAGTATGAATTTTCCGCCCAAATACTGGCCATGCGGATGTATCGTTTGTCGAGTTTGAGTTGTTTCTCTTCTTTCGTTTCCATTATTTCAGTCTTGCTTATTATGTGCAAATTGAATATAAGTTTTTTTCCCTTCGGGAGCTAGCAATAAAACATTGCTGTCACCTTGATAAAATATTGCATTATTCAATGCTTCTATGAACTCGTTGTTATAGCTTGTTGAAGGCGGAGTCTTGGTAAAGTTTATGTTTACTGTCCGGTCTTTTCCGTCCGCTTGCCATGTGCCTTCAATGGTTCCATTTTGTATGCTTCCTGTAAAAGTACCATCCGCTTTGAAAGTGATGTTGAAACCATGAATGATATCCAAGGCTTTTCTTCCTTCGGTTGCGATAGTCTTATCCGGATTGTGTGCCATTGCATTGTATTTGGGCTCTCCGTTCCGTTTGTCCCAATTTGCTTTACCATAGAAATCCACTACATGCCATGTGCCGCTTGCAAAGATTTCCTCTACATCGTCTTCATTGTTGCAACTCCATAAGAAAGGGAGTAGCATTAGTATATAAAGAATAGACTTTAGTTTCATATTGTTTGGTTTTTTAGTTGATGATTCCATTTCTTTTCAGCAAGGCATGGATACTGGGTTCTTGTCCACGGAAGCGTTTGTAAAGGGTCATCGGATGTTCCGTTCCTCCTTTCGAGAGAATATTCTCCCGAAAAGAAGCGGCGACTTCCTGGTTGAAGATTCCTTTTTCCTTGAATAAGGAGAAGGCATCCGCATCCAGTACTTCCGCCCATTTATAACTGTAGTATCCGGCAGAATATCCCCCCGCCATAATATGTGAGAACTGTACGGACATGCAGGTGTCTTCCACTCCGGGCAGTACTTGCGCTTTTTTCCATGCTTCTTTTTCATAAGCGCGGACATCTCCGTCAAATGTTTCCCGGCGGGTGTACCATGCCATATCCAGCAAGCCGAAACTTACTTGACGCAGGCAGGCATAGGCCACATTGAAATTGGATGCATCTACAATCTTTTGGATCAGTTCGGCAGGAATGGGTTCTCCCGTCTGATAATGTCTGGCGAATGTATTGAGAAATTCTTTTTCTGTGGCGAAATTTTCCATAATTTGTGATGGAAGCTCCACAAAATCCCAATATACGCTGGTACCACTCATGGTTGAATAGGTGGTATTGGCAAACATTCCGTGCAAGGCGTGTCCGAATTCGTGTAGAAAAGTGTTTACTTCTGAGAAAGTCAGCAATGCCGGTTTCCCAGCCGATGGCTTGGTGAAGTTCATGGTAACGGATACGTGGGGACGGCTGTTGACTCCGTTTTCTATCCACTGCTCCTTATAGCTGGTCATCCATGCGCCCGAACGTTTTCCGGCACGGGGGTGGAAATCTGTATAAAGTACAGCCAGGAAACTTCCGTCTTTGTCGAATACTTCATAAGCTTTTACATCGGGATGATAGACCGGGATTTCTTTATTTTCTTTAAATGTGATGCCATACAGACGGGTAGCCAGACCGAATACACCTTTCTCTACTTGGCTCAGCTCAAAATAAGGACGCAGCTCTTCTTCATTCAGATTGAATTTCTTATTTTTCAGCTTTTCTGAATAATAGGCCCAATCCCATGGCATCAGCTGGAAGTCATTGCCTTCCATTTCGCGTGCCAATGCTTCAACTTCTGCCACTTCCTTTAGGGCGGCAGGGGTATAGGCATCCAGTAATTGGTTGAGCAGTTTGTATACGGCATCACTCGTTTCGGCCATGCGCTTTTTCAGTTTATACTCGGCAAAAGTGGAGAAGCCTAGTAAATGAGCCAGTTCCATGCGAATGTTTACCAATTGCTTGATGATGTCCACATTGTTGTATTCGTTATTGTGTGTACATTGGGTATTATAAGCCATATAGACTTCTCTGCGCAGTGAACGGTCATCACAATATTTCATGAAAGGAACAAAACTGGGAGCATCCAATGTAATGATGCTGCCTTCTTTTCCCTTATCCTTTGCTGTTTGAGCATAACTTTCCAATGAACTTTCGGGTAATCCTTCCAATTGTTTTTCCGTCAAAGCCAATTCGTAGTTATTTGTTTCTTTCAACAGATTCTGAGAAAAACGTAAGGTCAATATGCTTAATTCGGTATTCAGTTGGCGGAACTTTTCTTTTGCCTCACCGGTCAGGTTGGCACCGCTTCTTACAAAACCATCGTATGTCTTTTGCAGCAGTTGGGCGTCTTCACCTTTCAGTTGTAACTGGTCTTTTTGTTCGTATACGGCTTTTATACGAGCAAAAAGTTTTTCATTCAGACTGATGTTGTTGCTGTGTTCGGACAGTACGGGCATCATTTTTTCTGCCAATTCCTGCATCTCGTCACTGGTCTCGGCACTCATCAAATTGCCGAAAACAGTAGTTACGCGGTCTAGCAACGCACCTGATTTTTCCAAAGCAACAATGGTATTTTGGAAAGTCGGTGCTTCGGGATTATTGACAATTGCATCAATTTCCTCATTTTGTTCTTTCATTCCTTCCAACAAGGCAGGTTCATAATGTTCTATCTTGATAAGATGGAACGGAGCCGTGTCATGAGGGGTGTTATAGGGTTTTAAAAATGGATTTTTATTTTCAGTCATAGCACTATTTTATTTGACTTACAAATTTGCTAAAAAAAAGCATCACTATCCTCATTCTATTTACTTATTTAACAAAGTATATTAAATAGTTAGGTTAAAAATAAAAAAGCACAAGCAGAAATGCCTATGCTTTTCATTTTTATGGGGTTTTACCTGATTATTTATTCTTTTCAGTCAGTTTTTCCAACGCCGGAATGGAGATTTCCTTTCTGCTGAGTTGTACCAATCCCTGTTCCTGTAAATCATTCAGCACTTTTGACACATTGATTCGTGTCTCATCAATCAAACTCGCCAAATCCTCCATTTTGATTTTAAGGATTTTTTTCCCTTCGGGCTTCATGGAGCGCAGCACTAAAAAATTCAGTATTTTTTCTTCTGTATTACCTATGTGGCTGTTCCATAATTTTTCGTATGCCACTTGTGCTCTATTACTCAGAATATTTAAATAGTTAAGGCGGAAGATTTCGTAGTTGTTCAGTTCATTCAATACAAATAACTTGTCTATGGTAACTATGTTAATATCTGTACGTGCTTTGTAAGTCGCTGTATAGTTGGTTTGCATGCCGAATAATGAATAGGGCTCTATAACGAAAGGACTTCCAAAAGTTTCAAATAAGGCGTATGAATGTCGGTTATCGGTTGTTTGGGAGATTATCTCCCCATTTAAGAGAAAGATTAATTGAGTGCAAGGTGCACCTTGTTCCACAATGATATCATCGGCGTTGTATTTACGAAAATGTAGCTTTACCTTGCCTATGATATTGGTGAAGTCATTTTTACATAATCCCTGGAAGAGAGGGAGTTGTAAAAGTGTATCATACATTGTAATTTCCATAAGTTCTGTTGTTCGTTAAGTTATAGTTTAACATACAAAGGTAACGATAAAACGAGATTTATTATTTATAGGTGGAAGAACTTTTATTTTTTTTATTGTTTCTTACCGTCTCCTAATGTTTAAAAGCAGAATACTTGCGGACTGTATAAAAAATAAATATATTTGCATTCAAAAAAAGGAGGAGTTTATGTTTGGATCATTTGATTTTCAAGAATTTTTAAGTGCGTTTATTGTGCTTTTTGCTGTCATTGATATTATCGGATCTATTCCTATTATATTGAATCTTAAGCAGAAAGGGAGAAATGTCAATGCTAATAAAGCTACCGGCATTTCTTTTGCTTTATTGATAGGTTTCTTTTATGCAGGGGATATGATGCTGAAGTTATTTCAAGTTGATATTGCTTCGTTTGCCGTGGCGGGTGCTTTTGTTATTTTTCTCATGTCTTTGGAAATGATTCTGGATATCGAGATATTCAAGAATCAAGGTCCTATCAAGGAAGCGACTTTAGTCCCCTTGGTTTTTCCGTTATTGGCTGGTGCGGGAGCGTTTACTACGTTGCTTTCCCTACGTTCGGAGTATGCTCCTGTAAATATTGTTGTAGCCTTGATATTGAATATGGTTTGGGTTTATGTGGTGTTGAAGTTGACAGATCGCATCGAACGTTTCTTGGGTAAAGGTGGAATTTATGTTATTCGTAAGTTTTTTGGAATCATTTTGTTGGCAATATCAGCGCGTTTATTTACTGCTAATCTGACTTTATTGATAGAGCAGTTTCAGAAAGCTCAGTAATATGCTGTTTTTTTACAGATAATAATGTCGGAACTCACCATAGATATTTTATTGGAAACCAACTGCTTTGTGTTGAATGGATATTAATCTGTGGTGAGTTCCGGTATCATTCCATTTGAATGGTAGCTGTTTGATATTTTGATACGCTCCTTTGGTGTCTATTTCTCGTTGATGATGAATTTCTTCATTCCGTCTGTAAAATAAGTTTCATATTTATCTCCTTCGCCTGAGCAAATAAAATAAGCATCCAGTTCAGGATGTGCTTCACAAAATGCTTTGGCTGAGTCCAGTCCCATCACCATGAAAGCAGTAGCGTATGCATCGGCACTGGCGCAATCTTTTGCAATGACAGTGGATGACAGGATACTATGTTGTACTGGATATCCGGTGCGTGGGTCTATGGTATGTGCATATTTCTTTCCACCTTTGTAATAGAAATTACGATAATTCCCTGATGTTGCCATACCTACATCACTAATGGCAAGCACAGTCTGTAACTCCTGGTTTACTGACAAGGAGTCATCTACAGGTTTGTTTATGCCGATACGCCAAGCGTTCATTTTGGAATTTTTGCCTCTTACCACTACTTCACCGCCTATATCTACCATATAGTTTTTTATCCCTTTACGTTCCAATAGCCTTGCTACTGCATCTACTCCGAATCCCTTGGCTATAGCGCTGCAATCCAGCATTATACGAGGGTCTTTTTTCATTATCCGGTTGTTCTGTAAATCTATTTTTTGATATCCTATCATTTGGCGTAAGCTGTCCACTATCAGTGAATCCACTCCTGTAGATTTTTTGAATCCGAATCCCCATGCATTTACCAAAGGTGCGACGGTGATATCAAAGGCTCCATGGGTTTCATCGGATATTTTCTTTGAGAGATGGAATACATGTACGAAAAAACTGTCAACTTCCGTCTTTTCATTGTGGTTTACGCGGGTGATTACGGAATTCGGATTGAAAGGAGAGAGGGAGTTGTCCACTTTCTTCAGTTCAGTTTCTATTTCTTCTTTCAGATTATCTTCGGACTGGTAGGTGATTTTGTATACTGTACCGAATACAAAGCCTTCATTCGTACGGAAAGGGGCTTGCTTTTTTAGAATAATAATTGTTCCTATTATCAGAATTGCTAGAAACGGCAATTGCCATGCTAATTTTTTTTTATTCATACCTGTATTTTAGTTAAGAAAGAAATAAATGTTCTATTAAAATTTTAACGCCGATAATAATCAAAACCAAACCTCCCCATAATTCCATGCGCAGGTTGAAACGCTTGCCGCAAAATACACCTATCAGACTTCCTAATGTTGAGATAACAAAAGAGGTAAAGCCGATGATGACAATAGGAGAAAGAATAGAAGTGAAAGAGTTTATTCCTACAAAAGCAAATGATATACCGATGGCCAAAGCATCAATGCTGGTTGCTATAGCCAGCGTAACAACCACTTTTAATTTAGTGGGGTCGAAGCAGCGTTTGTCTTCATTGCTGAAGCTCTCTTTTATCATACGCCCTCCCAAAAAGGCCAATAACCCAAAAGCGATCCAATGGTCATAATCCTCTATCAGGTGACTGAATCGGCTGGGGGCGAAAAAGCCGAAAAAAGGGAGGACCAAAAGGCGGAAAACCAGCCGATAAGCGGCATGACAGCCTGGAAAAGGCCGAAGAAGAATGCCATAATAAAAAAAGTGCGCCAGCAAATGCGACGCATGATAATTCCGCTTGTTATGGAAACTGTGAAACAGTCCATAGCAAGACTGATGGCAAGGAGCCATATTTCTAAAGTTGTCATTGGTTAAAATGGTAATTTGTATATTAAACTGTATGTTACTCCTAAGTTAGTCGAGTTGTTTTTTCCAAAACCGGGAATATACCAAGGCTCGGTGTGTTCCGCCTTTTTTATGTTCATGCGTATACGGTAACGTAGTGACCATCCCATGTAGAAATTCTTGTACACATTTACCTTTATTCCTGCCAGCAGTTCTGCCCAGGTTACTGTGGTTTTAATTCCGTCATAACTGAAAGGTATTTCAGGAAATCCCCATGTAGGATCCTTCATTGTCGGAGCATCTACATCGTATGAAAAAGAGGTGAATCCGTAACGTATGCCTCCATATAGAAAACCAGGCAGATAGGGCTTCTTGAAAAAGAAGTTGTAGTTCATGCCTATGCGGAAATAAGGAGCTGAGGCTTTATAATGTATATTGGTACCATCATCAGTAGTGTCGGTGGTTCCATATCCAATTTCAGCTACGGGGACATAACGGTTTTTCAAATTGACCTCCACGCTGATTTCTGTACTTGTAATGTCACCTCCAAAAATTTTGCTTCCCAGGCCAAATATATCTACACCGATAGTAGTTCCCTGATAGAAGGGTACCTTTTCTTCCTCTATGGTTGTTTTTTTTTCTTGTGCCGCCAGTGTGGGGCTGTACAACAGCATACTACTCAGTAGCGTTAACAACGTAATATATGTTGAAATTCTTTTTTTCTTCATTATTGATGTCCGAATTTACAATCTCGATAGATTTTAGGTTATAGGTGGTGTATTTAATGTCTTCCACTTTATAAAACATCATGGTGCCACATTCTATATTCTGCAAGTAGGGGATATTCTGGTGAATGAGTGTGATAGTGTCACGCATCTTTTCCGTATAATGCAATACGTAGGTAGTTTTTGATGTATAACTCAAAGGCAGGCTCATACTGCTTTCCGCTTTATTGAATATCGTGTCATTCATCAATGAGTCTTTTACTACGGTTTCCTTAATAGTTCCATCTTCCAGTGTGTCACGTACAATCACATCGGTAGTGATAAATCCAGTGACGTCAAAAGCCGGACTGAATTTTACAGCTTGGTGTGTCTCTGCATCCAGAAAGTCGAAATGGGCAAAGGAATTGGTGGTAAGCGGACAATCGCTTTCCCCACAGCTTTGCATCAAGGTGCTTACGGTAATCAGGAGCAATAAGATAATGGCTGGTAGTTTCTTCATTTTAAAACTCTTTCTCTATTTTATAATTATTGCGTTCAGGAGCATTCCGGGCTATCAATTCTCCTATGAATCCAGCCAGAAACAGTTGGGTTCCCAAAATCATCAAAGTTAGGGCCAGATAGAAGTAAGGAGAATCAGTAATTAATATATAAGGTAAACCATGTGACAAGGCATATAGTTTGTTCGCTCCGATGATAATGACGGAAATGAAACCAAGAATAAACATCAATGATCCCATAAACCCGAAGAAGTGCATCGGCTTGATACCGAATTTGGATAAAAACCACAGAGTAATGAGGTCTAGATAACCATTGAAGAAACGGTTTAATCCGCCGAATTTTGTTTTACCGAATTTTCGTGCCTGATGGTGTACTACCTTCTCGGCTATCTTAGGAAAACCTGCATTCTTTGCCAGATAGGGGATATAGCGGTGCATTTCACCGTATACTTCGATGTTCTTTACGACATCACGACGATAAGCTTTTAGTCCGCAATTGAAGTCGTGCAGGTTCTTGATGCCTGAAACGGCACGTGCTGTGGCGTTGAATAGTTTGGTCGGAATGGTTTTTGATAACGGGTCATAGCGTTTTTGCTTGTATCCCGATACTAAGTCGTAGCCATCTTCTGTAATCATTCTGTATAATTCCGGTATTTCGTCCGGGCTGTCCTGCAAGTCGGCATCCATTGTAATCACCACATCACCTTGCGCCTTTTCAAAACCACAATACAAGGCAGGGGACTTGCCGTAGTTCCGGCGGAATTTGATACCTTTTACGTTGTCCGACTCCGAGCGTAGTTTCTCTATCACTTGCCAGGAGTGGTCGGTGCTGCCGTCATTGACAAAAATTACTTCATAGCTGAAACGGTTGGCATCCATTACACGTTGAATCCATGCGAATAGTTCCGGCAAAGATTCTTCTTCGTTATACAAAGGAATAACTACAGATATATCCATCTTTTATTCATTTTTCTTTTTACGCATCACGATCAATGCCGTAGGGATAGCCATTAGCATCCCGTAAAACATATTTTGTGATATCAGTTGAAATGTCATTTCCAGCGGGGTAAGTCCCGACAGTAAATCTATCGCTTCTTCGAATTGGTTCAGTGAGGTTGTCAGTTCGGTTCCGGCAGTTTCTTTGAACTGGTTTAAGATGGAACGGTATGCCTCGAATACGAATCCGCCATCTATATAGCGGAAGTAGATGTAATGCACTACCGCTACAAATAGAGAGGCGAACATATACATAAAGGTAGTGAATAGAAACGCACGTGAAAAAGTGATGCTTCCGTCACAATGCCGTTCTCTGAACTTTTTGGCAAATATGTATCCTAAAAAGGGTACTCCTATAGTCAGGACTATAAAAAGTAATTGTAGGAAAGGTATTCTCAATCCTAACGGGAAGAGCATGAATTTGAAGGCCCATAAAAGACCCATGCCCGTACCATAGCGCATGGCGCATTCCTGCAAAGTCGGTTTATAATTCGTCATTCTTTATTAATAAGTGCACAAAAGTACTTCTTTTACGGGAATCCGTCCTATAGTTATGGGTGAAAAATGTATTTTTTCTGCTAAAATCAAAAAAAAGTATTCGAAAGTATTGTAGTTTTGAAAATAATGTCTACCTTTGCACTCGCAAAACAAAAATGGGTAAGTCCTATACGGCCAGCTCCTG
>OGPV01002263.1_pt1 | contig 11536 bp, 15 predicted proteins | sample 1553001 | NCBI WGS metagenome assembly OGPV01 (sample SAMEA2580268, study PRJEB22360) | human gut metagenome | biome: human gut; feature: human-associated habitat; material: faeces | place: Denmark | collected 2008/2010
CAGCTGCCGCACGGCTTCCTCGGGGCTGCGCACCTTTCCGCCGCAGCAGGGGAGCACCAGCACCCGGAACCAGGCATCAAAGAGATGCTCTGTCCAGCCGGTGTCCTTAGCCCCGCACCGGGCGTAAAAGCCCAGGCGGCGCACAGCCATGGCCTCGTCCTCGGCTTTTTCGGGGCACTCCGCTTCAATGAGGATGGCCTGCGCGCCCTTCTCGTGGTCAGGCAGGGCGGCCAGCAGAGCGGCTCCGATGCCGCCGGCCCGATACTGGGGCAGAACGGCAAAGTAGTCCAGCTGGCTCACCTCACAGCCCACGGGCCGCACCATCAACAGATACGCCACCAGCGTGTCGTCCTCGTACACGCCCCAGGTGTGGGCGGTACCGGCGGCCTCGCTGTTCAGGATCATGCTCAGGGGCTTCAGCTCTCCGGCAGGAAAATCCCGGCGCATTTCGTTCAGGTAAACGTTCGTCAGCTCTTCGGCGGTCAGCAGCCGCCAGGTCAGGTTCTCGGGGTTCATACGATACGGGTTCCTTTCTGGTAGACAGCCTGAATATTCAGTTCCTTGTCTGCCAGGATCACATTGCCATAGCGGCCTGCAGCCAGACTGCCGTAATCATTGTCGATGCCAATGCTCTTGGCGGGGTTTTCGCCGCCTGCGAGCAACATGGCGAGGCGGCAGACGTCGTTGCGGGGCTTCTTCACGCTCTTCTCGTCGACGGCCTGGCCGCCTGCCCTCCTACCCGAAGATGGCCCACTGCTCCAGAGAGTACAGCCCCCTTAGGTAGAGGGGGATCCCCGAGGCATCGATGGCCTTGCTCTCTACTTTCGCGTATAGCATTTTCTCAACGTATTCCCGCACGCTTCGCCTTCTTTCGTAGCTAGATAATGGTGCACTGTGTATTCTCGTGGTTTGCTGAAAGGGAATACGTAATAAGTTGGTCTTCCTTTTGCGGTCTGCAATTCGCAAGCTGAATCCCCGGGAATCGCAGTCTTTTTCCATGCTGAAATCGTTAACGTAGACGTAAACGATTTCAGCAATGCGGAACCACTTTTCGAAATTAGATTTTGTCGGGTCGAACTATGCCATGGGTTTCTATTGTTAGGAGTCTGCTGTGAATACCGTGTTGACCGATGTTGATGGAGAGAAACCCTTCGCTGGTACTTTGCCTGCTGCTCGGGAGGGGGAGCTTTTTGCCTCGCAGGAGTCCGTTTGCAATGATCCCAATGTTGAAAGCCTTGAAGCTATCCGGGAAGGCGATGCGTTTCTGAGGTCAGGTAAAGAGGGTTGTTTCACTAATGGGGCCGATCTTATTGCGGCGGCGATGGCCTGATGGCCAGGTTTATTGCGGAAGACGTTTTAATTGTCCTTGTTAGTTGTTGCTCATTGCTGTTTGAAGGAGGGTGGGAACGTGATGGTGCTGTGGACTTGCGCTCCATGCCACGACATCAAGATTTCAATTCTGTTTGCATCTTTTGCTTTCGCCAGGAATTCCTGGTACTGCTCTACCATCCCGTTGACGGGACCGATGGCTTTCAAGAAGAATGATTTTTTGATTTAGCTGAAAAGACATTTGCCCTAAAACGAGGTACCTCTCACCCCAGTATAGCTCTTGTGTAAATAGAACATATGTTCTATAGTAATACCATCATGATTATATATCCACCCATCTGTAAGGATTATGCTGATTATGGACGTTAAGGAAGCGGTTAAGAAAGCGGCAGCGTATGTTATTGACCTTGAATCTATGTCTGCTGGTGGCACTAAGCCGGTGAAAGCTGAAGCACTGCTTCGGGATATCCGTTTTGCTGTCGAGGGTACCCATTTCGACGAGAAGAAGGATGAATAGGATATTGAAGTTGGATTCACCCGAAAGTGGGATCAAGCAACTGCGTCTCCGCTGATGGGGCTTGCGGGCAATGTCAAAGACAATCGAACATACAAGCATGTGTTGATAAGTGACAAAACCGGTGAAGTGGTCTTTTATGGCTGACAGGGTTGCCCTTGATGCCAATATCCTGATTGTTCTTGCTTTTGGTGCAATTGATATAACCTCTTTGGGCAGAAAGAGGCGGGTAAAGGAATACATGCCCGAAGATTACCAGGCTGCTATCGATTTTATAAGCGGATTCAAACAGGTGGTTGTCACTCCGAATGTGGTGACGGAATGTTCTGATTTGCTTTCAGATGATGATGACTTTCGTGAGAAGGAATGGCTCAAATTATTTCTTCAGCCCTGTGATTCGTTGCGAGTGGAGGAATACGTCCCGAGCTATAAGGCCTCTCTGCTTGACCAATACTCATATTTGGGCATCGCGGATTGCTCTCTTCTTTCTATTGTTGACGATGAAACGGTGTTGCTCACTGCCGACTCGAAGCTTTACGTTGCGGCATTGAACATGAATCCTAATTGTGTGAATTTCAACCACCTTAGAAATTATCTGTAGCTCTTGTGCGCGAAGCGCTGCGTTCAGGCAAAGGCTATGTGGACTTACGGGTGTAGTTTTATTCCCTCCCGTTAGCCTCCACGATCTCCTGCAGTGAAATGTGCTTGTTGCGGTAGCGGGCTTGGGGGGGGGTGGCTTCGCCCATGGGCAGGGCAATGGCTCCGTTGGGGCAGGCGTGGATGTAGGCAAGGCACGCGTTGCAACCTTGGCCGGCCGTAGCGCGGCGTACGGCCTTTCCTTCTTCTACCGCTATTCAGCCTGCGGGGCAAACGTGCGAGCAAATGCCGCAGCCGTTGCAGCGTTCGGCATCTATCGCAAGAAAGCCCTGCAGCTCGGCAGGCTCGAAGCTCAGCCCGCGGCTTAGGAACTGCGCATGGGCCGCACGGTCTTCTTCGGTTACCTGCTCTATCCATTCTTTGCGGTCGGCAACGCCTGCGCTAATGCGGGCCAGGTTTTCTCAACGTGCTTCTGGGACAGCATCTTGCGCTGCTCGTTCATATCGAAGTTGGGCAGCCAGTTATCCACCATCAGCAGCGTTGAAGCGTAGCTTACGTCGAATCCATTCCGCTCCATTTCCCTAACGCCAAGCTCGATGGCACTGGCATGGCGGCATCCGTACGTAAGCACAAGGTAAAGGTAGGGAGTGTCGAACTTCGCGCGTTCAACGAAGCGGCGCACCATGTCGGGCATCATGTGGCCGTAAATGGGGTACACGATGCCAATGGCCTCGTCCTGGTAGGCCAGTTCGCCTTCGCGTTGCATTTCCCGCGGGATGCTGCACGCATCGCTATCAAGCTGTTCAGCAACGTAGCAGCAGTTGCCCGTAGCGGTGAAGTAGAAAATCATGCTTTGTCCCTTTGCATTCTTCTTGAATTAGGCGCCGGCATGCGGCTCGTGGCCGGCTTCCAATAAGAACGTTATAGCAACCGATAGCAGCAATCGGTAAAGGAGAGTTTTGTCTCTAAACTTCTTATGTTGTAATACGTACAAATGTTCGATATATTGGATGCATCAGCAATAAAAGCTCTGCAGCTTGAATTAAATTATCATGTTTGATAATTTAATTGGGTAAGAATAGCCAATGCAGGAAATCCAGTATTATGCGGACGAAGAGGGCAGGAAGCCAGTTCAAGAGTTTATCGATGCACTTGACTGCAAAATGCAAGCGAAGGTATTTGGCCGGCTTGAGCTTCTTGAAGAATATGGCCCAATGCTTGGAATGCCATTGGCAAAGCATCTGGACGATGGCATTTTCGAACTCAGAACCGTACAAGGCAACAACATAACGCGCATTCTGTATTTCTTTGTTGTTGGGAAGACGATTGTTCTGACGAACGGATTCATCAAGAAAACGCAAAAGACCCCAGCGAAGGAAATCGAAAGGACAAAGCGCATGAGACTGGATTGGAGGAAAAGGAATGAGTGATTTCAGGGATCATCTTAATAGCCGTATGGAAGATTGCGACTTCAAACGGGAGTGGGATGCTCAGGCCGACGAGCGCCAGGTTATGAGGAAAATAGTAGAAGCACGCATGGCCGAAGGCATGACTCAGGTGGAACTTGCGGAGGCTTGTGGGATGAAGCCCGCAAATCTTTGTCGGCTCGAAAACGGCAATGGGAACCCTTCGGTGGCAACGCTAAGCAAGATAGCACATGGTTTGGGCAGACGACTGGAGATCTCTTTCGTTTAGTTTATTCTTGCAGCTAGGTTCCCGGCCCGAACCGTGTCACCCTCCCTCTGCCTGCGGCCTGTTCCAGCATCGCTTGCGGCAATCAATGCTGGCCATACATATATACTGTTCCGAAGAAGCAATCGAATACATTTTGCAAGAGGGGTGGGGTATGGCAAGCTTGCGACAGCAACAGCAAGCTGGGCTTCATGCGGGTTATCCAAGTTTTCAGCGCCATCAGCGTTTTGCTGAGCCTTGTTGCGCTCGTTTTCGTTTCGGGCAGTAGGCCGTCTCGGCGCGTATTGTGCCTGCCCAACCCCATCTACGTGCCTGTTTTATGGGATGCGTGGGTCTGCGGCAGGTGCTCTGATATACTCAAAAACAATCTTCCTACTGAAACACAGAAAAAAGGTCCTCCCAGCAGTGAAGTTCAATATTCGAAATCTTATGGGCGGCTTGGTCATCATCGTCGTGTTGGCCTTCGTCTTCCTCCGTGGCGATCAGATCAATGAACTGGCGGCCACTATGGCGCAGGGGGCTATGATTCCCCTGGTCATTGCTATTCTCACGCAGCTTTGTAAATACATTTCTCAGAGTTTTGCGTACAGTTTTTCTTTCCAAGCAGTGAATGAAACCATGCATCCAAAGCATACGTTGCCTCTGGTATTTGGCACGTTTTTCCTTAACACGGTGGTTCCTTCGCTGAACCTTGCTGGTACCACCTTGGTGGTCGACGATGCTCGAAGGCGCGGCATCGAACCAGGTAAGGCAACTTCCGCAGCTCTGCTTATGCAGATTACGGTAGATTCCGCTTTTGCCACCATTATGATTATCGGGTTTTCCATCCTTGCGCTAACCGTAGGGCTGTCTCCCATCTGGCTGCTGTTCGGTTTGGTGGTAATCGTTTTGGTAGGAGCCATGATCTCTGTCATGGTTTTGGGTCATAAGAACCCCGATCTGGTTGTTCGGATCCTTATCCCCATTGCCCGTTTCATCAATAAGGTCTTGGTTCGTTTACACAAAGACCCGATGGCTCCTTGGGTGGAAAAAACGGTGAAGTCGTTTTCCAGTGCGGCGAAGCTCATCGTGCAGAATCCTAAAACCACATTGAAGGCATGGGGCTGCTCTCTTATTGCAAGCTGCTGCGAGCTTTCTGCGTTTTGTTTGGTTGGCTATGCGTTTGGCGTTGCTGTTCCCGAGTCGTTGGTATGCGGCTATGTGGTTGCAACCCTGTTTGCCATGGTTTCGTTTACGCCGCAGGGCGTTGGTGTTGTTGAGGCGGCGGTCACTGTTGCCTTTACCGCTTTTGGCGCTTCGGCAACTGCTGGTATGGCAATTGGTTTGGTCTACCGCGGCATCGTGTTCTGGATGCCCTTCCTTATTGGTGCAATTCTTATCCAGACCACCAAGACCTTTCGTCCTAAAAGGGAAAAGAAGGAAAAGATTCCCGACAACAACTTCAACCGTCAGCGCGTTCGTGCGGAGTTGGGACGTGAAGCCGCCGAGCACAAAGCGCAGCGTGATGCGCTTCGCCCCAGTGCCGTAAGGAAAAACAACTTCGATGAAGATCTTCGGTCGGGCAAGGGGGAACAAGCCTCTTCGCCCGATGAGCCGGAACTTGAAGAAGCGTAATGAAAATTGTCATTTTTAAATTGAGAGGAATTCCATGCCCAGTTTTATCGAGCATCTTTCGCATACTACCCGCAGTTACCGTAGATTCCGTAGCATCTACCGCGTGCCTGAAGGCCACATGAAGAAGTGGGTCGACAATACGCGTTACACCGCTAGTGCCAAGAACTTGCAGCCTTTGCGCTATCGCATTGTTTCCGATAGGGAAATGTGCGCGAAGGTGTACGACACGCTTGCATGGGCTGGCTACCTTACCGATTGGGAAGGCCCTGAAGAAAAAGAACGCCCAACTGGTTACATCGTAATGGCGGTCGACACTGAGGTCTCTTCGGTTCAGGCCGCTCAGATTGACATGGGCATCTGCGCGCAAACCATTATGCTTGCATCTACAGAAGAAGGCTTTGGCGGTTGCATGATCATGTCCTTCAATAAACAACAGCTTAAAGAAATCCTGGAGATGCCCGAAAACCTTGAACCGGTGTTGGTGCTTGCTTTGGGCAAGCCTTGCGAAGAAGTATGCATCGTTGATATGGAAGATGACGATGTGAAGTACTATCGCGATGAAAACCAGGTGCACTACGTACCTAAGCGTTCGTTCGATAGCATCATGTTCTAGCCATGAAGAAGTCAGAGGCACTTAATACCCTTGGTCTTGCGCAGGGCGCTTCGGAAGAAGACATCAAGAAAGCGCATCGCAAACTGATCATTGAGAACCATCCTGACAAGTTCGGGCAGGATGAACAGGCGCGAGCTAAGGCTGAAGAAAAAACGAAACTCATTAACGAGGCGCGCGATGTGCTTCTGAACCATTCGTGGGATCCTGAGTACAGCACCTCGGGAACTCCTTATGGAGCGCCGTTTTCCTATAACCCTTCTGCGGGTCGTCCTCAGAATGCCCAAGGCAATCCATTTGAAGGATGGCCGTTTACTGAATCGTTTGTTTGGACCACATGGGATGAAAACGGAAACAAAACTACGTACACCAGCACAGGGGGCAATCCCTTCCAAGGGAATCCATTCGGTGCGAATCCGTTTTCGTGGACCGATCCCTTCGACATGGGTGGTGCGCATGCGGGCGATTCTGGCTCCAACGGGGCAGGGGGACGTTCCTACCAAGGCAACCAGTGGGGTGGCAATCCTTTTGCCAATTCGTCGAATCCCTTTAAGGGAACAGTGTTCGATTTCAGTTCATTCTTTTCGAATGCCCCCACAGCAGAAGAACTGGTCCAGGAAGCAAAAGCCGATTTGCGGCTGGATATTGAGCTTATTGTCGCGAAACTTGTTATTTTGGCGCTGTCGTTTTTGCTGAGCGCTCCAGCAACGGGCTTGTATCTGTACACCATTATCTCCATTGGCCAGGGCATCTGGAAGCGTCTGAATTTCCTTTCCCTTGTCCTGCTCGTGCCTTTCGTGATGTTGGCGCTCATCTTCACGCCAGGGGGAGACGCGACCATTGGGATAATTGCCCTGATTCTGTTTGCCTGCGCGGTAGGCTTCGACATATCGAATGTGTATCGCCATGTGAAAATGATTCATACCCTAAAGAGGAACTAGGGTCAAGTTAAAGGTTGGTTAAGATCGCGCGAGGCTCGCTTTGGCGGGCCTCGTTCTGTAAGTAGGGGTGATATAATCTGAAAACTTAGCAGTAGGTATTGATGAAGGAGAGCGTATGCCACGTCCTATGACCATGGCAGAGAAGATCCTTGCAGCCCATGCGGGGCTCGAGGAAGTGGTTCCCGGCCAATTGATCGAGTGCAACCTTGACCTCGTTCTTTCCAACGACGTTACCGCACCCATCGCCATTAAGGAATTCAAGAAGATCGGCGTAGAGAAGGTTTTTGATCCTGCCAAGATCGCTTTGGTTCCTGACCACTACGTACCCAACAAGGACATTAAGAGCGCCGAACAAGCTAAGATGACGCGCGATTTTGCCCGCGAGCAGGGTATCACCCATTACTACGAAGTGGGTTGCATGGGTGTAGAGCACGCACTCCTACCTGAGCAGGGCGTTGTAGGCGCTGGCGACCTTATCATTGGCGCCGATAGCCATACCTGCACCTATGGTGCGTTGGGCGCATTCTCCACTGGCGTTGGTTCTACCGATGCTGCTGTGGGCTATGCCACCGGCAAAGCATGGTTTAAGGTTCCTGAAAGCCTGCTGTTCAACGTTGAAGGCGAGCTTCGCCCTGGTGTTACCGGTAAGGACATCATTCTTCATATTATCGGTATGATCGGCGTAGATGGCGCGCTGTACCAGGCAATGGAATTCCGCGGAAGCGCCATTGAAGGCCTTACCATGGACGAGCGCCTTTCCATTTCCAACATGGCTATCGAGGCAGGCGGCAAAGCTGGCCTTATTCCTGTCGACGATGTGACTCGCAAGTACATGGACGGCCGCACCGAGCGCCCCTATACCGAGTACCACTCTGACCCCGATGCGGTATATGCGAAGGTGTACAACATCGACGCACAGGATATCGTTCCTACAGTTGCTTTCCCGCACTTGCCCTCTAACACGCGTCCCGCATCCGAGGCTCGTGATATCGTTATCCAGCAGTCCGTTATCGGCTCTTGCACTAATGGCCGCATCGAAGATATGCGTCAGGCCGCCGCTGTGCTGAAGGGTCATAAGGTTCATCGTGATGTTCGTTGCATCATCATCCCTGCAACGCAACAGGTTTACCGTCAGTGCATCAAGGAAGGCCTGATGGATATCTTCCTGGACGCCAACTGCGCAGTCTCCACTCCTACGTGCGGTCCTTGCCTGGGTGGCTACATGGGTATTCTTGCCGCTGGCGAGCGTTCTATCGCAACCACCAACCGCAACTTCGTAGGCCGCATGGGCGATCCCACCAGCGAGGTGTACCTCTCTTCGCCGGCAGTTGCTGCTGCCAGCGCTGTGCTGGGTCATATCGGTCTTCCTGAAGATCTTGATTAATTAGGAGAAGCGCAATGCAATTTAAGGGAACAGTTCATCGCTACGGTCGCGATATTGATACCGACGTTATTATCCCAGCTCGCTACCTCACCACTTCCGAGCCTTCTGAACTTGCCAAGCACTGCTTGGAGGATTTGGATGTCGAGTTCGTCAACAACGTAAAGTCCGGTGACATTATTGTTGCCGAAGAAAACTTTGGTTGCGGCTCTTCGCGCGAGCATGCACCTATCGCCATCAAGGCTGCGGGCGTAGATGCCGTTATTGCCAAGAGCTTTGCTCGCATCTTCTATCGCAACTCTATCAACACGGGGCTTGCTATTCTTGAATGCCCCGAAGCGGTAGATGCTATCAAGAATGGCGATGTTGTTAGCGTCGATACTGAAACCGGTACCATTACCGACGAAACCACGGGTGAAAGCTTTACGGCTCAGCCTTTCCCGCCCTTTATTGCCGATATCATCGAGCAAGGCGGCTTGCTGAACCGCACGCGCCACGTGCTGGGGCTTGCCTAAGCGTTCGTTTCGAACGTAATTTCTTGAAACGCCTTTCGGGGCGTTTCTTTCTTTGCGGTAATATCGTTTGCGAACTGTTTTTCGCTGAAAGAGGATTTCACTATGACCAAGACGTACAAGATCTGCACGTTGCCCGGCGACGGAATCGGCCCCGAGATCATGGCCGAAGGCGTTAAAGTGCTGAAGGCATTGGGTGAAAAGTATGACGTCGATTTCGCATGCGAAGATGCTTTAATCGGCGGTTGCGCTATCGATGCTACAGGCGAAGCGCTTCCTCAGGCAACGCTTGATGCTGCCAATGCGTCGGATGCGGTACTGCTCGCTGCAGTGGGCGGCCCGAAGTGGGACACCACCGATCCCTCGAAGCCTCGTCCTGAGCAGGGTTTGCTCGGCATTCGTAAGGCGCTGGGCTTGTATACCAACCTGCGCCCCGTTCAGATTTTCAACGCATTGGCCGAGGCCTCTACCTTGAAGCCTGAGGTGATCGATGGCGTAGACATGATGATTGTTCGCGAGCTTACCGGCGGTTTGTATTTTGGTAAGCGCGAGCGTTTCTACGACGAAGAGGGCGCAGGTACCGATGGCAAACCTGGCCAGCGCGCATACGATACGCTTGAGTATCGTGAATATGAGATTGAGCGCATTGCCCGTCAGGCATTCGAGGCTGCCCGCAAGCGCGGCAAGAAGGTTACCAGCGTCGACAAGGCTAACGTTTTGGAGACCAGCCGCATGTGGCGCGAAATCGTTCATCGAATTGGCGCAGAAGAATATCCCGATGTTCAGCTCGAAGATCTGCTGGTAGACAACACGGCAATGCAGCTTATCAGCCGTCCCGCTGATTTCGATGTAGTGGTTACCGAAAACATGTTTGGTGATATTTTGTCCGACGAGGCTGCTCAGATCACGGGTTCGCTGGGCATGCTTGCAAGTGCTTCCTTGGGTGACGGCGTTGCTCTGTATGAGCCGAGCCATGGCAGTGCGCCCGACATCGCGGGCCAGGGCATCGCGAACCCCTTGGCTCAGATCATGTCGGTTGGCATGATGTTGCGTTACAGCTTCGACATGGGCCAAGCGGCAGATGATATCCAGCGCGCTATCACCGAAGTGCTTGACGAGGGATGGCGCACGGGCGACCTGAAGGACGCTTCCACTCCTGCCGATAAAGTAGTCGGCACAGTTGCTATGGGAGATCTGATCGTTCAACATCTGTAAGCTTAGATGTGCTTTTGCGGCCTCTGTCTTTCTCGACGGAGGCCGTTTTTCGTTTGTCGGGGAAATAGGGACAGGTACCAGATTTCCGCTTTTCGTGGGAATCTGGTACCTGTCCCTATTTTCCTACCCGTGTTCCTTTTTTGCGTGCTAATGCAGCGCTATAATAGTGCGGTTACAGGCACAGGAGTGCCTAAGTTGAGTTTTGAAAGAGAGCAGCACAGAGCATATGGCAGTGAAAGCACCTGAGGGAACCTTCGATCTTCTTCCCGATGATGTGCGGTTTTGGGATCATTTCCGTCAAACCGCATTTGAGATTTTCGGTCGTTGCGGCTATCAGCCCATTGAAACCCCGCTGTTTGAACAGACGGATCTGTTCGTGCGCGGCATCGGTCAGTCCACCGATGTTGTTTCTAAAGAAATGTTCACTGTTGTTTCCGGTGGCAACATGGAAAAGCTTCTTGCTGGTGAATCGCTGAAAGCAAAAAGCCGCCTTTCTCTTCGCCCGGAGGGAACAGCAGGTACTGTTCGCGCCGTGGTGCAGCATGATATGGTTCCACAGGGCGGTGCTCCCGCAAAGCTTATGTATGCTGGTCCGATGTTCCGTGCTGAGCGCCCTCAGAAGGGTCGCTTGCGTCAGTTCCGCCAGGTGGGCGTTGAGTGCCTGGGTGCTGATGAGCCAACGGTAGATGCCGAAGCAATCATCATGCTGATGCGTTTCTATGAAGCCATCGGTATTCCCGCTTCGGAAACTCGCCTGCTTTTGAACTCTATGGGCTGCGAGAAGTGTCGTCCGGCTTACCGTGAGATGGTGCGCGAGCACATCCACCAGCATTCGGAAGAGCTGTGTGAAGAGTGCAACCATCGTGCCGATCTGAACCCACTTCGTGCATTCGACTGCAAGAACGAGCACTGCCATGAGGTGATGGAGGGTGCTCCCAAGATCACCGATCACCTGTGTGACGACTGCCGTGCTCATTATGAGGCAGTTAAGGGTTATTTGGATGCCGCGGGTATTGCGTATGTCGAGGATTCCCGTCTGGTTCGTGGCTTGGACTATTACACGCGCACGGTGTTTGAGATCCAGGTTGATACGGGCATGGGCAGCCAGAACGCCATCGGCGGCGGTGGCCG
>OGPV01002265.1_pt1 | contig 11506 bp, 8 predicted proteins | sample 1553001 | NCBI WGS metagenome assembly OGPV01 (sample SAMEA2580268, study PRJEB22360) | human gut metagenome | biome: human gut; feature: human-associated habitat; material: faeces | place: Denmark | collected 2008/2010
CTTGCGCCCGAAGCCCACGGTCACTTCCTTGCCCGGCGCGTCTTCCGCGAATCCGGGCAGTTCCAGCGCCTTAAGGATGAGCGGCGCGAAGTCCCGGTTCTTGATATGCACAAGGCCCGGCCAGCCCACGATGCCGGAGGTGAACACCTTCCCGCCGTAATCCTTGGGGTTCTGGATACAGTTGGTGGTGAACAGCACCGCGCCGGGGAAACCGGGCAGTTCCCGGGATTCGTAGGTGCGCAGGGGAATGATGCCTTTGGTGAAACGCAGCGCGGCAATGACACCGAGCACGACCACGGAAAGGAAAATCACTACTGCGAATAGCATAGACGGCTTTTTCTCATATGCCCGTGTGTCCGTCAATCTCTCCGGCTGGCATGAAGCCGTCCTTCCCGGCCAACAGCCGGGTGCGGATGCGGACATCGTTTTTTCCTTCTTTTCCCGCCCGGAACGCTTGGAAAACGGAGGGATGGAGCTTATGTCGGAATGATCTCGGTTCCGGGTGTTCCTCTGGGCGGGCACAACATTCCGGCATGGATTTTCTTCATGCCGGAGGCGCTGGATTTGGGTTGATTTTCCGGCGTTTTTCATGTAATGGCTGACCGCAATGGTCCATATTCGGGAATGCATGAGGAGGTGGCTGCCGTTTGTCATAATGGTGGCTTCCCTGGGTGTGTCTCCCGCCCAGGATGTGGCGAGCCCCGATGCCGCGGATCTGGATTTGGACCTGGTCAAACTGAAAAGTGGCCCCAAGGGCAGACAGAGGGAGGCCATGAGGAAGGTCCTCCTGCTTGTGCATCTGAAGCAAAAGGAAACGTGGCTGGCGGAATCCACGGGGGATGAGGCCGTGCATCTGGCGGCGGAGATTTCCTTCCGCCGGTATTTGGCTTCAGTGGATATGCCCGGAGGAATTCAGGCGCGCTTTCCTGCGGTATGCAAAGCTCCTGAATTCCTTTGAAGAAAAAGATTTGAACAGTGTCGCGGATTTTCCTGCGGTCCCTTTGCAGGCTGCCGGAAGGGAACTGTTCCGGGTGTTGCTTACTTACCGTCTGGAACCGGAGCATCTGCTGGAGGAAATGAAAGCGCTGGTGGATGAGGAAATTGAGGGTAAGGAGGAGCTGTCTGCAGGGCAGATGATGGATATTGTCCGGGGAATGCGGGAAGCCCTGCAATCCGGAAGCCGCCCCTTTCCGGCGGAAAGGCCTCCGGAAGACAGGGTTTCCGGGATGTAGCGGCTTTTCATGGATGGCATGCCGGTACCGTGAGGAATCTTGTGGAGGCATGTCGGAAAGTCCGCTCCGGCTATTCCGGAAGGAAAATGGATTAAGACGGCTGTACGTCACGGTTTCCAGGCGGCGGCCATCAGAGTCTGGAAATGGGGCGGGTCCGGCTCCCTGTCCACAATATCCGTGTGGATGTTCCGGAATCCCGCTTCCTTCAGCATGCTTTCCAGGGCGGCGGGCGTGAAGCCCAGCCAGCGGTCCGCGTAAAGTTCACGGGCTTCCTCCTGTCCATGCTGGAGCAGATCCAGCACCACCAGGCAACCGCCGGATTTCAGGATATCCCACGCAGCTTCCAGCGCTCTGGACGGCTTTTGCGCATGGTGCAGGGCCTGGCTGAGCAGGGCCAGATCCACCGTGCCGGGTTTAATGGGCGGCGCTTCGATATCGCCCAGGCGGTATTCCAGATTGTCCAGCCCGTGTTTGCGCGCCAGCTCCTGCCCCAGCTCCACCATGCTGGGGGAGTTGTCTACGGCGATCACCTGTTTGGCGCTGGGGGAGATGAGCTGGGAAACGAAACCTTCCCCGGCTCCCAGGTCCGCCACTACGTCATAGTTCAGAATGCGGAGCAGAGCACCGGCCAGCGCTTTCCAGGAACGGCCGGGCGCGTAGTTCTTGCCCAGACGGCACACTACTTCGTCAAAATAGGCCTGGGTGCGGTTTTTGCGCTTGTCCAGGATAACCTGAAGGGCTTTTTGGTCCGTTGCCGCCTCCGGCAATTCCTCGCAGGCTTTCAGGGCTACATTGTGCAGATCACCTGCCAGGGAAAGAGTGTAAAAGACGTTTTTGCCGGAACGGGCGTCCTCCACCACCCCTTCCTGCCGGAGCTGGGCCAGCTGGGTGGAAATGCGGCTTTGCCCCATGCCGAGAATTTCCTGAAGTTCCGCGACGCTCAGGGATTCTTCATTCAGAACGTTGATGATGCGCAGGCGGGTGGGATCTGCCAGGAGTTTGAGCGTTTTTAGGGTTGACTTCATAGCGGAATAATATATCAACACATCGAGATTTATCGATATGAGTAGAAACACCCCTCACATCTTTACGTCGGAATCCGTTGGAGAAGGCCATCCGGACAAGGTGGCCGACTACATTTCCGACTCTATTTTAGACGCCTGCCTGGCTCAAGACAAAACTAGCCGCGTTGCATGTGAAACGTTGGTGAAGAGCAATATGGTCATCATTGCCGGAGAGCTGACGACCAAAGCGGTGATCGATCCGGAAAAAATCGCCCGCCAGGCCATTCGGGAGATCGGGTACTGCAACAGGCAGGACGACGACGTTTTCCATGCGGATACCGTCTTTTTCACGAATTTGCTCACGGAACAGTCCCCGGATATTGCCCAGGGAGTGGACGCCCGGGAGGCGGAGGGCAAGGGCCATGCGGAGCAGGGCGCCGGAGACCAGGGCATTATGTTCGGCTTCGCAACGAATGAGACGCCGGAGCTGCTTCCGGCCCCCATCGTGTTTGCGCATAAACTGCTCATTGAGCTGGCCAGGAGGCGCAAGCGCGGGCATGTGGACTGGCTGCGCCCGGACTGCAAGTCCCAGGTGGCTGTGGCCTATGACGAAGACGGGCGTCCCGCGCATATTGAAAACGTAGTTATTTCCACCCAGCACACGGAAGACGTGGACCATGACACGATTTACTCATATTGCGTCAAACTCATTAAAAATGTGCTTCCTGCGGAGCTTCTGGATGAGAGGACGGAATATTTCATCAACCCCACCGGGAAATTCGTCGTGGGCGGTCCCCACGGGGATTCCGGCCTGACGGGCCGCAAAATTATTGTGGACACATACGGCGGCATGGGGCGCCACGGCGGCGGAGCCTTTTCCGGGAAAGACCCGTCCAAGGTGGACCGTTCCGCCGCGTATATGTGCCGCTGGGTTGCCAAGCACATTGTGGCTGCTGGACTGGCGGACAAATGTGAATTGCAGGTGGCTTACGCCATTGGCTACCCCGCTCCGGTTTCCATCCGGGTGGATACGTTCGGTACCGGGAAAGTGGAGGAAATATCCATTGAAAATGCGCTGGAAAACATCTTTTCCTTCAAGCCCGCGGATATGGTGAAACAGCTGAATCTGCTTCAGCCTATTTACCGGAAGACGACGCACTACGGGCATTTCACTAATCCGGAACTGCCTTGGGAACAGCTGGACGAAACGCGCCTGGCCTTCCTGAAACAACTTCTTCATTAATCCTACGACAACGCTTACAGACATGTTTTCAGAAACGGAACAATACAAGGTGCGCGATATCGGCCTGGCGGATTTCGGACGCAAGGAACTGGATATTGCGGAGCATGAGATGCCCGGCCTGATGGCCGTGCGCGAAAAGTACGCTGCCGCCAGACCCCTGGAGGGCGTGCGCATCATGGGCTCCCTGCACATGACGGTGCAGACGGCCGTGCTGATAGAAACGCTGACGGCTCTGGGCGCTTCCGTCCGCTGGGCGAGCTGCAACATTTTCTCCACCCAGGACCACGCCGCCGCCGCCATCGCCAAATCCGGCACCCCCGTCTTCGCCTGGAAGGGGGAAACGCTGCGGGAATACTGGGACTGTACGTGGAAGGCCATGAACTTTCCGGACGGGCTGGGGCCGCAGCTGATTGTGGACGACGGCGGAGACGCCACCCTGCTTATCCACCGCGGGTATGAAATGGAGGAAGGCTCCGACTGGGTGGATACCCCGTCGGAATCGGAAGAAGAGGAAGTCGTCAAGGCTCTGTTGAAAAAAATTGCCGAGGCGACTCCGGGCATTTTTCATCGCTGGCTTCCCGAGCTGAAAGGCGTTTCCGAGGAAACGACCACCGGCGTGCACCGCCTGTACCAGATGCAGGCAGCCGGCCGTCTGCTGATTCCGGCCATCAACGTAAACGATTCCGTAACCAAGTCCAAGTTTGACAACCTGTACGGTTGCCGTGAGTCCCTTGTGGACGGCATCAAGCGCGCCACGGACGTGATGGTTGCCGGCAAAGTGGCCGTCGTCTGCGGCTACGGGGACGTGGGCAAGGGCTGCGCCCAGTCCCTGCGCGGCATGGGAGCCCAGGTGGTCGTGACGGAAATAGACCCCATCTGCGCCCTTCAGGCAGCTATGGAAGGCTACCGCGTGCTGACGGTGGAAGACACGCTGGGCTGGGCGGATATTTACGTGACCACCACGGGAAACTGCAACATCATCCGCATCGAACACATGGAAAAGATGAAGGACCAGGCTATTGTCTGCAACATCGGCCATTTCGACAATGAAATCCAGGTACACAAGCTCCAGACGTATCCCGGCATCAGGCATCTTAACATCAAACCCCAGGTGGACCGCTACACGTTCCCGTCCGGCAACAGCCTGTACCTGCTGGCGGAAGGCAGGCTGGTCAACCTGGGCTGCGCTACGGGCCATCCCAGCTTCGTGATGTCCAACAGCTTCGCCAACCAGGTGCTGGCCCAGCTGGAATTGTGGAATACCCGTAAAGACCGTTCCGTGGGCGTGGAAGTGCTGCCCAAGGTGCTGGATGAGGAAGTGGCGCGGCTGCACCTCGCCAAGATAGGGTGCAAGCTGACTGTCCTGCGTCCGGAGCAGGCGGACTACATCGGCGTTCCGGTGGAAGGTCCTTACAAGCCGGACTTTTACAGGTATTAACCTTGTCAAGGTTTTCTTTTCCTGGCCGTTCCGCGCAGGCCTGTCCGGCGGAACGGCTTTTTTGTTTTCCCGATGATGGAGGGAAGCAGGATGACGGTACGTTTATTTTTTTCCTGTTTTTTATGCAGGTTCCCTGCTGTTAGTGAAAAAAAGGAAGACTTTTTATCCGGTCTTTAATGTTCAAATACCTTTGCAGCAGGCAAAACGGGAGCAATCTTGGAATGCTGACCAGCCAGAGCCTCGGCCTGCATTGCAGAATGTTCCAAAACCATTTGAGTTTGGTAAGAAGGCTGTTATCGAATGAAGCATAGGGGAAGAGCAGGAGCCTTCTCTGTTCCGCCTGAATCAGCCTCATCAGGCGATCGGCGGCCTGGTATGTTATTTCCCCGGACTTATGCTTTCCGTATACCTCTTTCATAATCATTATCCAGGTTGTTATCAGGAATTCCGATCTCTTGATCAGGATTGTCCTGGGGTTCCCGCTCTTAAAATTGCAGATATTACTGTTGTGTCTCCGATAGTACGAACACCGTTTGCCGGATGCGACCATGCCTGATTTTTTCAAATAGGCGCGCATGGACAGCATTGTATCGTCCGCAATGCCGGGCCCTGAAGGCAAATATTCGAAGTCGCTGAACAAAGACCTGTGGTACATGGCATTTCCGCCAAAACAGCTGTAAACATGGGAAATGTCAAAAATACATTCCCTGTAGGGTTTGACGACGACGGAATCTGAATCTGGCAACATGCGTCCATAAGCGGGTTGTCCATCTTCATCGATTTCATTATAAGAATGGCAGTAAACCAGATGACCGGGATATTTTTCCGCCAGAGATGCCAACGAGGAGATCCTGTCTTCCCGTGCGATGTCATCGCCGTCAAACTTGATAATCCATTCCCCCCGGGACAAATGAACGGCACATTGCAAATTCCCTGCAATTCCCCGGTTGCTTTCGTTACGGTGGAGAATAATACGCCGTCCTTCTCCCTCTTTTTCCACCATTTCTTCCAGGCATTCAAAAGAACCGTCCTGAGAAAAATCGTCCGAAATAATTATTTCCCATTCTCCTGGATAATCCTGTTTTAAAATAGCCCGGAACTGTTCCTTGATAAAACGTTTCTGATTGTAACAAAGAAGAATGGCTGAAATCATGAAATCGAATAAACAGTTTAAGTTTTTTTAAACTGTCTAAAAATAACGAATTCCAAATTCGATTGGGGAATTCCAAATCCGGAGTCAAGGTTAAATTTTGAAAGAAAGGAACTTCTGAAAATAAGCTTCCCCAATAACCGGAATCTTCCGTCTTCATGATTCCATCCGGGCAACCCCATCAATTCCCATTCCGGCAGAAACATCCATACCTGCCGGAAAGTCCGTATTTCAAAGAAAATTATTGATCATCAGTTTTATTTCCTTTCTGCGAAGAGGCTCTCCTGTCATGCAGAAACAACCGCACGCAATCTCTTTTTAATTACAGCGGATTTGGAATCCGTGTAATATGCCCCGCACTCTTTTTACTGTGCGTGCACTCAGAGAGCAAATACCTTTTTTTCAATAATTTATGTTGAAGGGTACGGTTTGTTTCTCAACATCAAACGGCCATGGATACTTCTTCCCGGAAAACGTCTCTTGTTGTATTGTTCAACCATCAGTATGAACGTAACATTCCGGTAATCAGAGAGCTTTATTCAAGACGCTTTTCCGGGTTGCTTCAATTAATGCCCTACTACAAGGGAGATGCCCCTGACGTATGTTCCGTCTTCGGGAATTCTTTCCAGTTCTATAATTATATTTTGCAGTCCAGGGAAAGAATCAGGCAGTTGGAGGGCGATTATTTTCTTATTATCGGAGACGATCTTCTTTTAAATCCCAGGTTTGACGAATTTTCAACGCCGTCCCTGCTGGGAATCCATGGGGAGGATACGTGTTACCTTGACGGTTTTGTGGACGTTTCTCTGCCGGTGTGTTACCGGGGAACGGCGGAAGCCCACCATTTTTCCATAACCCCTCCCGGTATTGATGCGGAAAGCGTCAACAGGAACGTTCCGTCCTATGAGGAGGCCAGGCGGATTTTAAAATCCAGGAACCTCATGCGGCATGATGAATTGTCGCGCGTACGCATGTTTCTGCCCAAATGGAGCCCCGGGGGGATTCATGCGAATTGGAAAGTGTTGAAGGGCAGGGTATGGCATTTGCTGAATTACTGGAAGCACCGGATTAAAAAATACCGGTATTCCTATCCTGTCGTTTTCGGATATTCGGACATTGTCTGCATTCCGAAAGGGAAATTAGACGATTTCTGCCGTATCCTTGAAGTGTTCTCCGCATGGAACATGTTTGTGGAGCTGGCTATTCCCACGGCGTTGCAGCTTCTTCCCGGAACAAAGCTGTCTACGCTGGAGGACACGCAGTACAAGTCGGGAAACGTCTGGTTTCCCCAGGATCCGGAACACTTTGAAGCCATGAATGCCGTCATTGACGGGCTCGTGTCCTCTTCCGGAGGAGACCTCGGCAAGCTGCTTGCCTCCTTTCCGGAGGAATACCTGTATCTCCATCCCGTGAAATTGTCCCGTTTCGCCAGATAGTGGCGTCCATAAATTGTTTTTTTATCCCATGATGAAATATGCTGTGATCGGAGCCGGGGTTTCCGGATTGTCCATGGCCGGAATGTTGCTGAAGAAAGGGCATGAGGTAGTCGTTTATGAGAGGGACTCCCGGCCCGGCGGCCTGATTAAATGCACGGAAGTACAGGGGAACCTGTATCATCGTGTGGGAGGCCATGTGTTCAATTCCCGGCGGCAGGAAGTGCTGGACTGGTTTTGGTCCCGGTTTGACAGGGAGCGCGATTTTGTTTCCGCCCGGAGACGGGCTGTTATTTCCCTGGAGGGCGGGGCTGTGGTGGATTATCCCATTGAGAACCACCTCGACCAGTTTCCTGAGGCCGTCCGTTCCTCCATCGTCCATGAGCTGCTGGAACTTTACAGGAATCCTCCCGCGGAGCCCCGCTCCCTGGGTGAGTTTTTTCTGAACCGTTTCGGAAAAACCCTGAACAGCCTTTATTTTACGCCGTACAATAACAAAGTGTGGAGGCAGGATATCAGCCAAATTGCCATGGATTGGCTGGAAGACAAGCTTCCCATGCCGAGCGTGGCGGAAATCCTGTTGAACAATATTGGGCACATCAATGAAAGCGCCATGGTGCACAGTTCTTTCTTTTATGCGAAAAACGGCGGTTCCCAGTTTCTGGCGGATACGCTGGCTCGCGGCCTTAAGGTCAGGTATCGGCAGGAAGCTGTAAATATCCTCCCGAAGGACGGGAAATGGCTCGTACAGGGAGAATTGTTTGACAGAGTTGTCTTTACGGGGAATGTCAGGCAGCTTGGGGATTGTTTTCCCTGCATGGATGAATTGCGCCCGTTTTTCCCCCGGATTTCAGAATTGCGCTCTCACGGAACCACTTCCGTGCTTTGCCGGATTTCCCCCAATGATTACAGCTGGATTTACATGCCCTCTCCATCCCACCGTTCTCACCGGATCATTTGCACGGGGAATTTTTCCAGAAATAATAATAACGGGGACATCACCACCGCGACTATTGAATTTTCCGAGCAAATGACGGAAGGGGAAATCAGGCGCCAGCTGGAGCTTATTCCCTTTTCCCCTGTGTATCTGGCCCATCACTGGGAAGAATATACCTATCCCGTTCAGGATGTTTCCAGCCGAACCCTCATACGGGAACTAAAGGAGTGCCTGGAACCGAAAGGCATTTATTTATTAGGCCGTTTTGCGGAGTGGGAATACTACAATATGGATGCGGCCATGGGGGCGGCCCTTGATTTGGATAAAAGGCTGGCTGCGGAGCAGATGACACGGGGATAAGTCAAATTCTGGACATTGTGGTGTATTTGAACGGGGGATTGTAAATCCGCCTGTTTTTAAAAAAGTTTGGATATAGTTATAAAAAAATAACTATAAATAACTTATCGTGTTGAATGGTTTTTTGGTAATTAAAAAAATCCTGTTTCAATCCGTGGTTCCATGCACGGAGATGATTCTCCGTTAAAGTTTTCCATTGACAGCGGATTTACAACTCGTTATAGGTACGGACGCAGAAGATGTGTTCCCGTTTTTAGGGACATGGTTTCCACCGGAATCTGGGAGTATGGCTATCCGTTATTGTTCTTTCGCGACCCGCGGCTATCATTTGCGGCAATGGATGCAGATGATGAGCCTGAGGCTGGCGGATTCCTCAGTGGAGTTGTCCTGTTGGAATCTTAATCGCCTGGAAAGGGAAGGAATCAGGGAGGCTATTCCATGGTTTGACCCGAATTTACAGGGTGCCGGGTTTTGGGTATGGAAACCCTTCATCATTCTCAAGGAGCTGGAACATTTGGAGGAAGGGGATTACCTGCTTTATACGGATGCGGGGCGCCCGCCGGGGAGGCTTTTCCATCATTCCTTGGAGCCGTTTGTCCAATGGCTCCGGGAGAAGGGGCAGGATATGATGCCGGGCGTGAATATTTCCTATTATACGGGAGGCCTTACGCGGTGGTGCAAGCAGAGCGTTTTTGATGAATTGAAGCTGGATAGCGGGTCTTTTGAACAGGCTCCCCTGATTCAGGGCTCCTTCCTTTTCTTGAAAAAATCGGAACAAAGCCTCCGAATTCTCCGTGAATGGATGGATTTGTGCCGTCAGTTCAAATTGGTGTCTTCTGCCACTACGGAAGAAGAGAGCCGTTGCCGCGATAATTTTGTAGCTCATACGCACGATCAGACGCTGCTGTCTCTCGTGGCGGCGCAACATCATCTGGACTGCCTGTATTCCGGGAAGGGCGTCATTCATCTGGAAGGCCGCCGGGCGTTTGAGCGGCATCCCGGTTTTGACGACAAAGACCCGGACTGGTTTTTGGAAGAGCTTGGCGCAAAGAAAGCGGAGCATCCCTTAATGCCCGTGCTTTGCTGCATGCAACAGGCGTTTTTCCTGTATGAAAAAGCCATGAATAAATTGATGAAGCTGGCGGGCTTGAGACCCCTCCGCGGGTTTTACGGTTGATGGACGGTTGTGTGCGGAAGGGGAGTTTGCCTGTTTCGGCCTCCGTGACGGATCTCTCCGGCCTGCTATGGACGAAAATAAAAAAGCGCCGGAAAAACCGGCGCTTGGAAAGGTAGTTTCCCGTGTGGCTTTTACCAGGAAGCGTCGAATTTGGGGATAGGCGTTCCTTTGCCTCCGGGGCTGTTTTCCGGAACTTTATAGGTTTTGCGCAGTTCGTGGTAACGCTTCTTGAGCTGTTCCACCGTAGTCTTGTAGGCAGGATCGTCAATGACGTTTTTCATTTGCATGGGATCCTTTTTCATGTCAAAGAGCATCCATTCGTCGCTGGTCCAGATGTAGGAAAGCGTGTAGCGGTCCGTCCGGATGCCGTCGTGGCGCGGGGCGTTGTGTTCGCCGGGATTTTCGTAAAAACAGTAGTAAATGGCATCCCTCCAGTTGTCGGGAGTTTTGCCCGTGAAAGCGGTGGGAAGCAGGGATACGCCCTGGAAGGTATTCATGTTTTCCGGGGTGTCCGCCCCTGCCGCAGAAACGATGGTGGGAGCGTAGTCGATATTCTGCACCATGGTGTTGTTGCGGATGCCCGCGGGAATTTTGCCGGGCCATCTCATGATGAGGGGCATGCGGAGGGATTCTTCAAAAATCCAGCGCTTGTCGTACATGCCGTGTTCTCCCATGTAGAACCCCTGGTCTCCGCAGTAGATGACCAGCGTGTCTTTCGCAATCCCCTCTTTGTCCAGATATTCCATAAGGCGGCCGATGCTGTCGTCCACGGACAGAAGGCATCCCAGATAATCCTCCATGTAGGCATGCCACTTCCATTCCGCAAACGCTTTCGGGTCCTTCAGTTTTCCGGATTTCATGCCGTCCACCAGGGATTTGGTGCGCTTGGCGTAATAGTCCGTCCAGGTTTTCTTTTCTTCCGGAGTCATGCGGTTCAACTCGCCCAGGTCCCAGCCGTAACCGGGGGAAACGATGCTTTTGCGCATCTCTTCCGGAACCTGGTCCTTAAGCACTTTGAGGTCGGAATAAATCGCCATGTGATTGGCGACGGTCTGCTGGTTTTTCTTCAGGAATTCCGGACGGTTGGCGTAGTCGTCATGGAAGTTGGCGGGCGGCGTCATGCCGGAGGTGTCCACCTTGCCCAGGTGGCGCAGAGCAGGGCACCAGGCGCGGTGGGGAGCCTTGTGGCCCACAACGAGCAGGAAGGGCTTGTTCTTGTCCCGGGTTTCCAGCCACTGGATGGGTTTGTCCGTGACCACGTCCGTGGCATAGCCGGGAAATCGCTTCGTCTGGCGTTTGCCGTCCGGCTTGAGGCTGATAAAGTCCGGATTGTAGTAGCTGCCCTGGCCGGGGAAGATTTCCCACGTGTCGAACCCGGTGGGATTTGATTCCAGGTGCCATTTGCCGAAAAGGCCCGTCTGGTATCCGGCTTTCTGCAGCATTTTCGGGTAGGTGGGCTGGGAGCCGTCCAGCGGTTTCTGGCCGTTGAAGACAAAGCCGTTCATGTGGGAATGCCTGCCGGTCAGGATACAGGC
>OGPV01002267.1_pt1 | contig 11485 bp, 8 predicted proteins | sample 1553001 | NCBI WGS metagenome assembly OGPV01 (sample SAMEA2580268, study PRJEB22360) | human gut metagenome | biome: human gut; feature: human-associated habitat; material: faeces | place: Denmark | collected 2008/2010
TCGACCGCTGCTGACTCTACCGCCGCTGCCGCTACGAAATAATTCAGCGACCGACAGATTTACAGACAAAAATAGTAAGAGGCTCCCGATGGAGTCTCTTACTATTTTTATACCCGTTACCCTTCTTATTTTATCTTACAGTATTCTCCTATTCCCCTCATATCTTATCACCATATATATATCATCATCCTTAATTATTTTTTCCGCTTCCCTGTGTTCCTCTTTGCTGTTTACCGCCTCTCCAACGGTTCGCAAATCACCGGATCACAATAAAAAACCGCTCCCCGAAGAGAGCGGCGATCTTTAATCCTTATCCGTTACCCGAAATTCGCATCCGGCATTCTCACACGATCGGAGAGCTGCCTGCGACACTTTGGAACAACCTCAATCCCCGGATATTCCCCCATCCAAACACATTCCGAGTGATCCGGATTATTTCGTATAGCGATATTCCGCACCATCCTTGCGGATCGTAACCTGCGCGCGGCCGGACGCTTCGACCCGGCCGATCACCTGCGCATCGACGTCAAACGAACGCGAGATGCGGATAATGTCGTCGGCTACCGACTCATCGACATAAAGCTCCATGCGGTGCCCCATGTTGAAAACGCTGTACATCTCGCTCCACGGAGTCTGCGACTCCTGCTGAATCAACTGGAACAACAGCGGGGTTTCGAAGAGGTTGTCCTTAATCACATGCAAATTGTCGATGAAGTGCAGCACTTTGGTCTGTGCCCCGCCGCTACAGTGAATCATACCCTGGACATGTCCCCTGTAATCCTTCAGTACCTCACGGATAATCGGCGCATAAGTGCGCGTCGGAGAGAGCACCAGCTTACCCACCGTCAACGGGCATCCCTCGATGCGGTCGGTCAGGCCGTAACGGCCGGGATAGACCAGATCGGAAGGCCGTCCGCCGTCGAAACTCTCCGGATACTTCTCCGCCACGGCTTTCGAAAAGACGTCGTGGCGTGCGGACGTAAGGCCGTTACTGCCCGTTCCGCCGTTGTACTCGCTCTCATAAGTGGCCTGCCCCGACGAGCTGAGGCCCACGATGCAGCACCCGGCTTTGATATTCGCATTGTCGATCACATCGCTGCGGCGCATACGGGCCGTCACGGTACTGTCCACGATGATCGTACGCACCAAATCCCCCACATCGGCCGTCTCGCCGCCGGTAGAATAGATCCCGACACCCAGGTCCCGCATACTTTGCAGGAACTCCTCGGTTCCGTTGATCACGGCCGAGATCACCTCGCCAGGCACCAACCGCTTGTTGCGGCCGATCGTCGAGGAGAGCAGTATATCGTCCAGCGCACCGACGCACAACAGGTCGTCGGTATTCATCACCACGGCATCCTGCGCAATTCCTTTCCACACCGACAGGTCGCCCGTCTCGCGCCAGTAGGCGTAGGCCAGCGAGGATTTGGTGCCCGCCCCGTCGGCGTGCATAATCAGGCACGCCTCAGGATCCCCCGCGAGGCGATCGGGGATAATCTTGCAAAAAGCTTTGGGATAAAGGCCCTTATCGATATTCTTTATCGCGGCATGCACGTCCTCTTTGGAAGAGGAAACGCCGCGTCCGGCATAGCGGGACGAAGTGGACATAATGACTCTGGATAATATTGGAATTTAGTCCAAAGATAGGGATTTTATTTCGTTTGTTGCCATTTTTTAGGTATTTTTGCTCAAATCGAAGCACCCTAACATGGCAGCGACCCCAAACAAACAGGAACCGGTATTCGAACTGATTCGGAGCATGAGTAAAGCCGAAAAGCGGAACTTCAAGCTCTATGCCACCCGTCTGGCCGGAAACCAGGAAGCGAAATTCCTCACGCTGTTCGACTGCCTCGACTCACTGGACGAATACGACGAAAAGCGCATCCTGCAGCGCTGCCCGATCAAAAAGGAGCAGCTGCCCAACATGAAGGCGCATCTTTACAAACAGATACTGGTGAGCATCCGGTTGCTCGACGTGCAACGCACGGTGCCGATGCAATTGCGCGAACAGATCGATTTCGCACGTATCCTCTTCGACAAGGGACTGTACCGGCAGAGTTCGAAACTGCTCGACAAAGCCGCCGAACTGGCACTCACCAACGAACAGTACACGATGGCCATCGACATCGTCGAGATGCAGAAAAAGATCGAAACGCTGAACATCTCGCGGGGCATCCTCTCCAAAAGCGAGAGCCTCAGCCGGCTTGCCGGCACGATGTGCGACAAGATCGTCCGGATCAACGACCTGTCCAACATCTCGATGCAGCTCTACGGGCTCTACCTCAAACTGGGTTACACCCGCACGCAGAAAGATATCGACCTGATCATTCAGGTTTACGGCCAAAAACTGGCCAAGTACGAGGCCTGCAACGAAGGGGAGCTGTCATTCACCGAGCGTTTTTTCCTCTACCAGGCCAATGCCTGGTACAACTACATCCTGCACAACCTGCTGCTGTGCTATAAATATGTCTGCCGGTGGATCAGCCTGTTCGACGAACACCCGCACATGAAGCAGTTGATGTACGATGCCTACCTGCGGGGCTATTCGCGCCTGCTGGACAGCCTTTTCCTGCTGCGCAGCCACAAACGGTTCGTCTCCACGCTCCGGGCTTTCGAAAAGGAGATCGGGGAGATCGGGAACATCAGCGACAACGCCCGCATGATCGCCCTGCAAATCCTCTACACCAACCGGATCAACAACTATTTCCGCGAAGGACTCTTCAGCGACGGAATCAAGATTATTCCCGAAGTCGAAGAATTTATCCGCAACTATTCGAATCAGCTGGACCTGCACCACCGCATGGTGCTTTACTACAAGATCGCCTGCCTCTACTTCGGCAACGGCAACTACGGCCCGTGCATGGAGTACCTCAAACGGATCATCAGCACGCGTGATCCGCAAATCCGCCGCGACCTGCAATGCTATGCGCGCATCCTCAACCTGATCTGTTCCTACGAATCGGGAATCGACTACAACATCGACTACCAAATCCGCTCGGTGTACGTATTCCTCGTAAAGATGAACGACATGCAGCAGGTGCAGCTCGAAATGATGCGTTTCCTCAAACGGCTCAACACGATCTATGCCGGCGACCTGAAAGAGGAATTCCGCAAACTTTACGAAATCCTCAAGCCGTACGAGCAACATCCGTACGAACGGCGGACTTTCTATTATCTCGACGTCCTTTCGTGGCTGCAAAGCAAGGTCGAAGGAATCCCCGTAGCCGAAGTGATCCGCCGCCGTTTCCTGTCCGAAAACAAATAACGCCCCGCCGAAGCCGCAGCTTCCGGTTCAGCCAGCCGGTCGCTCGTTCCCGATTCTCCGCTTGCATCGCTCCCGTTACCCACCCTCTTACCAGTCCTGATTCACCGTTCCCAAGTCTCCGGCTTCATCGCCCTGATTACCCTATTTTCCCACATCCGGTTCGCCTGCTCCGATCGGCCGGATCCGCCCCGCCCTTTCCCAAATCCACCGGATCGGAGAGATCCGTTAAAATCTTTCCTAAAAAATTTTACGAATTACAATCCGGGGCGATCGGACCCTTGTAACTTACAGTTTCGAAGCAAACCACCGGACACACACGCTATCCGTTAATATTTCTTGTGTGCAAATTTTAACATTAACATGCATTTTAATTGTTTTATAAAACATAAATTTGCAATTCCTAACGCTTTATTTTATTTTTGTCAGCATCCAATCGAAAAATTAAGAGGAGTTATGGAAAAACATGTTCGTCAGTACGTGGATGATTTCATGGCCGGAATCATCGCGAAAAACCCCGGGGAGAAAGAATTTCACCAGGCCGTACACGAAGTGATCGAATCACTGGCCCCGTACATCCTGGAAAATCCGGTTCTCGCCAAGATGAAAGTTCTCGAACGGATCGCCGAACCCGAGCGCGTGGTAATGTTCCGCGTGCCGTGGCTCAACGACAAGGGCGAGATCGAGATCAACCGCGGTTACCGCGTACAGATGAACAGCGCGATCGGTCCCTACAAGGGCGGACTGCGCTTCCATGCTTCGGTAAACCTCAGCATCCTGAAGTTCCTCGCGTTCGAACAGGTGTTCAAAAACAGCCTTACCACGCTGCCCATGGGGGGCGGCAAAGGAGGTTCGGACTTCAACCCGAAAGGCAAGTCCGACAACGAAGTGATGAAATTCTGCCAGTCGTTCATGACCGAATTGCAGCGCCATGTAGGACAGGACACCGACGTTCCTGCCGGTGACATCGGCGTAGGCGGCCGCGAAATCGGCTTCCTGTTCGGCCAGTACAAACGGCTGCGCAACGAGTTCACCGGCACACTGACCGGCAAAGGGCTCGGCTGGGGCGGCAGTCCGCTCCGCCCGGAAGCGACCGGCTACGGTGTCTGCTATTTCGCACAGGAGATGCTCGCCGCCAAAGGCGAAAGTTTCAAGGGCAAGACCGTGGCCATCTCCGGTTCGGGCAACGTCGCGCAATACGCTGCCCAAAAGGCTACCCTGCTCGGCGGCAAGGTGGTTACGCTCTCCGATTCGTCGGGTTATATTTACGACCCGGAAGGAATCGATGCCGAAAAGCTGGAATACGTGCTGGAACTGAAAAATATCTTCCGCGGACGCATCAAAGAATACGCCGAGCGCTACCCGGCAGCGACCTATTACGAAGGCCAGCGTCCCTGGAGCGTCAAATGCGATATCGCACTGCCGTGCGCAACCCAGAACGAAGTGAGCGGCGATGAGGCGAAAATGCTGGTCGCCAACGGCTGCATCTGCGTCGCGGAGGGGGCCAACATGCCTTCCACGCCCGAAGCGATCAAAGCCTACCAGGACCATAAAATCCTCTATGCGCCGGGCAAGGCGGCGAATGCCGGGGGCGTAGCCACTTCGGGCCTCGAAATGACGCAAAACTCCGAAAGGCTCCTTTGGACGGCCGAGGAGGTGGACAACAAGCTCCACTCGATCATGCGCAACATTCATGAAGCCTGCGTCAAATACGGCACTGAGCCGGACGGCTATATCAACTACGTCAAAGGAGCGAATATCGCCGGCTTCATGAAAGTGGCCAACGCGATGCTCGCACAAGGCTGCGTATAGCGGAGCGACGATACCGGGAAAATAATCCGGGACACATGCGAGCATGGTTGCCTTACATCCTTTTGAGGCATTATTTCCCTGCACCACGAATATTCCCCGGATACCCGATACCGAAATATCCCTGTCCACACCCGGATGCATGCGACTGACAAACGGGAAAGAGTGATTATAGCGCTCTTTCCCGTTTTTTTATTACCTTTAGTCCCCGGCCGGATGCTCCACGGACATACGAAGCCGCTGCAATTATCCCATGCAAAAGCCCCCGGAAGATTACCGCAACCGGCCGTAACACCCGCCATCGACCGACCATCAACCGATTAACTGCAACCTGCCAGCCATGATGAAACCTTATGCACTCCTGCTTGCGGCACTGTTGAGCTGCCCCGTTCTTTTTGCCCAAAAGCCCGACCGCGTCCCGCCCGAAGTGATGCGTCAAACGTACGAAGAGGTTAAAACCCCGTACAAATACGGACTGATCATGATCCCCGAACCGGGTAAGATGATCGACAGCCCGTCCATCTTCCGCGACAACGGCAAATGGTTCATGACTTATATCGTTTTCGACGGCAAAGGTTACGAATCGTGGCTGGCCGAGAGCGCAGACCTGCTGCACTGGAAAACGATCGGCCGGATCATGTCGTTCACCGACGGCACCTGGGACGCGACGCAGAAAGCGGGCTACATCGCACTACAGGATACCGAATGGGGCGGCCGCAACGCTCCGGAACCCTTCGAAGGCTATTACTGGATGTCCTACATCGGCGGATCGGCCACGGGCTATGAAGCGGGCAAACTCGGCATCGGCATCGCCCGCACCAAGACCCCGGCCGAAGCCCGGGAATGGGAACGGCTGCGCGGCCCCGTACTCAGCGCCGAGGATACCGACGCCCGCTGGTTTGAAACGGACGTCCTGTACAAAAGCACGATTATCCGCGACCCCGACCTGAATACGGGCCATCCGTTCGTAATGTTTTACAATGCGAAAAGCAAATTGCGTCCCAACAACCGCGGTATCGAACGGATCGGCATGGCCGTTTCGAACGACATGCGGCACTGGAAACGTTTCGGCGACCAGCCGGTCATCGACAACGGCGCCGGCATTACCGGCGATGCCCAGATCGTCCGCATCGGCGACCTGTGGGTGATGTTCTATTTCGGCGAAGGATGGCGCCCCGGCGCATTCGACCAGTTCGCCTGCTCGTACGACCTCAAGAACTGGACCCGCTGGGAAGGTGAAAACCTGATCTCCCCGTCGGAATCCTTCGACAACCAATATGCGCACAAACCGATGGTACTCAAATACGACGGGGTGGTCTACCACTTCTACAACGCTGTGGATAAGCAGGGCAACCGCGGACTCGCACTCGCCACGTCGCAACCGGTCGGCAAAAGCGAATTGTCTTATTGATTGCGGCAGGCTTTCACTCGCGTTTACAGCCTTGGCTATACAAACATACCGCATCAAACACATAAAGATTCGTGCATCTAAAGATTTATGCATCGAATAACGCCGTTCGGTTTTCACGCCAAACAGAAGCCTGCAACGGATTCTCGCGTACGGGCCGACCTGCTTGAAATATATTCCATGAAGTTCATTTTTCATCGTCTATAGGCTGCTCCGTGCAGCGAATTTCAGAAATAGTCCTATCTTTGTAACACGATTGCGGCACCGGCACATGCATGTTAACCACCGGCACCGTAATCGCACCGTTTCCGCCGAATCCCCTAACTGGCAATGACGCGGAAAAGACATACTATACGAGCAGCAGCTTGTGTTCCGTGTTTGAAAATCTACCCAATTCTTAAACCTCTTGGAGCATGCGCTTGCCTGTCGGAGTTGCGTGCGGCGGTTGCCGCCGCGACTACGGCATGGGGGCATTTGTCAAGAGAAGGGTATTGGGTAGTACCTCAAGCACGACGAATCGTTCCCATGCCCTTTTTTCGGGTTGTCCGCCTATCGCAGGAGCCCGGATTTACAGGCATGGAACGGAAACAGCCTACCCCCAATTCCCATGCAAACGCCCGATCACAAACAAGACGAGAAATCCGGCTGGAGCCGGCTCAAACAAGTCATCGACTGGAGCGGCATGTCCGTGAACCGCTTCGCCGGAGCAGTCGGCCTGCAGAGAAGCGAAAGTCTCTACCAGATCAAAAAAGGAAAAAACGGTATCAGCCGCCGCCTCGCCTCCCGGATACTGGAGCATTACCCGCAAATCAATTTCACATGGCTAATGACCGGTAAGGGGCACATGCTCGCCGAAGAAAAAACCGATTTGTTCAAAATTCCCATTACGTTGCGGCTGACCTCCGAGGAAGCGCACGACCTGCTCGACCTGCTGAAAGAGATGTTGGAAAAACCGGCGCCACCGGATGACCGGCCGCTTTAGTACGCCTGCCTGCATCTTCCCGACCGGTTACCTGCCCCACCCGAAAAGCGATATTCGGCTTATTTTCAACCACATTTGAATTTTTAAAAATATTTATTTCTCATACCGGATGCAAAAACGTTTGCGCTATCGATTATTGTAATTATATTGTATTCTACAAACCTATAATACAACCCGATCATGACGAGAAAACTTCTTTTACTGCTCGGCGTCGCTGCGATCGCCGCAGTTGGGTATTGCATGACTACCTATTCAGACGGAGCAAACATCCAACCGACCGACCAAAACACTCAGATTGTTTCGGACAGCAACCAAGCCGCCCAGTCAATCGACAACCGGCTTTGGTTCTCACTCGAAGACGGAGCATGGTATCTGAATGCCACTTACCCCGTCGCCACCCATTTGATAATCGATTACAGCGGCTACCCGATCCCCGGCACCCAAGTCGACTTTCCCTACGGATACTCCAGAATCCCGATGAACCTCAGCTCGGCGATAACCGACCTACAAATCGAATTGATAGAACCCCGCTCGGACGGCGTTTACAATTATACTTTCTGATTTGCGATTCTATAGGCAGGCGTCCGATTCCGCCCGGATGCCTACCTGTAAACGGAGAAACGACTGTTTCTCCGTTTTAATTTATCCGGACCTATCTTATTTTGTAACCTGTAACTTACTTTTCTGTGAATGTCCTGCACGACCAGATTACGTAAATCAAGTTCTGATTCATCAAAAAAATGAAAATCAGGAAACCGTATCCTACTCCCCCTTTCGGCCGTGCGAAAACACTCGTCGCGCAGACACGTTGTATGGATAATAAACCGAAAGCCAGGGAACAGCATGCTGTTCCCTGGCTTTCGGTTTATCTTTTCGGCAAGTAACTGACCTCTCGTCAAAAATCACCCTGCGCCAAATACATCAGTCAAGCGACGCCGATCCCGCTGCAATGGCTTGCATCCGACGCCAACCTCTACAAAACGATCTTGTCGATCTCGTCAAAAGAGAATGGCCGGATCAGGCAGTCGCCCACCCCGTTCATCAGCACGAAATTGACCGATTTGGACTCTTTCTTTTTGTCCAGTTTCAGGGCTTGCAGCAAACGCGGCAGTTCGATACCGGAGGCCAACGGAAGCCCCATTTTTTCCACTACGGTCCGGATTCGCGCGGCATCGGCAGGCGAGAGCATGCCGTTCTGCTCAGACAGCGCGGCGATCATCACCAGGCCGATCGCCACCGCCTCGCCGTGCAGGAACTCGCGCGAACTCTTCTCAACAGCATGTGCGAACGTGTGGCCGAGATTCAGTTTGCGACGATCACCATGTTCCTGCTCGTCACGCGCCACAATATCGGCTTTGACATGCACAGCCCTTGTGACCGCGTCAAGCAAAAGGGCCCGGTCTGTGCGGAACTCCTGCAACGTATGCCGCTCGAACAGTTCGAACAAACCCGGATCGGCAATCAGCCCGGCTTTGACGATCTCGGCCAGCCCGGCTCGGAATTCGCGTTCGGGCAAGGTTTGCAGCAACGAAAGGTCGCACAGTACGAAATCGGGCTGGTTGAAGGTGCCCACCATATTCTTGTATCCCTCGAAATTCACGCCGTTTTTGCCGCCGACGCTCGCATCCACCTGCGCCAGCAGCGTCGAGGCCACGAAGCCGAACGGCAACCCGCGCATATAGGTCGAAGCGACGAAACCGGCGATATCGGTCACGATTCCGCCGCCGAAACCGAGGATGAACGTACTGCGGTCGGCCCCGAGCGCCAACAATTCGCCGTAAAGCTTCTGGGCCGTGGCCAGCGTTTTGTTCGTCTCGCCCAATCCGATCAGGCAGTAATCGTACGCGCCGATGATCGGACGGTAGGCATGGAAAACATGTTCGTCCGCAATGACAACCACGCGCTTGCCTTCGGGCAGATAGTTCTCGAGCGAGTTGATCACGTCGCCGATCACGACCCGCGACGGGCTCTTGCCCGGACGTTGAACCTCAATGGTCTGTTTCATATCAATGTTTTTAAAGGCCTATCCACTCGCAAAGATAAATTTTCCCCATTTATTTCGTACCTTTGCAACCGTTAAAAACATCATTATATGCAGAATTTACGCAATATTGCGATCATTGCCCACGTCGACCACGGCAAAACAACGGTGGTTGACAAGATGATCCTCCAGGGGAATCTTTTCCGGGACAATGAGAAGTCAGGCGAACTGATCATGGACAACAACGATCTGGAACGCGAACGAGGAATCACGATCCTGTCGAAAAACGTCTCGGTCGTTTACCGCGACTACAAAATCAACATCATCGACACCCCGGGCCACTCCGACTTCGGAGGCGAGGTGGAGCGGGTACTCAATATGTGCGACGGCGTACTGCTGCTGGTCGACGCGTTCGAGGGCACGATGCCGCAAACCCGTTTCGTACTGCAGAAAGCGCTCGCGCTGGGGAAAAAGCCGATCGTCGTAATCAACAAGGTGGACAAGCCCAACTGCCGCCCCGAAGAGGTGCACGAACAGGTTTTCGACCTGATGTTCACCCTCGGAGCCACCGAAGAACAGCTCGACTTCGTAACGATCTACGGCAGCGCAAAACAGGGCTGGATGTCGCACGTCTGGAAAGAGCGCACGACCGATATCACCCCGCTGCTCGACGCCATCATCGACAATATCCCGGCTCCGCAGGTGGTCGAAGGCACTCCGCAAATGCTGATCACCTCGCTGGAATACTCCCCGTACGTGGGCCGTATTGCAATCGGCAAGGTTACGCGCGGCACCCTGACTTCAGGAATGCCCGTTACGCTGGCCAAGCGCGACGGCGTCACGATGGTCAAAACCCGCATCAAAGACCTGATGGTTTTCGAGGGACTGGGTAAAACCAAGGTGGACAAGGTGGAGTGCGGCGAAATCTGCGCTCTGGTAGGCATCGAAGGCTTCGAGATCGGCGACACGATCTGCGATTACGAGAACCCCGAACCGCTCGAACCGATCGCCATCGACGAACCGACGATGAGCATGCTGTTCACGATCAACGATTCGCCCTTCTTCGGCAAGGACGGCAAATTCGTCACTTCGCGCCACATCAAGGAGCGCCTCGACCGGGAGCTGGAAAAGAACCTCGCACTGCGGGTAGTACCGGGCCCTTCGTCGGACAGCTTCGTCGTTTACGGCCGGGGCGTGCTTCACCTCTCGGTACTGATCGAAACGATGCGCCGCGAAGGTTACGAATTGCAGGTAGGCCAACCGCGCGTGATTATCAAAGAGATCGACGGCAAGAAATGCGAACCGGTCGAAGAACTGACCATCGACCTGCCCGAAGAAGTGGCCGGCAAGGCGATCGAGCTAACGACCAAACGCAAAGGTACGCTTACCGATATGCAGACGATACACGACCGCCAGCGGCTCACTTTCGACATTCCCTCACGCGGCATCATCGGCCTGCGAAGCAACCTGCTCACGGCCACTGCCGGCGAAGCGGTGATGTCGCACCGGTTAAAGGGTTTCGAGCCCTACAAAGGCGACATCGAAATGCGCACGAATGGCTCGCTGATCGCGATGGAGACCGGAACGGCCTACGCTTATGCGATCAACAAACTACAGGACCGCGGCACTTTCTTCGTCTCTCCGCAGGAAGAGATCTACTGCGGACAGGTAGTGGGGGAAAGCACCCGCTCGGAAGATATCGTCATCAACCTGACCAAGTCGAAAAAGCTGACCAACATGCGCGCCAGCGGCTCCGACGACAAAGTATCGATCGCACCGCCGGTCATCTTCTCGCTCGAAGAGGCGCTCGAATACATCAAAGAAGACGAATATGTGGAGGTAACGCCGAAACACATCCGGTTGCGCAAAATCCTGCTCAGCGAAATCGACCGCAAGCGCCAGGCAAAATAAATGCCCGGCGGCAGCCGTTTTTACTGTAATCCGGCCGGATTCGACCGATATTGAGGAAGGCAGCCCTCCCTCTTCGCGAACTGGCGCTGTTGGCTGGCGGATAACGGCCGGGGCGCACCCGGGAGTCAGTCG
>OGPV01002268.1_pt1 | contig 11480 bp, 7 predicted proteins | sample 1553001 | NCBI WGS metagenome assembly OGPV01 (sample SAMEA2580268, study PRJEB22360) | human gut metagenome | biome: human gut; feature: human-associated habitat; material: faeces | place: Denmark | collected 2008/2010
TTCCGCCACCTGTCTTGAATGCCCGTAAGGGGCATTCAAGACATTTCAAGCTTCTTCAAAGTGCAAGCAACCCTTTTCACGTATTCAGGGACGGTTACATTGGCACTATACACCCAAAATTATTGGATGGTGTTGTCTTTCATGATAGGAGATCCACCTCTTCAGTCATTGTTGGGCTAGTATTCATTATTCCTGTTTTTCTTACGGATCTATGAAATTGCTATCTGTGACCGTATAAGATCATTTTCAGGAACATGCTGATATTCATAGATATCCCGATCTGCCCGGTTTGCAAAGCAATGCCGGACAATGGCGACGGTCATTAAGAGGATGAACAAAAGAAAGAAGGCAAGTGCCTTATTCCTTCTCGAAAGGACGGGCTTATCATGAACATGGGGAATTGATGGGCCGCACTCCTGCTCGATGCACCTGATAAGTTCATCATGATAGTGTGCGGCAGTTTCTCCGAGACAAATGTCCGGCACTTCCTTGTTTTTATGATCCTCCTCTTTAGTAATGGATGGTCTGTTTTTCATTGTTGTTTTCCTTGTTGGTGAAATGCGTTCCCCTGGCAGAACATATGGCATGGTGTAAAAAGGTTATCAGAGACAGCCCCAGCTCGCGGCGGAACGCGTGTATGCCATCAAGGGAAAAGGACTTGCCCAGCAATATAAACATCTGACTTCACCCGCATGGTTCCGGAGCTAGAAGCAGAATCATCCCGGTTCCTGTTCCGACGATGTTCTCCCGCCGTCATCCCCGCAGCTCCTGCCAAGGATATTCCCCCATCCCCTCCACAATCCTTCCTATCTCAGCGAAAGCCGCCTCCACATCAACGCCGCTTCCGGCAACGTCACTCACACTCTGGAGAAAAAGGCACAGGAATTCAGTATTTACAAAACCTCTTATCCGGACGGCACTCCCCGCAATCCGAAAATTTCAGATAAGACGGATTTGGGATATCCAGTTCAGAATAATGAATCTTTCAAATTAACGAGGTAAAAAAACACCCCCCTTCTCCTCATTTTTGCCAGCAAATCCGCTTGATTTCAACAAACCATCAATATAACTTATGGGAGCTAATTTGCCGCATTATGTTCTGGCTTTTCAAAAATCTTTTGTTCCTTACGGAAAAAATGAAGAACGAAAAATAGCCGACAATCGATATTATTTACAAATAACTGAACGTTAGGCAAAAACGCTCTAAAATACCTCAAGTAACGAACAGTAAGGAGTGACTATGGCTAAACCAGTACACGAAAAAATCAAACGATCACTCCAAGCAGCCGAAGGTTTGTATCATCGCCTTGTGCTACTTGTAGGTGAGACAGGTTCCGGCAAGACTAATGTTCTTAGAGAGGTCGCCAATGAGTTCGCTTCGTCTGTCATCAATGTTAATTTGACTCTTTCCAGAGAATTACTTGAACTGTCAGCAAGGCAACGAGCGCTTCGGCTACCGAGCCTCCTTGATCAAATAGTGAGCCAGTCACAATCACTCGTGATACTGGATAATCTCGAAATCCTTTTCGATAAGGACCTCCAACAGGACCCTTTGCGTCTGCTACAGTCAATTTCAAGAAACCGATCCGTAGTTGCTTCTTGGAATGGAACCGCCCATTCCGGAAAACTTTTATACGCCGAACATGGACATCCCGAGTATCGTTGTTATGACTCGGCCGATGCGCTGATCGTAAGTATGGATGGCACGGCAACGATTGACCCGGCAATAAATAAAAAAGAATCAGAACAAGCATGAAATACGGAGATCTTATCCAATTCGACCCGATTGAATCGGTCGTTCAGTTACGTGATGCGGACAAATCAAACGCCGCACACACTCTCGTGAGCACTTATGTCATTTCCGACGAAATGGCAGAACGGCTCACGCAGCTTGTCATTCCTCAGATGCAGTTTGACCAGCCTGTCGACAACAAGGGCCTGCTAGTCGTCGGTAACTACGGCACCGGTAAGTCGCACTTGATGTCGGTTGTTTCCAGCCTTGCTGCTGACGCTTCCCTGCTAGCGAACCTGAACCATGTTGGCGTTCGCGACGTTGCCTCTCAGATAGCAGGGCGTTTCAAGGTCATCCGTACAGAAATCGGAGCCACCACCATGTCCCTGCGTGATATCCTGGTCTCGGAGTTGGAAGAACACCTTGAAAAACTCGGCGTAGACTATGTTTTCCCCGAAGCCGGTACCATCACCAGTCACAAACGAGCCTTCGAAGATATGATGGCCAAGTTTGGCGAGGTCTTCCCGGAGCATGGACTGTTGCTGGTTGTCGACGAGCTTCTCGATTATCTGCGCACTCGCAAGGACCAGGAATTGATCCTTGATCTCAACTTCCTTCGCGAGATTGGCGAGGTCTGCAAAGATCTGAGTTTCCGCTTCATGGCTGGTGTTCAGGAAGCCATTTTTGACAGCCCGCGCTTCGCCTTTGTCGCCGACAGCATTCGCCGGGTAAAGGATCGCTTTGAGCAAATTCTCATTGCTCGCAACGATGTGAAATTTGTCGTGGCCGAGCGCCTGCTCAAGAAGACGGCCGAGCAACAAGCCAAGATCCGGGACTATCTGATGCCCTTTGCCAAATACTATGGAGGGCTCAATGAGCGGATGGACGAGTTTGTCCGGCTTTTCCCGGTACATCCCGATTATATCGATACCTTCGAACGTGTCACCGTGGTGGAAAAACGCGAAGTGCTCAAAACCCTGTCCCTGAGCATGAAAGGCATTCTCGACAAGGATGTACCTCAAGACGAACCCGGCCTGATCGCCTTCGACAGCTACTGGAACACGCTTAAGCAAAATCCCTCTTTCCGGGCTATCCCTGAGATCAGGGCGGTCATCGATTGCAGCCAGGTACTGGAATCTCGCATTGAAAATGCCATCACCCGCAAGCAATATAAACCGATGGCTCTGCGACTGATCCATGCGCTGTCCGTCCATCGTCTCACCACCGGCGATATCTATGCCCCCATGGGCGCATCTGCCGAGGAGTTGCGTGACCGTCTCTGCCTCTTCGATCCGTTGATCGCCGAACTGGGGAGCGATGAACCAGACAAGGATCTCCAAACCCACGTGGAAACAGTTCTGCGTGAGATCCACAAAACGGTCAGCGGGCAATTCATCTCTTTCAATGCCGACAACCGCCAGTTCTATCTTGATTTGAAGAAGACCGACGACTTTGATGCTTTGATCGAAAAACGGGCTGAAAGCCTGGGCTACACTCAACTCGACCGGTTCTATTATGAAGCCCTCAAACGGGTGATGGAATGCCAGGATGTCACCTACGTGACCGGCTACAAGATCTGGCAGCACGAACTAGTTTGGCAGGAACACAAAGCGGCTCGCTCTGGGTACCTCTTTTTCGGCGCACCCAACGAGCGCTCTACCGTCGTGCCGCAGCGGGATTTTTATCTCTATTTTATCCAGCCCAACGACCCGCCACGTTTCAAGGACGACAAGGCTAACGACGAGATCTTCTTCCGCCTGAAAGGTATCGACGAAGAATTTCAAACCTCGCTAAAGAACTATGCCGCTGCACTGGATCTTGCAGCCACTTCATCCGGGCACGCCAGGGCCACTTATGAATCGAAGGCCAACGGCTTCCTGAGAAAACTGGTTCAGTGGCTGCAGATGCACATGAGCGAGGCCTTCGAGGTGACCTATCAAGGCAGATCCAAGTCCATGGTCGAATGGGCCAAGGGGAAATCGATCCGCGACCTGTCCGGTTTATCACCACAGGAGACTATTAACTTTCGCGACCTGGTTAACACCATTGCCGGACTTTGCCTGGCGCCAAACTTCGCGGACCAGGCTCCGGACTATCCGTTCTTCTCAGTCCTGATCACCGGCAACAACCGCGCACAGGCCGCGCAGGACGCTCTGCGAGCCATCGCCGGGCAGAATCGCACCAAGCAGGCCACGGCAGTGCTGGACGCTTTGGAGCTGCTTGATGGGGAGAAAATTGCTCCCTCCAAATCGAGGTACACCAAATTCTTCCTTGATGCGTTTAAGGGCAAGGGGCACGGTCAGGTGGTCAACCGTAGCGAAATCATTCAGGATGACCACGGGGTGGAATACATGAATCCGGGAGGTTCTCGTCTGGAACCTGAATGGGTGATCGTCCTGATGGCTTCTCTGGTTTATTCCGGCGACATCGTGATTTCCATTCCGGGCAAAAAATTCGACGCCACCGGACTACAACAGCTCGCTGCGACCGACATGGATGAGTTGGTCCGATTCAAGCACCTCGAACAGCCTAGGGAATGGAACCTGCCCGCGCTCATGGCTCTGTTCGAGTTACTCGGCATGACGCCGGGCATGGCCCAGCTTGTCACTCAGGGCAAGGACGAACCGGTGCAGAACCTGTTGCAGGCGGTGAATAAGATAGTCAAACGCATCGTCATAGCCCGGCAAACCCTGCGTGAAGGGCTTCCCTTCTGGGGGCTGGATCTACTTGCGAGTACCGACTTGACAAGCCAGGCTAGCGGATGGGACGAAGCCAAGGGATTCTTTGAATCGCTTCAGGCCTACTCTTCTCCTGGTAAATTGAAAAACTTCCGTTACAGCACATCCGAAGTACAGTCCCACGAAAAGGCCGTGAAAGCCTTGGATGAGCTGGACGCTCTGCGTGAGTTCATCATGGATCACGGCCCGACGGCATCCTGGCTCTCCTCCGCTGAAGCAGCGTTGTCTGAGGATCATGATTGGGTAGACCGTATGAAAGCCACCCGGCAGGATGTGTTGGATACCCTCAGGCAAGCCGACCTGACTAAGTTGGCGGGCCAATCCCAGTCAATCGGCGCCAAGCTGCAAAAGCTGAAAAAGGATTATATCATTGCCTACATGGGGCTGCACACCAAGGCTAGGTTGGGCGTGAACGACGACAAGCGCAAAGCATCTCTGCTTAACGACCATCGCCTGCAAATTCTGCTCAAACTGGCAGTCATCGACCTGATGCCCCGGCAGCAGCTCACCGATTACCAAAATCACTTGGCAGACTTGAAGAGCTGCTTTGCTCTGACCGAGCAGAACCTCGAAGTTTCGCCCATCTGTCCGCATTGCCGATTTCGCCCTATGGAGGAAATCGGGAGCTCTGCTTCACAACAGATCGACTCGATGGATGAGCAGTTGGATCATCTTGTGGAACAGTGGACCAAGGCTCTGCTCAATAACCTCGATGATCCGATGACCCAGGTTAATGTGAAGGAACTGTTGCACGAGGGCGACAGGCTGATCATTCAATCATTCATAGATTCGAAAGAACTGCCCGACCCTGTTGATGGTCATTTTGTGCAGACATTAAAGACTGTTCTTTCCGGTCTGCAGAAGATGCCAATCAAAAAAGAAGAATTTTTGAAAATCATTTCAATCCTTGGGCCATCTACTCCAAATGAAATCAAACAAGCAGTCAATGACTACATCGACAAACTGACCAAAGGCACAGATCAGGCCAAGATAAGGATTGTGATAGAATAATAGCAGAAAAAGTTAATTGAAAATGAAAAAACAAGCTACAATAGACTTCCCTGATGAGTCAAATACGCATCCCTCGCAAGAGCCTGTTACTTGTCTCGGCATGACGTTCGAGAATGACGAGGCCCGCCGCGCTTATTTTACGGAAGAGCTGCGCAAGAAGCTGCAGGACCCGGAGTTCCGCAAGATCGAAGGCTTTCCCATCGGCAGCGACGAGAACATCCTGAACCTGAGTGATCCTCCGTACTATACAGCTTGTCCGAACCCGTGGATCGCCGACTTCATCGCTGAATGGGAAACCCAGAAGCCGGAACAGCCCGAAGGGTATCACTATCACCGTGAACCCTTTGCGGCTGACGTAAGCGAGGGGAAAAACGACCCTATTTACAACGCGCACTCCTATCACACCAAGGTGCCGCATAAGGCCATCATGCGGTATATTCTCCATTATACAGAACCGGGGGATATCGTGTTCGACGGATTCTGTGGAACGGGAATGACAGGAGTGGCTGCGCAAATGTGCGGAGACCGCGAAGTGGTCATGTCTCTTGGCTATCAGGTGAAGTCGGATGGTACTATTTTACAGGAAGAGACAGATGAAGATGGCAAAAAGGTGTGGAAGCCGTTTTCAAAGCTGGGTCCTCGTAGAGCTGTATTGAACGATCTTTCCCCTGCTGCGACCTTTATTGCCTACAATTACAATACACCTGTTGATGTTGCTGCGTTCGAGAAAGAGGCTAAGCGTATTCTTAAGGAAGTAGAAGAGGAATGCGGGTGGATGTACGAAACTCTCCATACGGATGGAAAGACGAAAGGCAAAATCAATTACATGGTATGGAGTGAAGTATTTAATTGCCCTCATTGCGGTAAGGAGGTCATTTATTTCAATACAGCCGTTGACGAGGAAACCTACGAGATAAATAAAGACTTTAAATGCCCGAACTGTGCGGCGGAGCTCGACAAAAAATCACTCCAACGTCAATGGATATCTTACTATGATGAGTCACTTAATGAGACCCACAGACAAGTGCGTTATGTTCCAGTACTCATCAATTATCAAATTGGTAAAAATCGATATGAAAAGAAACCAGATAACGCTGACTTGGTATTACTGAAAAGAATTGAGGATGCTGCCATTCAGGATTGGTTTCCTGTTTTGGCAATGCCCGAAGGTGAACGAAAGAGTAAAGATGGCTATCATCTTAAAGGGATTACTCACCTCCATCACTTCTATTTTCGACGTGCCATGGTGGTGTATGCAAAATTATGGGAAAAGGTGCAGTCTTGCTCAAACCCATTTGTGCGTTTTTTTGTCCAAGGAAATGGTTTAACAACGACAAAGATGAACCGATACAGAAGGACAGCATTTTCTCAAGTAAACCAATATATGAGTGGTACGTTATTTGTTGGCTCCTTAATTTCTGAGGTTTCTCCAGAATATTCAATGACTAACAAGCTGAAACGCCTCCTGAAGCTGTTCATTCCTGGTTCTTATGGACAAACCACTATTACTTGTCAATCTACCACCAACATTAAAGAGCTTCCAGATAGAAGTCTTGATTACATCTTTATTGATCCACCCTTTGGAAATAATCTCCACTACTCCGAACTTAATTTTTTCTGGGAGGCGTGGCTCAATGTTTTGACTCAACGGGAACCAGAAGCTGTTATGGATAAGGGGCGTGGACGGACGCTTCATGATTATCAGGTTTTGATGTCTTCAGCATTTCAAGAACTGCATCGTGTGCTGAAATCTGGACGTTGGATCACTATTGAATTTCATAATTCAAGCAACAGCGTTTGGGTTGCCATTCAAGAAGCACTTGAATTGGCAGGTTTTGTGGTTGCTGATGTACGGACTCTAGATAAGAAACAGGAAACCTATAAGCAGTCCATCCAGAAACTGGTTAAGCAAGATTTGGTTATCTCCGCATACAAACCCAATGGTGGACTTGAAGACCGCTTCAAGCTGGAAGCGGGAACCGAAGAGGGGGTATGGGATTTTGTTCGGACCCATCTCGTGCAATTGCCCGTTTTTGTCAGTAAAGATAGACAATTGGAATTGGTTCCGGAGCGTATGAATTATTTGTTATTTGACCGAATGGTGGCATTCCATGTTCGCAGGGGTGTAACCGTCCCAATGAATTCAACGGATTTCTATGCAGGGCTAGAGCAACGCTTTTCTGTGCGCGAAGAAATGTACTTCCTTCCAGATCAAGCTTTTGAATTCGACAAGAAACGCATTACCGTAACTGGAATGCAGCAAATCAACCTTTTTGTTACCGACGAGGCCTCCGCAATTCAATGGTTGAGGCAATTGATTAAAGAAAAACCACAATCAACATCCGACATCAATCCCCAGTTTATGAAGCAACTGGGCGCCTATAACAAAAACGAACAGATGCTGGAGCTTTCCACCCTCCTCGAACAAAACTTTCTTCGTTACGATGGTCAAGGCCCGGTGCCCGAACAGATCCACGCTTATCTGTCCACCAACTGGAAAGAGCTGCGCAACCTGCCCAAGGATGACCCAACCTTGGTCGCCAAGGCCTGCGACCGCTGGTACGTACCCGATCCCAACAAGGCGGGAGACCTGGAGAAACTACGCGAAAAGGCGCTACTCAAGGAGTTCGCGGAATACAAGGATGCCAAGAAGAAACTCAAGGTTTTCCGTCTGGAAGCCGTCCGCGCCGGGTTCAAGAAAGCCTGGCAGGAACGCGACTATGCCGTCATCATCGCCGTGGCCGACAAAATCCCCAGCAATGTCCTAGAAGAAGACCCCAAACTGCTTATGTGGTACGACCAGGCCGTAACAAGAAAGGGAGGAGAATAGTTCATGATTGCCAAATGGAAAATATTTAACTTCAAATCTATTCGTGAGGAGACCGAGCTAGATCTTGCTCCACTTACGATCTTTGCTGGCGCAAACAGCAGTGGAAAGAGCACATTTATTCAATCCGTCCTTCTCATAGCACAGACATTAGCCCATAAAGTCGGATCACGTTCCGTTGTATTGAATGGTGCGCTCACGAGCTTAGGCCAGTTTGACGACCTGAAATCCAATGACGGTACGTCGGATCAAATCACGATCAAATGCACCTGTCGGCCGATTTCAGATCAGGACGAGGTAATAAGTCGGCGATCTCAATTTCTGTCTCGTAGCCCTATCTACTACGGGTCTCACTTCAATCAACTCCAGGAAATCGCTTGTGAGATTTCATTTGATGCTGACGCTTCGAGCTCCCAGCGTGATCTGTTCCAAATCCAACCCCGACTTTTTGCCACCCAGTTGTCTTGCATATCCAGAGACGAGGACAACGTGGATCAGAAAGCCAATATATCGATCCATCATTCCACCAAGGCCATCTCCGAGGTTGAAGGCGCTGATAGCTCCAGTGAAATTGATGACCAGCTACGTGCCAGTTTGGCTTACGCTGTTGAGTTGGACGATGGTTCCATGGCTGAGGTGAAGGATGACTTTCGCTCGGCGAAACCAATCGGTTGTATGCTACGGCACTTTCTCCCCGAGAGAATTGTCTACGCTATCGATACCATCGAAGAGAACGCCAACACCATTACCATGGCTCTTCAGGACGATGGTCGTCGTGCCATTAGTGTACGGCGTACCATGAGAAAGGAAATTTTTCTTTCTAAAGAGATTATTGCGGTGTTACGCGAAGTCCTTGAGGGAACAATTGATTTTGACCAGATTTTCAAGGACAAGTATCGACAGGAGTCACTCTTCAGTTCCGAGGTAGATACGCTTACATTCAGGTCTTGGAATGAAATGTTGCGCAGCCTCCCACGCGACGAACGCCTGAAAGTTCAGCAAGTCCTGCGTGAGCGCGATGATCTTTTTGACCTCATCCACCAAGCCATGAGGGCATCAACGGCAGAGCACCCCAAGCCCCATGCCTTCGTCCAAGCTAGGCCACCTCGCTTGATAACGGAAGCTACCTGGTATCTGAATAATTTCTTCGCCTCTGCCTTGAAGTACCTCGGGCCGTTGAGGGATACTCCCAAGCCGCTGTATCCGCTCGCGCCAGCAGCGGACCCACACGACGTAGGCTTACGCGGAGAGTACACAGCTTCCATTCTTGAACTGCATAAAAACAAGAAGATCTGCTATATCCCGTCTGTTAATTTCAAAGAACCGGTAGTTGACCGTAAAATAGTTACACGTACACTCGAAACAGCGGTTATTGATTGGCTTCAATATCTGGGAGTTGCCAGCTCGGTCGAAAGTCGAGATCAGGGAAAATTGGGACACGAGCTAAAGGTGAAGCTTTCCAATTCGGATAGCATGCACGACCTCACACATGTGGGTGTTGGTGTCAGCCAAGTTTTGCCAATTCTTGTCATGTGTCTTCTCGCGGATGCGGACTCTACACTCGTTTTTGAACAACCAGAGCTGCACCTTCATCCGAAGGTGCAGACCCTGCTCGGTGACTTTTTTCTTTCGATGGTGCTATGCAACAAGCAATGTATAGTTGAAACTCACAGCGAATACTTCATTGACCGCCTCCGTTTCCGAATTGCAGCGGCCCCCCCTGAGAAGGAGCTGAACAGTCTGGCAAAGATTTACTTTGTGGAAAAGCCGTCGCAGAGTTCAGCTTTCCGAGAAGTGGTGATTAATGAGTACGGTGCCATCTCAGATTGGCCGGAAGGATTCTTTGATCAGTCCCAACAGCAGGCCGAGGAAATCCTTCGAGCTGCGGCGATGAAGCACAAAGCAAGCCGGAGGTCTGAAGATGCATAGCCTACCCAGCGTAACTATCGACGCAGGCGTACTCGCTGTTCCCCATGTTGATTGCGCCAAGGATGATGCTTTCCAGTACGTGGATACGCTACTGGATTGGAGCAAGTTGCTTGATGAGCCATGGATTGCCATTCACATGAGCGAGCGGGCTTCAGAGTCCCTGTTTGCCGATGGATTGTATCCACTGAGAGAGCAACTTAGAGAACTGTTTAAGGCCCATAGCATAGTAGAGTACGACGTCAATACGGTTGCGAAAATTGCCAACCAGCTTCTGGCGATCACTCCATCCTTTGAAACCTACTATCGTGTCAAGGATGTCTTGTCAGAACATCTAGAAACAGATCCGGATGTTATTCGGCTGACAACACACGCAGGCCTCCAGTCCGATCTTGCCCGATGCATCACGTTGATCGCCATCCTAAGCAAGTACTGCCCCCAACCTCTTGGCGGCCATTCTCTCGTACTGAGAGAAGCGCCCAAACAGGTAATCCAAGTAAGGGCCCATATTTACGAGATTGAGCATACCAGAGACGATATCCCAGTTTTACTGTCCCCACCTGAGTTCTTTGAAGGCGATGTGTTGACCTGTGACGATTTTCGAGGCTTGATCGATTGTCTCGATGAATCCGCCATTCTGGTTGGCGCGTCTGACGACCTTGGAATTGAACTCGCCGTCCGAATCGCTTTGTTCAAAAATACGATTGTGCAAGGTGATTCCCCTGACTGGAACGGCGTGGTTGTTCCAACCATTGGGTTTAGATTCCGGGAGTTGTGCCAGCAGGTCTGTGCCGATCAAGGAGACTCCATACCACCCAAGATTCTTCGATCAATCGTTGAGACTATCAAAGGACACAATCTATCCGCCGTACATGCTCTTCGGATAGGACCAGGCGGAAATGATCCGCAAAGAATGCGTGGTTATGATAAAGCCCAGCGTCGAGACATCGATAGAGAATTCCATCTTCATTACTGGGAGTGCGCCGATGGGACAGTCGAGTTGGCGTCCGTAGTTTATCACAACGATTTTTCAATTCCGGGATGATGTCGATGCAGGATGTTTGGCAATACAGCATCGTTCATAACAGTGCCTGCAAGGTCATCGAAGAACAGACCTTGTGGGGGCAGACGGTGTGCCGTGTCTGGTTGCCGAACCAGGACGCGGTGGTGCGCGTGCCCCGCTCCACCTTGCGACCGCTGAGTGCCGACCTGCAGCCGGAGATAGAGGCCGGGCGCATAGCCTATG
>OGPV01002272.1_pt1 | contig 11458 bp, 8 predicted proteins | sample 1553001 | NCBI WGS metagenome assembly OGPV01 (sample SAMEA2580268, study PRJEB22360) | human gut metagenome | biome: human gut; feature: human-associated habitat; material: faeces | place: Denmark | collected 2008/2010
TGGCCCTGTGTATTGTATACAAAAAATGATGAAAAACTTAGATAAAATTAGAGGAGAGGATGAACGTGAAAATAATCAGAGTTCTGAATACAAATGCTGTTGTCAGTGTAGATTCACAAGGAAGGGAATTGATCATGACAGGTCCAGGAATTGGATTTAAAAAAAGAAAAGGTGAAAATATTGATCAGTCTCTGGTAGATAAGACATATCATCTAGAGAATAAAGAAGAAAGCAAGAGACTACAGGAAGTAGTAAAAGAGATTTCGGAAGAATACCTTGGAATTGCGGATCGTGTAGTAAAAGAGGCAAAAAAAGAAAAATTAGAAATAAGAGATTCCTTATATGTGACACTGACGGATCATATCAATTCAGCAGTCGCTCGTTATCGAGAAGGAATCGCATTAAAGAATATGATGAAAATCGATATTCGTAAGTTTTATCCAAAGGAATATCAGGTTGGTATGCATGCGATTGAATGGATTAAAGAACAGACAGGAGAGGATTTGGGAGATGATGAAGCTGCATTTATTGCAATGCATATCGTGTCTGCAGAATTAAATGCACAGAATATAATCGATGTGAATCAGATTACAGAGTTGATCAATACAGTCTTACAGATTGTAAGGATTCATTTTAAGATAGATTTAAATGAAGAATCTATTTCGTATGAGAGATTTTTAACACATTTAAAGTTTTTTGCGGCAAGAGTCTTTGACCATATGGAATATGAAGATACGATGCAAGAAATTTATAAAGTGATGGTAGAACAGAATAAAAATGCTTTTTCAGGAGTAAAAAAAATTGCAGAATATATTAAAAAGCAATATAACTATAAATTAACAATTGATGAACAATTATATTTATTAATTCATATCAAACGAATTTTAGATGAACAAACAAAATAATCATAGGTTTGTTATTATTAAGTTAAGCAAGACCTGACAATAGATGAAATAACCCCGGGAATTATTTTATCTATTGTCAGGTCTTTGTTATATAAAGAAAAATGAAAATTTTTAGATCCAGAAAAAAAGGAGGAAAACAAAATGGATTATGAAAATACAGCAAAAAAGATCCTTCAAAGAGTTGGAGGAAAAGATAATGTCATCAATCTGGTACATTGTATGACAAGACTTCGTTTCACATTAAAAGATGAATCCATCGTTGATGATGAAGCAGTAAAGAAAACAAAAGGTGTTATGGGAATCATGAAAAAGGGCGGACAATATCAGATCATTATTGGAAATGATGTTGGAAACGTTTTTAACGAATTAAATAAACTTGGGAATTTTTCTAATGAAGTAAAAGAAGTACCAGCAAAATCGAATGAAAAGAAAAATATCTTTACAATGCTGATGGATACGATTTCAGGTATCATGGCACCTGTTATTCCAGCAATCATTGGTGCAGCTATGATCAAAGTATTGCTTACATTACTTCCTATGATCGGTGTGTTAAGCACAAATGGGCAAACATATCAGTTATTAAGTGTTATAGGAGATGGTGCGTTTTTCTTCATGCCAGTACTGATTGCAATTTCAGCATCCAAAAAGTTTGGAACAAATATGTATTATGCAGCAAGTATTGCACTGATCATGTTACATCCAAACTTGATCACACTGATGAATACAGCACATGATGCAGGACAGACTGTGAAATTTTTGAAATATATTCCGGTAACTTATGCATCCTATTCTTATTCGGTTATCCCAATCATTTTGGCAGTATATTCTCTAAGATATGTAGAACGTTTTGTAGATAAAATCACGCCAGTTGTCACAAAGAACTTCTTAAAACCAATGTTAGTTGTTTTAATTGAAGCACCGATCGCATTGATCATTCTTGGACCTTTAGGAGCTATTTGCGGTAATGGATTATCAACAGTAGTTTATGCAATTCATGATAAATTAGGATTTATTGCCATTGGTCTTGTGGCTGGCGTTTATCCATTCGTTGTTATGGCAGGTATGCATCATGCATTTACACCGATTAAATTAGGGATGATCGCAACAACAGGATATGAGAACTTTATCTGTATCGGAGAATTATGTTCTAATATGGCACAGGGTGCAGCCTCCCTTGCAGTTGCGCTTCGAAGCAAAAACAAAGACTTTAAACAGATCGCAGGATCTTCTGCGTTTTCAGCATTATTTGCTGGTATCACAGAACCTGCACTTTATGGTGTAACACTTCGTTTAAAACGACCAATGTTAGGAGCATGTATTGGTGGTGCTGTTGGTGGATTAGTCGGTGGATTTTTCCAAATGAAATGTTTTGGAATTGCAACACCAGCAATCGTAACGATTGTTCAGTATGTAGAAAAAGGAAAACCACAGACATTATTATTTGCAGCACTCACAATTTTGGTCACAGTAGTTGTTACATTTGTTGCAACACTGATTATTGGCTTTGAAGATATTGTAGATGAAGATGATGATTTAGATTTTGTAGAAGAATCTAATGCACAGTTATTAGATAATGAGATCAGCATTACAAGTCCAGTTGAAGGGAAAGTGATTCCTTTAACAGAAGTGAAAGATTCAACATTTGCGCAAGAAATCTTAGGAAAAGGAGCAGCGATCATTCCTGAAAAAGGAGTTGTCTATGCACCATTTGACGGAAAAGTAGATGCTGTTTTTGAAACAGGACATGCATTAGGATTAGTAAGTGAAGATGGAGTAGAACTTTTGGTACATGTAGGAATCGATACAGTAAATTTAAAAGGAAAATATTTTACTCCAAAGAAAAAATCTGGAGATACAATGAAAAAAGGGGATATCTTACTAGAATTTGATATTGACAAGATTAAAGCAGATGGATACGATGTAACAACACCGATCATTATTTCCAATACAGAACAATTTGCAAAAGTCAAAGTATGTGAAGATAAAGTGGTAACAAAGGAAAGTAAATTATTAAGTGTACAGTAGCAGAAAGGAAGCGTAACATTTATGGAAGAAATGAAAGTTACAAAATTTCCAGAAGGATTTTTGTGGGGAAGTGCTTCAGCTGCCTATCAGATTGAAGGCGGCTGGAGAGAAGATGGAAAAGGGATCACAAACTGGGATCAATTTGTAAGGATTCCAGGAAAAACATATAAAGCGACAACTGGAGATGTTGCAGTTGACCATTATCATCGCTACAAAGAAGATATCGCGTTGATGGCGGAAATGGGATTAAAAACCTATCGTTTTTCTGTTTCATGGGCAAGAATCTATCCGGAAGGAAGAGGAGAGGTCAATTCCAAAGGAATTGAGTTTTATGAAAATATTATTGATGAATGTTTAAAATATGGGATTGAACCAATGGTGACAATCTACCATTGGGATCTTCCTCAGGCATTAGTGGATCTCTATGGAGGATGGGAATCTGAGGAGATCATTGAGGATTATGTAAATTATGCTAAGACTTTATTTAAGGCATATGGAAGTAAGGTAAAATACTGGATTACATTTAATGAACAAAATATTTTTACATCACTTGGATGGCTGACAGCACAGCATCCTCCAGGAAAGTTTGACGATCAGAAAACATTTTATCAAGTGAACCATCACGTCTTTATGGCACATGCAAAGGCTGTTTTGGCATATCGCGAGATGGGCGGAACAGGAAAGATTGGTGCAAGCTTTGCTTATACACCATCTTATGCACTTGATTGTAAACCTGAAAATGTTATGTCAAAACATGATTATGATGAACTGAAGAATTTCTGGTGGATGGATGTTTATGCATATGGAAGATATCCCAAAGCAGCCATGAATTATTTAAGAAAAAAAGGCTTTGCACCAGTTGTCACAAAAGACGATCAGAAAATTTTAAAGGCAGCAGCGGCAGAGATTGATTTTATGGGAGTTAATTATTATCAAAGTTGTGTATGCGAGTATAATCCGATGGATGGAGTAACACCATATGGTACAATGAATACAACAGGAGTGAAAGGTTCTGCGCAGGTACTTGGAGTTCCTGGAATTTATAAAAATCCAGCCAATCCATATTTGATGACAACAGACTGGGATTGGAGTATTGATCCAGTTGGGCTTCGCTATTGTTGTCGTGAGATCACAAGTCGTTATGATCTGCCAATCATCATTTCGGAAAATGGACTTGGAGCATTTGATAAGAAGACGGAAGATCATAAGATTCATGATGAATATCGAATTGATTATCTAAGAGAACATTTAAAAGAATTAGGAAAAGCCATCGAGGAAGGCTGTGAAGTGCTTGCATATTGTACATGGTCTTTTACGGATTTGTTAAGCTGGCTGAATGGATATCAAAAACGATATGGATTTGTGTATGTAGATCGCGAAGAAGAAGAGGGCGCTACATTAGATCGATATAAGAAAGATAGTTTTTATTGGTATCAAGATGTGATCAAACAGGATGGAGAGAATCTGTTTAACATAATAAATAACTAAGAATTCCAATTTTAGGTATGGAAAGTCTTAGTAAATAATTAGAAATTTTGGATAAAGAAAAAAGAAAACATTCTTAAAAAACTGAATAACTTTGATATAAAAATGAAATCCTAGGATCTTTTCAGTGAAAAGACCCTGGGATTTTTATATATTGTATACAAAAAATAAAACACAAAAATCGTTAAAATAAGACAAAAATAACAGTGTAAATTGTATCGAAAATCATGTAAATGTGCAGTTTTTATAATGAAAAACGAGAAAAATGAAAAAAATTATGTAAAATATACAAAAAAGTTTTGCAAAATCTGAAATATGTGGTACAATAAGCTCAATGACATATGAATGTGACATAATTAATTTTAGGAGGTATTGACATGGCAACAAAATGGGTCTACAAATTTAGTGAAGGAAATGCCGAAATGCGTAACCTTCTTGGAGGAAAAGGTGCAAACTTAGCAGAGATGACAGGACTTAATTTACCAATTCCTCAGGGATTCACAGTTACAACAGAAGCGTGCACAAACTATTATGACTGCGGTGGAAAGATCAGTGATGAAGTAGCATCACAGGTAATTGAAGCAATGAAAGACTTGGAAGAGATTCAGGGAAAGAAGTTCGGAGACCTTGAAGATCCTCTATTAGTATCAGTAAGATCCGGAGCAAGAGTATCCATGCCGGGTATGATGGATACAATTCTTAACTTAGGACTGAATGATGAAGCTGTCGAAGGATTTGCCAAGAAGACAGGAAATCCTCGTTTTGCATATGATTCTTATCGTCGTTTTATCCAGATGTTCTCAGACGTTGTAAAAGAAGTGGATAAAGCGAAATTCGAAGATGTCTTAGATGACATCAAAGCAGAGAAAGGTGTGAAGTTTGATACAGACTTAGATGCCGATGATCTGAAGGAAGTGATCAAGAGATACAAAGGTATCTATCGCAAAGCTTTGAATGAAGAATTCCCTCAGGATCCAAAGGACCAGTTATTTGAAGCAATCAAAGCGGTATTCCGCTCTTGGGACAACCCACGTGCTATCTATTATCGTCGAATGAACGACATTCCAGGAGACTGGGGAACAGCCGTTAACGTTCAGACAATGGTATTCGGTAATATGGGAGATACATCAGGAACAGGTGTAGCATTTACAAGAAACCCATCTACAGGTGAGAAACAGATCTATGGTGAATACCTGATCAATGCACAGGGTGAAGACGTAGTAGCTGGTGTTCGTACACCACAGCCAATCACAAAACTGGCAGAAGACTTACCAGAATGCTATGAACAGTTTATGAGCATTGCTCATACATTGGAAGAACATTATCGTGATATGCAGGATATGGAATTTACGATCCAGGAAGGAAAACTGTACTTCTTACAGACAAGAAATGGTAAGAGAACAGCGCCAGCCGCACTTCGTATCGCCTGCGAATTAGTAGATGAAGGAAAGATCACAAAAGAAGAAGCAGTTTCAAGAATCGATGCGAAAGCATTAGATCAGTTATTGCATCCAAACTTTGATGAAGCAGCACTGAAGGCAGCTCTTCCAATCGGAGAAGCACTTCCAGCATCTCCTGGAGCAGCAGCTGGTAAAGTATATTTTGATGCTGAGATGGCAAAACTGCATCATGAAGCAGGATTAAAAGTTATCTTAGTTCGTTTAGAGACATCACCAGAAGATATCGAAGGAATGCATGCAGCAGAAGGTATCTTAACAGCTCGTGGTGGTATGACATCTCATGCAGCCGTTGTAGCACGTGGTATGGGAACAGCGTGTGTTGCAGGATGTGGAGATATCAAATTTGCTGAAGATGGTAAATCTTTCACATTAGGTGGAAAGACAGTTAAAGAAGGAGATTACATTTCCTTAGACGGATCTACAGGTAAGATTTATCTTGGAGAGATCCGTACAGTACCTGCAAGTATCAGTGGTAACTTCGATCGTATCATGACATGGGCCGATGAGATCCGTACATTACAGGTAAGAACAAATGCAGATACACCTGCCGATGCATTGAATGCAGTCAAATTCGGAGCACAGGGTATTGGACTTTGCCGTACAGAGCATATGTTCTTTGATGCAGAGAGAATTCCAAAGATTCGTCGTATGATCCTCTCTACAACAAAAGAAGCAAGAGAAATCGCATTAAATCAGTTAATTCCTTATCAGAAGAAAGACTTTAAAGATTTATATGAGGTTATGGAAGGAAGACCGGTCACAATCCGTTTCTTAGATCCACCTCTTCATGAGTTCCTTCCAAACACAATGGAAGAGATCACAGCTCTTGCCAAAGATATGGGAGTTACAGTAGAAGAGATCAATATGAGACGTGCAGCTCTTCATGAATTTAACCCTATGATGGGACATCGTGGATGCCGTCTGGCAGTTACTTATCCAGAGATTGCTAAGATGCAGACAAGAGCTGTAATGGAAGCAGCGATCGAAGTAAAACAGGAAAAGGGATATGACATCGTTCCTGAGATCATGATTCCATTAGTAGGAGAGAAGAAAGAGTTAGCATTTGTAAAACAGGTTGTTGTACAGACAGCTGAGAAAGTAAAAGCTTATTATGAATCTGATATTCAGTACAAAGTAGGTACTATGATCGAGATTCCTCGTGCAGCATTATTAGCAGATGAGATTGCAGAAGAAGCAGAATTCTTCTCCTTCGGAACAAATGATTTAACTCAGATGACATTTGGATTCTCTCGTGATGATGCAGGTAAGTTCTTAGATTCTTACTATGATAATAAGATTTACGAATCTGACCCATTCGCTAAATTAGACCAGAAAGGTGTTGGACAGCTGATCGAGATGGCAGCGAAGAAAGGTAAAGCAACTCGTCCAGATATCCACTTAGGAATCTGTGGAGAACATGGTGGAGATCCATCATCTGTAGAATTCTGCTACAGAGCTGGACTAGACTATGTATCTTGCTCACCATTCCGTGTACCAATTGCACGTTTAGCAGCAGCTCAGGCAGTTTTAAAAGATAAATAAAATCCATTGTAATTCATATTACAGGGCGAACCCTTCTATCCACTTTTAGGGCAAAAAAACTATCCAGTTGATGCTCAATAGAATAGAAAGTTTTCAGCCAGTAAGTAATATCAAACTCACGTAAAAAATATCATAAATTTTACGTGAACTGTCCAAGCATAAATTAAGACTCTTGGAACTTTGGAGAAACGACCATAAGAGATGTAAAAGTCTCTTTAGGGAATACCTCTAAAGTTTCAGGAGTCTTTTTTGTGGTGGATATAGGTGTTGAACAGGGAAATCTCTGAAGGACAAGGAATTTATACAGGATAAAAACTTTGCCCCGAAACAGAATGAAAGAGATTCATCATTATGGGGGATCTCTTTTTATATCTGCCGAGTGATCATTTATAGGAGAATTGGTCAAAAAATGATATAATCTCAGTATAAACGAAAAACAGGAGATAACGTTATGATCGATACATTACTATTTGATTTAGATAACACATTACTGGACTTTGACAAAGCAGAAGCCCATGCACTTACGAAAGCATTAGATGATGCAAGAATTTCAGTGACAGATGAGATGCTTAGACGTTATAATAAGATCAATCTTACTCAATGGAAATTGTTAGAACAAGGGAAAATGACGAGGGACGAAGTAAAAATTCGCAGATTTAAGCTCTTATTTCAAGAATTTCATATCAAAGTATCACCAGAAAAAGTTGCAAGTAACTATCAGATATATCTAGGACAAGGGCATTACTTTATCGAAGGAGCCCAAGAGGTCTTAGAACAATTATCAAAGAAATACAGAATATATGTGGTAACAAATGGAACGTTATCTGTACAGATCGGAAGATTAATAAGTTCAGGAATCAAAAAATATCTGCAAGGTGTTTTTATTTCAGAAGAAATTGGCTATAATAAACCAAGTGTTGAATATTTTGAAAAATGTTTTGCACAGATTCCACATTTAAAAAAAGAAAATACAGTGATCATTGGAGACAGCTTGAGTTCTGATATTCAAGGCGGTAAAAATGCAGGAATCAAGACAATCTGGTTTCATAGACCACAGGATCAGACAGATGATCCTAAACCAAGACCAGACTATGAAATCCAAAGTTTAAAATCTTTACTGGATATGTTAGAATAAAAATACAGAAATACAACAAAAAAGGAGTTATGCAAAATGGAAAAACAGATATTAAATGAAGTTATTGAAGAAACAAAGAAATTAATTGCAGCACCATCTTGCAGCCAGGAAGCAAAAGATGCAGCTAACGCATGGCTTGATGCTGTTGGGACAGATAACGAAGAAGCAGAGACAAAGAAATATATCGCAGAGTTAGAAGAAGATATCATGCCAATCGACGGATTGATCGGATTTGCAGGATCTGAAGCGGGAGCAGCTGTATTCGGAGCAGAGAAAGCAAAAGAAGTAGAAGCACATGCAAAAGAAGTCAAAGCAGCTGGAGGAAAATATTGTGATTGTCCTGCATGCACTGCATGTGAAGTGATCTTATCCAAGCTAAAATAGGATTTTATAGCAATGAAGAAATTGAAAATTGCAGGAATTGTTCTGATTTTGTTTATTTTGTATGTGATCATTGGAATGCTTGTGCCATTTGTACATATGAAATCGGTAAGCCAAACTAACAAATCCAAGATTCACACCGAATCATTTTATTCAAGAGCAGATAAGAACGGATCAGACCGAGCAAAGATCGTCAGTGATAATCAGGAAGCACTTGATCTGCGGTTGGATATGATACGAAAAGCAAAGAAAGAGATCATTCTATCAACCTTTGATATCCGTGAAGGAAGCAGCAGTGATGATATTTTTTCAGAATTACTCAAAGCATCTAGACGAGGCGTCAAGATAAAGATTCTGGTTGATGGGCTTTATGGAACGATCCATATGAGTGGAAAAGATATTTTTGCGGCAGTTGGAAGTGAGCCAAATGTTGAAATTCGTTTTTATAACACGCCAAATCTTTTGAAACCATGGACGATCAATGGATGTCTGCATGACAAATATATTGTGGCAGATCATAAGTATCTCTTAATGGGTGGCAGAAATATGTTTGATTATTTCCTTGGAACACACAAAGGAAAAAGCAAAGGTATAGACAGGGAGATTCTGATCGTCAATCAAGGATCAAAAGATCAAGGTGCAGTCGGACAGATCAGAAGATATTTTCAAAAAGTCTGGAACTTAGAAGTCTGCAAAACAAAATTTAGTACATGCTCAAAGAATAAAAAAGAGAAGGAAGTCAAGCGCCTTTTATCCCATGCAGAGAAAGTGAAAGTTCCAGATTATGATTATCAAAAGATTACAGTTCCAACGAAGAAAACAACACTGGTAACCAATCCGACAACAATTTATGGAAAAGAACCAGTTGTATTTGAAACGCTGAAGCAGTTGATGTTACAGGCAAAAAGCAAAGTTATCATTCATACACCATATGCAGTGTTTTCCAAAGAAATGTACGAAGGGATCGCACAGGTGAAACAACAGGTTCCGAACACAACAATGATCTTGAATTCAATCGCATCAGGAGATAATATTTGTGCATCAGCAGATTATCAAAAGAACCGATCAAAGATTTTAGGTACAGGAGTGTCACTGTATGAATATATGGGCAGACATTCCACACACGGAAAATCTCTGATCATTGATGATGATATAGCAGTGGTTGGTTCTTACAACTTTGATTGCAGAAGTACCTATGTAGACACAGAAACGATGCTTGTTGTACAAGGAAAAGAGATCACAAAACAGCTGGAAGAAGATTTTAGCAGATTAAAAAGCGGATCTTTGAAAGTGAATCAAGATGGAAGTTATCAAAATGACAAGGATGTAGCAGAACGCACGATGGATAGCAAAAAGCAGGGTATGATCAAGATTTTGTCTTATATCATACAGGCATTTCGTTATTTAGCGTAAACTCTCATCATAATATAGAAGGAAAAGAAAGACATTAAAATCATATTTTTTGACATTGATGGTACATTGATCGCTATGGATCAAGATACGATTTCAGAAAAAACATTAGAAGCATTAAAGCGACTACAGGAAAAAGGAGTCAAACTTTGTTTGGCAACAGGAAGAGGACCGATGCTTGTCCCACATTTTGAAGGAGTTGAGTTTGATGCATTTCTTACATACAATGGGTCTTATTGCTATGATCACAGTGGAACACTCTATAGCAATTGTATTCCATTAAAAGATATTGAAAGGATCATTAAAAATGCAGACAAAATGGGAAAGCCAGTTGCATTAGCAACGAAAGACCGTATGGCTGCAAATGGAAAAGATCAGGACTTGATCGATTACTATGCATTTGGAAATGCCGAAGTTGATGTAGCAGAAGATTTCGAAGATATAAAAAAAGAAAAAGTTTATCAAGTGTTGATGGGTGCAAGAGTAGAAGAGTATCAAGAGATCTTAAAAGGTGTCCAGGGAGCTGAGATTACGGCATGGTGGGATCGAGCAGTTGACATCATACCGGTCAATGCAGGAAAAGGAGCAGGGATTGAGAAAATGTTAAAACATTATGGCATAGATAAATCTCAGGCTATGGCATTTGGGGATGGCAATAACGATATCGAAATGTTAAAAGCAGTTGGCAATGGAATTGCAATGGCAAATGCATCCGATGATCTGAAAGCAGTGGCAGATGAAATCTGTGGAGATGTTTCGGAGGATGGAATTTATCATTATTGTTTGGAGAAGAGACTGATTTGAGCAGCAGATGAGGGCGATGAATTCTGTCCTCGTTGTGATGCAAATCTTACATTGCAGAAAAGATACTGAATATGGAAAAGCGTACGATGAAACCATTATATGCAAAAGACAAGCGGGATGCATGCATCATCGTAGCAGTGAACTACAGAAAATATGATCTGGGCGATATCGATGAAATACTGGAAAATCAAAGGTTGACGAAATTATCAAAAGGAATTGAATAACGGATTTATTACATCCTCACCATTATGGTGGGGATTTCTTTTTATTCAGAAGTGTACAATTGTAACCAAACAAAAGAAGGAGAAATG
>OGPV01002283.1_pt1 | contig 11422 bp, 9 predicted proteins | sample 1553001 | NCBI WGS metagenome assembly OGPV01 (sample SAMEA2580268, study PRJEB22360) | human gut metagenome | biome: human gut; feature: human-associated habitat; material: faeces | place: Denmark | collected 2008/2010
AGCTGACGCCACCGCGGAAAGGCCGGGCGGGCGTGGGGAGCCGATTTCCTCCTCGCCCTCCAGCATGAACTTCACATTGCAGGGGAGTGTTCCGGTGGCACACATCGCCTCGAAGGCCTTGGCATGCATGAAGAGCTGCCCCTTGTCGTCGTCGGCACCGCGGCCCCAGATGCGGCCGTCGCGGATTACCGGCTCGAAGGGCTCGGTGTTCCACTCCTCGCGCGGGTCGACCGGCATCACGTCGTAGTGGCCATAGACCAGCACGGTGGGAGCCGTCTCCGACACCCGCTTTTCGGCATATACCACCGGATTCCCGGCCGTCTCCATCACCTCGGCACGCTCCGCACCGGCACGCTTCAGCGACGCGGCCAGCCATTCGGCGCAACGGCGCATATCGGGCTTGTGCTCCGACTGGGCACTGATTGAAGGAATTCTCAGCAACTCGAACAACTCGATGAGAAACTGTTCTTTATGCTCCTCTACATATTTTTTTGCTTTATCCATATCCGTTTACTTCGCGATTTTTTGCAATACGTAATAAGGCGCCAACTCGCCTTCAATGGGCTTGCGGTCGGCATCGAGTTTGCGCAGACGGTTCTCCTCCACCTTATAATAAAGAGGCACGCCGTCGCCGTCGGGACGGAGCGTCAGCAGATTGCCTTCGACCTTATAGGGGCCGCGTTCGGTGAAAATCCCCTCACGCTCGAGGTAGTTCCACGTCTGCTCGAACCTCCCGTCGGCTTGCAGCGTCAACGTCAGTTCAATCCCCGGGCAGTCCGCCGCCGGAATGGTTCCCCGGTAGGTTCCGCAATAATCGAGAGCGTTCTCGGCATTATGCGTGTCCACGACGGCCCCGGCCTGGACGGGTTCGGCCGCTGCAGAGTCTTTTCGGGATGCATTGCCGCCGCAGGCAACCAGCAGAAGCGCCGCAGCGCCCCACATCCAGATTCTTCTACGCTTCATGGTGTCCTCCGTTTACTATGTTATAAATTACAGATTTGCTTGATTTCGCCGATGAAACGCTGTGCCAGCGCATCGGCCTCCTCCATCGACTTGGCCTCGGTATAGACGCGGATGATGGGCTCGGTATTCGACTTGCGCAGGTGCACCCAGTTCTCTGCAAAATCAATCTTCACACCGTCGATATCGTTCACCTGTTCACCGGCATAACGCGTCTTAATCTCACGCAGCACTTTATCTACGTCGATGGCCGGCGTCAGTTCGATTTTGTTCTTCGAGGCGAAGTAGGCCGGATAGGTGGCGCGCAGCTGCGTCATGGTCATCCCGCGCTGTGCCAGATAGGTCAGGAAGAGTGCCGTACCCACCAGTGCGTCACGGCCGTAGTGCAACTCGGGATAGATGACTCCGCCGTTGCCCTCGCCGCCGATGACGGCGCCAACCTCCTTCATCTTTGCCACTACGTTCACCTCGCCGACGGCCGAAGCGTAGTAGTGGCCGCCGCGACGCTCCGTCACATCGCGCAGCGCACGCGACGAACTGAGGTTCGAGACCGTATTGCCCACCTTGTGCGACAGCACGTAGTCGGCCACGGCCACCAGCGTATACTCCTCGACGAACATCGTGCCGTCCTCGTTGACGAATGCCAGACGGTCGACGTCGGGGTCGACCACGATGCCCAGGTCGGCCTTCTCGCGCACGATGACCTCGGCAATCTCGGTCAGGTTCTGCGGCAGCGGTTCGGGGTTGTGGGCAAATTCACCCGTCGGCTCGCAGTTGAGCTCGACCACTTCGCAGCCCAGCCGGCGCAGCAGCTCGGGCATCACTACGCCACCCACCGAATTGACCGCGTCGACAACCACCTTGAATTTCCGGGCGCGAACGGCCTCCACGTCGACCAGCGGCAGCGCCAGCACCTGCTCGATGTGGCGTTCGTTGTACGACTCGCGCGACACGACGTGTCCGATGCCGTCGATTTCGGGATAGGCATAATCCTCCTCTTCGGCCATCGCCAGCACGCGCTTGCCCTCGGCGTCACTCAGGAACTCGCCGTCGCCGTTGAGCAGCTTCAGGGCATTCCACTGGCGCGGATTGTGGGAGGCGGTGATGATGATGCCGCCGTCGGCCTTGTGGGCCGTCACGGCCAGCTCCGTGCCCGGCGTGGTGCAGAGCCCGACGTTCACCACGTCGACACCGCATCCGAGCAGTGTGCCCTCGACCAGATTGGCAACCATTTCACCCGAGATGCGGGCGTCGCGGCCAACGACGATGGTCAGCTTGCGACCGGGATTGCGCTCGGCAATGAGGCGTGCGTAGGCTGTCGTGAACTTCACGACGTCGAGCGGAGTGAGGTTGTCGCCGGCGTGTCCGCCGATGGTTCCCCGGATACCGGAGATGGATTTAATCAAAGTCATGACTTTCTGTGTGTTTACAAAAAACGGTTATACGTAACTCCAAGAATTTGCAGTTCGATTGTTTTGTTATTCGAGGTAAATTTATTACTTTTATGCCAATTATAAAAATAAAAAAAGAGGCTACCATGAGAACAATCCCACCTTCCGAATTGATTATCAACGACGACGGCTCGATTTTCCACCTTCATCTGCGTCCGGGACAGATTGCCCCCACCGTAATTCTCGTCGGAGACCCCGGCCGAGTGGCCATGGTGGCCGAATTTTTCGACACGCGCGAGTGCGAAGCCGTCAACCGTGAATTCCACACCGTGACGGGTACCTACCGCGGCAAACGCATGACGGTGCTCTCGACCGGCATCGGCATCGGCAACATCGACATCTCGGTCACGGAGCTCGATGCGCTGGTCAACGTCGATTTCGCCACCCGCCAGGAGAAGAGCGAAAAGCAGCAGCTGACGCTCGTGCGTCTGGGCACCTCGGGCGCGCTGCAGCCCGACATCCGGGTAGGGGAGCTGGTCTTCTCGCGCACGTCGGTGGGCTTCGACGGCCTGCTCAACTACTACAAGGGGCGCAACGACGTCTGCGACCTGGCTATCGAACAGGCATTCATGAAGCACACCGGGTGGAACGAACTGCTGCCCAAACCCTACTTCATCGACGCCGACCGGACGCTCTTCGAGCATTTCCGCGACGTGACGCGCGAGGGCATCACCATCGCCGCCCCGGGCTTCTATGCTCCGCAGGGGCGCTGGGTGCGGCTTGAACCGCAGGATATCCACCTGAACGAGAAAATCGAATCGTTCGAGTATGAGGGCCGCCGCATCACCAACTTCGAGATGGAAGGCTCGGCGCTGGCGGGACTCGCCGCTCTGATGGGGCACCGCGCCGCCACCATCTGCACCATCATCGCCCAGCGCGTGGCACTCGATGCCTGCACCGACTACAAGCCCTTCGTGCGGCGGATGATTGCAACGGCGCTCGACAAGCTCGCCGAACTGGATTGAGCGGACGGCCGCTGTCCGGGCGGCTGCCCGAGGAAAGACTGACGGACACCAACAGAAAAACGTAGAATATATAAAACACAAAGACATGAAATTCACCGTATCAAGCTCGGCCTTACTCTCCCTGCTCGCCACAACGGGCAAGGTCATCAGCAATAAGAACACGTTGCCGATTCTCGATTACTTCCTCATGGAACTCAACGGCAACGAACTGAAAGTCACCACTTCGGACCTCGAGACGACGCTCATCGGCTCCATCACGGTCGACAACGTCGAAAGCGAGGGCACCATCGCCGCCCCGGGCAAGCTGATGCTCGATTCGCTGAAGGAGTTCCCCGAGCTGCCGCTGACCATCGACGTGAACGACAAGAGCTGGGAAATCAAAATCAACTGGAAGAGCGGTTCGCTCTCGATTCCGGGCGCCAGCGCCGTGAGCTATCCGGCCGTACCGGTACTCAGTGCCGAAAAGAAGGAGCTCGAACTCGATGTCGACGTATTGGTGAACGGCATCAACAAGACGATTTTCGCCACGGCCGACGACGAGCTGCGTCCGGTCATGAACGGTATCTTCATCAACCTCGCACCGACGGCGCTCACCTTCGTCGGCACCGACGCGCACAAGCTGGTGAAGTACGAATCGGAGCGCGAGTCCGACGTCAACGCCTCGTTCATCCTGCCCAAGAAGCCGGCCAACCTGCTCAAATCGGTGCTGCTCAAGGAAGAGGATGCCATCAAGGTGGCCTTCGACTCGAAGAATGCCGTCTTCACGCTCAAGAGCCACACGCTCGTCTGCCGCCTCATCGAGGGCAACTACCCGAACTACAATGCCGTCATCCCGGCCAACAACCCCAACAAGGTGCTGGTCGACCGCATCGAGCTGGTCAACGGCATCAAGCGCGTGGCCGTCTGCTCGAACCCGACGACCAACCTCATCCGCATGGACATCGAGGAGAACCGCATCAACCTCACGGCGCAGGACATCGACTTCTCGGTATCGGCCAACGAGACCATCTCGTGCAGCTACGACGGACAGCCCATCACCATCGGCTTCAAGTCGACCTTTCTGGTCGAGATTCTCTCCAACATCGAGACGCCGACGGTTGTCATCGAACTGGCCGACTCGACGCGTGCCGGCGTATTCAAACCCGTCTACGACGAGAAGCAGAGCAACACGTCGCTCATGCTGCTCATGCCGATGATGATTAATGCATAGCACCGGCCGATGAAACTCAAACTCAAGCGGCCCATTGTCTTCTTCGACCTCGAGACTACGGGCGTCGACTCGGCGAAGGACCGGATTGTCGAGGTATCGATGATTAAAATCATGCCCGACGGCGAGGAAATCTGCAAGACGCGCAAGCTCAACCCGGGGATGCACATCCCCGAGGAGGCTACGGCCATCCACGGCATCACGGACGACGACGTGAAGGATTGCCCCACGTTCGCCCAGGTCGCCAAGTCGCTCGCGCAGTTCCTCCAGGGGTGCGACTTCGGCGGATTCAACTCCAACCGGTTCGACCTGCCGCTGCTGGTCGAGGAGTTCATGCGCGCGGGGGTGGAGGTGGACTTCAAGCGCCGCCGTTTCATCGACGTGCAGAACATCTTCCACAAGAAGGAGCAGCGTACGCTTGTGGCCGCCTACAAGTTCTACTGCGACCGGGACCTCACCGAGGCCCATTCGGCCGAGGCCGACACGCGTGCGACCTACGAGGTGCTGCAGGCGCAGCTGGACCGCTATCCCGACCTGGAGAACGACGTCGACGCTCTGGCCGAATTCTCGTCGCGGGGCGAATCTGCCGACTACGCCGGCCGGATTCTCTACAACGAGAAGGGCGAGGAGGTTTTCGGCTTCGGCAAATACAAGGGCCGCTCGGTGGCCGAGGTATTCGCCCACGAACCGAGTTACTACTCGTGGATGATGAACGGCGACTTCCCGCTCTACACCAAGCGGGTCATCACCGAAATCAGATGCCGCGAAAAAACGAAATGATGAGAAGATGAAGCGACTTTGTGCGACACTGCTGTTGTTCGGCTCGCTCTGTTGCGCCCAGGCTGCGCAGAAATCGCCGACAATCGTCTATATCAACGGTGCGAAATACTACGTGCATACCGTACAACCGGGCGAAACGCTCTATTCGCTCTCGCGTGAATACGGCGTGGGCGAGCAGGTGATTGTCGAACACAACCCCGAGGTCGCCGCCGGACTGAAGGCCGATGCCCGGCTCAAGATTCCCTTCCAGGCCGAGGTTCCCCGCTCGAAAAGCTCGGAACGCAAGCTGAAGAAGACCTTCGAGACACATCGCGTCAGCAAAGGCGAGACGCTCTACGCCATTGCACGCCGCTATGAAATCTCGATACAGACCATCCTCGAGGACAACCCGAACCTCGACCCGACCCACCTGCGCCTCGGCGAGCAGATACTGATTCGCCGCAAGGAGACCGGCAAGGGCAGCGAAGCGCAGTCGCAGGCCGAATGGGAGGCCTACCGCACGGCGCTGAACAGCGTGGCCGACAAGGGATATGCCTATCATATCGTCCGCCCGGGCGAGACCTTCTATTCGCTCTCGCGCCGTTTCGGCATCACCGAGGAGGAGCTTTCGCGGCTCAACAACGGGCTGAAGGCTTCGGAGCTGAAGGCCGGAGCTATGCTCAAGATTCCGAGCACGGAGACGGCAGCCGTGCCGGCGGCCGATTCACTCCAGGTCGCGTCCCACGACTCGATTTCGTTGCGGGAACTCCCCGAAATCACCTTCCGCGCCCTGCGCCGCACCGAGCCGCTCGAGGTAGCCCTGATGCTGCCCATATCGGTCGACGGCCGCGCCAACGACAACTACCTCGAATTCTACCAGGGCTTCCTGCTGGGACTCGAGCAGGTGAAGCAGCGCTACGGCTATTCGGCCAACCTCACCTTCTATAATTCGGGACGCGACACGACCGCCATCCGGCGCATCGTCGAAAGCCCCGAATTCGCCCGTACGCAGCTCATCGTGGGGCCGGTATACGAGGATGAGCTCCATCCCGTCATCCAGGTAGCCGAGCAGCGGAGCATTCCGGTCGTATCGCCGCTGGCCAACATCGGGGGCCTGCGCAGCGACGCGCTGTTCCAGATGGCGGCCGACCCGGCGCTGAAGTACGACAAGGTCGCCGAACTGTTCAACGGCAACCGCCGCGTGACGCTCATCTACGCGGACAAGACCGACAAGGAGTTCGAGCAGGAGGTGCTTGCGTTGCTGGGCGACCGTCCCTACACGCGTCACAACTACCGCTATGAGCATCCGTCGGTCCGCAAGGCCGAAGGCAGCCCGAGCGACCTGACGCCGCTGCTGCAGAACAAGGAGGAGAACGTCTTCGTCATCCTCGCCGAGAACGAGGTCGACGTGGACCGCATCCTGGCGGCCATCGCCTCGGCCGATACGAGCATCACGAGCCGCGGCTTTACGGCTCCGTCGTTCGTCGTGCTCGGAAACGCCCGCTGGCACCGGTTCAACAACATCGACCGCACGATGTTCTTCAAGGACCGCATGGTCTTCGTCTCGACCTACCACGCCAAACGCGACGCGGCGGTCATCACCGATTTCGACAGCAGCTACATCCGCTCGTTCGGGGCTCTGCCGACGCTCTACTCCTACCGCGGATACGATGCGGCGATGATTTTCTGCCCCGCCATGTACGGCGACATCGAAAAGGACCTGGAGAATACCTCCTACACGCCGCTCCAGACCACCTACCGGTTTGAACGCGACGACGAAGGCAACCACGTGAACCGCAACTGGACGCGGGTCAACTACAACAGCGACTACACCATCACCATCGAATAACGCCATGGGCACTCTGACGAACGGCATCCCCGAAAAGACCATCGAGCGGCTGAGCGAATACCGCCGCACGCTCCTTTCGTGCCACAAGCAGGGCATCACGCACATCTTTTCCCACGTGCTGGCCGGCATCCACGGCATCACGGCCGTGCAGGTGCGCCGCGACCTGATGCTCATCGGCTTCTCGAGCGATACGAAAAAGGGCTACGACGTACAGGTGCTCATCGAGTACATCGGCAAAATCCTCGACAGCTCGTCGCCGATGAACATTGCCGTGCTGGGTATGGGCCACCTGGGCCAGGCCATCACCAAGTACTTCAACGGCAAGGGGCTGAACCTGAAAATCACGGCCGCCTTCGATGTCGACCCCGAGAAGGTGGGCAAGACCATCGACGGCATTCCGTGCTACCACATGGATTCGTTCGAGGAGATAGCCGAGGAGCGCGACATCAGCATCGTGATTGTCTCCTCGCCGACGAAGGTCGCACCGCAGCTGGTGCTTCCCATCATCAACGCGGGCATCCGCGGCGTGCTGAACTTCACCTCCACGCCGCTCAACTTCCCCCAGGGCATCGTAGTCGAGAACTACGACATCACCACGCTGCTCGAGAAGGTGGCCTACTTCGTCAAGGAGGCCGAGGAGAGCAGCAACAACGGCTGAATGCGACGATGAGGGTATTCCACGGTTTTGAAGAGTTGCCCCGTTTCCGTAAGCCGGCCGTGACGGTCGGGTCGTTCGACGGCGTACACCTCGGCCATCAGGCTCTGCTCGCCCGGCTCGTTGCCGAGGCCCGCACGGCAGGAGGGGAGAGCATCGTGCTCACGTTCGACCCCCATCCGCGCATCACGCTGGGACGTACCGACGGATTCCACCAGCTCACGACGCTCGACGAAAAACTGACGCTGCTCGAACAGCTGGGCATCGACAACGTGATTGTCATCCCGTTCGACCGCTCCTTCAGCGCCCTGACGGGGCGCGAATTCATCGAGCGCTATCTCAAGGAGCGCATCGGCGCGCAGACGCTTGTCGTCGGCTACAACCATCGCTTCGGCCACGACCGCTACGACTGCCATGCGGCATCGGACTGCGGGCTGCGGATTGTCGAGGTGGACGAACGCGAGGTGGAGGGGAGCCACGTCAGTTCGACCGTCATCCGCCGGCTGCTCGAAGCGGGCGATACGGCCGAAGCGGAGCGGCTGCTCGGACACCCCATCAGGGTCGCACCGCGCCCCGTATCGGACCCGGAGCCGACCGCCGGGACCACCTGACGGCTGCGACGGCCGAAAGGAGGGGAGCCGATGGGCCGGGACGAGGCCGAACGGCTGACCGGTATATTTCACAAACAGCAGATAAACAACACACCATAAATCATGCTCTCACACGATTGTCAAATCCGGGTGTGGTACAAGCACACCGACCAGATGGCCATCTGCCACCATTCGAACTACATCTGCTACTACGAAGCGGCGCGCAGCGAATTCCTGCGGGCGCTGGGCATGTCCTTTGCCGAGGTGGAGCGCCGCGGCATCATGATGCCGATTCTCGAGGTGCAGTCGAAGTACCGCAAACCGGCCTACTACGACGAACTGCTCACCGTGCGCATCATCCTCCGCGAGCTGCCCTCGACGCGCATCAACTTCTTCTACGAAATCTACAACGAGCGGGGCGAGCTCATCAATACGGGCATGACGCAGTTGGGCTTCATCCACAGCGACACGCGTCGTCCGTGCCGCTGCCCGGAGTGGTACCTCGACCTGCTGCGCGCCCATTGGACCGAGGAGTAGCCCGGAACAGGCCGTTCGACACAAAAAAAGAGACATCCACCTCCCGGTGAATGTCTCTTTTTTTGCGCATGGGCCGACCGTGCGGCTACTTCTCGATGAGCGAAATCGAGCGCTGGATGAAATCCGTCAGGTTCTTGCCCTTCAGCATGCCGTTGGTCAGCAGCGCCAGGTCGATAATCTGCTTGACGAGCTTGTTGTCGGCTCCGATTTCGCGCAGCCGCTGGTCGCGTTCGTCTCGCAGCGTGACGACCTTCTTTGAAAGCTCCTCGCGCATCGACTTCTCCTCGGCCGAGAGCTCCTCCTCCTTCTTGTCCTTGATGACCTCCTCGAAGCGTTTCTCCTCGGCAACGGCCGCGTCGATTTTCTTGGTCGTCGTCTTGAGCTTGTCGCCGTAGGCCTTCTCGACGTCAGCGAGGATGTCGATGACAATCGGGTGGTTGGCATTCACCGCGATGGTGAACGAGTCGGGCATCTGGCCGTAGAACTGGCTCATGCCGCCGCCTCCGACGCGGGCCATCTCCTTCATACGGCGCATGAATTCGTTCTGCGTGATGACTACCGGCGCCTCCGTGGGCGACATCGCCTCGAAGGAGATGTTGTAGTGAATCTTCTCGTCCTTGGGCATCTGGCTCTCGAAGACCGGACGCATCAGCTCCTGCTGAGCCTCGGTGAGCGACATCTTGAGGGTGTCCTCCTTCTGAATCAGCTTCTCGACCACATCGCTGTCGACGCGCTCGAAACGGCAGTCGGTATGCTTCGACTCGTACCAGTTGATGTAGTGGCTGTCCAGCTGGCCGTCGAGCACCAGCACGTCGTACCCCTTGCTCTTGGCCGACTCGAGGAAGGCGTGCTTCTCCTCGGGGTCATCGACATAGAGGAAGATGAGCGTCTTGTTCTTGTCGGTCTGGTTCTCCTTCACCAGGTCGGTATACTCCGTTGCGGTGAAGTACTTGCCGTCGACATTCTTCCAGAGCATGAACTCCTGCGCCTTCTCGGCAAACTTTTCGTCGGTGAGGATTCCGTACTCGATGAAAATCTTCAGGTCGTCCCACTTGGCCTCGTAGTCGGCGCGCATCGTGGTGAAGAGCTCCTTCAGACGGTCGGCCACCTTGCGGGTGATGTAGTTCGAAATCTTCTTCACGTTGGCATCGCTCTGCAGGTAGCTGCGCGATACGTTGAGCGGGATGTCGGGCGAGTCGATGACACCGTGCAGCAGCGTCAGATACTCGGGGACGATGCCCTCGACCTGGTCCGTCACATAGACCTGATTCGAATAGAGCTGAATCTTGTTCCGCTGAATCTCGAAATTGTTGTGGATTTTCGGGAAATAGAGGATACCGGTCAGGTGGAACGGGTAGTCGATGTTCAGATGGATGTAGAAGAGCGGGTCGTCGCTGGTGGGGTAGAGCTCGCGGTAGAACTCCTTGTACTGCTCGGGGGTGATGTCGGAGGGCTTGCGCGTCCACAGCGGGTCGGTGTCGTTGATGACATTGTCCTTCTCCGTGTCGACATACTTGCCGTCCTTCCACTCCTTGACCTTGCCGAAGGCGATGGGCACGGGCAGGAAGCGGCAGTACTTGCGCAGCAACTCTTCGACCTTCGAATCCTCGGCGTATTCGAGCGTATCCTCGGCCAGATGCAGCACGATGGTCGTACCGCGGTCACGCTGCTCGTCGGTCTCCTCCATCTCGAACTCGGGCGAACCCTCGCAGCTCCAGTGCACGGTCTTGGCGCCCTCACGGAAGGAACGGGTGAAAATCTCGACCTTGTCGGCCACCATGAACGACGAGTAGAAACCCAGTCCGAAGTGGCCGATAATCGCCTGATTCTTGTACTTTTCCATAAACTCCTCGGCACCCGAGAAGGCTATCTGGTTGATGTAGCGTTCCACCTCGTCGGCCGTCATGCCCACACCGCGGTCGGTCACCGTCAGGGTCTTGGCCGCCTTGTCGGCTGCCACGTGAATCGTCAGGTCGCCTAGTTCACCCTTCATCTCGCCAATCGACGAGAGGGTCTTGAGCTTCTGCGTGGCATCCACGGCGTTGGAAATCAGCTCGCGCAGGAAGATTTCATGATCCGAGTAGAGGAACTTCTTGATTACGGGGAAGATGTTTTCCGTCGTAACTCCGATTTTTCCGTTTTTCATAGCTTTATCGTTGAATTGTATTTTATTTTCGTCGTTCGGGGATGCTTCAAACTGTATGCCAGCCGTTTTTCCATGACAGAATGGCAGACGCGACTGCCAAAACTCCGCCGCGGTTTGCACGGAAGCCGACGGCGTGCTATCTTTGTGGCACAACCCAACACCAAAACACCATGGATTTTCTGCAAATTGCCAAACGGCGCTACGCCTGCCGTCAATACCTCGACCGCAAGGTCGAACCCGAAAAACTCGAAGCGATTCTCGAAGCGGGCCGTATCGCCCCCACGGGAGCCAACCGGCAGCCGC
>OGPV01002284.1_pt1 | contig 11420 bp, 10 predicted proteins | sample 1553001 | NCBI WGS metagenome assembly OGPV01 (sample SAMEA2580268, study PRJEB22360) | human gut metagenome | biome: human gut; feature: human-associated habitat; material: faeces | place: Denmark | collected 2008/2010
AAACTAAATATAGAGGAGATTTATTAATACATGCAGGAAAAGGAATAGATAAAGAAGCAATGAAAAGATTAGCAAAATATATTCCAAAAGATATGCCAAGTGGAAAAATATTAGGAAAAGTAACATTAGTAGATTGCATAAAATGTGATGATGATTTCAAAGGAAAATGTTTAAAAGAGAATAAAGATGTTTATGCTAAAAGCACATTTATTGAAAAATTTGCATGGCAGCTAGAAAATGCAGAAGTATTTGATGAACCGATAGAGGCAAAAGGAAAATTGAGTTTGTGGGAGTATGATATATGAAAAATAATTTTCTCACTTATTAAAGTAATCTAGAAGGCAAATTTGAAGTCTAAATTGAAAAATTCCTAAATTTTTTTAAAAATTCATCTATTTAAATGGACAAAAGAACTTAAATTATATAACATAATAATTAAGAAAAATCTGTTATAAATAAAAGCGTTTTGGTTTAAAACATATACAAAAATAGAAAAATATGTTAAAATTGTAATATATGTTTTAGGAGGAATATATGGTTAGAATAGTTGTTTTAAATGATAATAGAAAAAATAATCCACAATTAGAAAATGAACATGGACTTTCATTATATATTGAAGTTGATGGATATAAAATTTTGTTAGATGCAGGACAAACTGATATATTTAAGAAAAATGCTAAAAAATTAGGTGTAAATTTAGATGATTTAGATACAATCGTATTAAGTCATGGACATTATGACCATGGAAATGGTTTAAAACATATAGATAAAAAGATTCCTTTAATATGCTGTCCGGGATGCGATTGTTATAGAGTAAGTAAAAGAACAGGAAATTATGGAGGATTAAATCAAAAGATAGAAGAATTATCAGAAAAGTTTGATTTAATACAAACTACAGAACCATATAAAATAACAGAAAATATTTTCTTTTTAGGTCAAATAGAAAGAAAAACTGACTTTGAAACAAAGAGTTTTCCAATGACAAAAGAAGATGGTACTGATGATGCAGCAATAGATGACACAGGGATTGCAATAAAGACTTCAAAAGGTTTAATTGTAATATCAGGTTGTGCACATAGTGGAATATGCAATACGGTTGAATTTGCAAAAAAAATAACAGGTGAAAGAAATATACTGGCAGTTATAGGAGGTTTTCACTTAAAGAATGTGGATGAAAGTACTTTAGAAACAATATCATATATGCAAAATAATAATGTACAAGGAGTTTATTTAGCACATTGTACATCAGATGAAGTTTGTCAGGAATTTGAGAAACGTATGCCATATAGAGCAACAACAATGAAAGTAGGAGAAGAATATTTATTAGACCAAAAACAAGTAGAAAGAGAGATTTAAATATGGTAGACTTAGAATTATATAGAATATTTACAATTGTTGCAAACGAGAAAAATATAACAAAGGCAAGTGAAAAATTAAATATTTCTCAGCCAGCTGTTACAAAACACATTAAAAATTTAGAAAATGCTCTTGAATTAAGATTATTTAATAGAACTAATCATGGAATAGAATTAACTTCTGATGGTCAAAAAATATATGAAGAAGCAAAAGAAGCGGTAGAAACGCTAAATAGTATTTTGGTTAAATATGGAAAAAACAGAAATATAAATTTAGGAGTACATGTAAGTATGTACAAAATGTTTAGTAAAATATTAACTAAATTTTCTAATATTAATGAGAATATTACAATTAATATATCTGATACAGATTTAATAAATATGTTAGCTCCAGATTTATCTGATATGATAGCTAAACTAGAAAATGAAAAACTTGATATTATTATTTCAAAAAAAACAGATAACTATAATCATAATAAAATAGAATTTATAAAGGTTGGAGAAATTCAAGATATTTTAGTAGTTAATAATGATTCAAAATTATTAGGCAAGCAAATTGGAATTGAAGATATCATAGGTATGCAAATATGTTTGCCTAGAAAAGGGTCTGCAACAACCAATAATTTTCTCAAAGCACTAGAAATTGAAGAAGACAAATTAGTAAATGCAAAATATATTACATATAATGCCATGTTGGATATTATTGAGGATGATAATGAAATTATAGGACTTATAAGTAAGGAATATATAGAAAAAGAATTGAATAATAAAGAAATATCAGAGTTGACAACAGAATTTAAAATTCCACCGATAGAATATGGTATATATATAAATAAAAAAAATAAGTTTAAAGAATTAAATCAATTAGTAAAATTTATAAGAGAAAACAAATAAGAAAATAGAGTTATAACCAAAGGTTATAACTCTATAATTTTTTTGTATTTTACATAACATTTGAATCGATTTATAATATAATTAAGATAAATCGAGGAGGTAAAAAAATGAAAAAACATAATTCTATAAAATTTAGTAGATGTGTACCACTTCCTATCGGATATAAATTAGCAGTATGCCCAATATGTGGAGGTATACATTTAACAGGAACATTATTAAATGAAAGTGCAGATGAGCAAGATCCAGATATAATGTGTAAAGATTGCGGTAATATAATTAGTGAAGCCATAGTTTAGAAAGCGAGGAAATAATATGAATGAAGAACTAAGAAGAAGAATAAAAAATTTTGCCGAAGCAGATTACCCAAGAGTTGGAGAGCATATATCATTAATAGAGTGTTTAAAAACAATTACAAAAGACCCTAGCTTTAATTTAGAAGGTGAATCAATAAGTGTATTAATTAATAATAGAAAATTTGAACTTATTGATGTATATTGTCCTGATTTAAAAGAACCAAATTCATTTTTATGGGACGAATCAGCAAAGATATATTTAAAAAATGGAAAGTATGTTATTGAATATATTTTTGATGACACATCCGATGAAATAAGTAGTGCAATCATTTATGAAGAAAATGAAAATGGTTATAGTGAAATAAAAGGCAAAAATTATAGGATGATTAGTATTTTAGATAAAGAGAAAGCTAGAGATATAGATGAAGTCTCACCAGACGATTACCATAATTTGACCACTTTTTGACCACAACCAAAACGAAAAGCAATGGAAATAAAGAGAAATAATAAAAAGAGTGTTGTTCTGAAACCTTACAGAATAGCACTTTTTAATATTCTATGGAAATAACGGGATTTGACCGCTAGTTCTCATAACTCAAAGGTCGTAGGTTCGAGTCCTACTCCCGCAACCAAACTTATATCGTTACAGCTATCAAGATTGTAGCGATTTTTTATATTCTCCAATTAGTTAACAATAACGCTCAAAAACAGCCTTTTTATGTAGAATTGGGGAAAAGTTGGGGAAGAAATCCTCAAAAAATGTTTATATTTCTAATAAATTTTCAGTAAAAGACTATGGGAAACCTAAAATATTTTTTAGTAGTCTTTTACTTATTTTTTTATCGTGAAAAGTTTAATGGCTTTTAATTTGCCTTAGTGAAATCTGAAAAAAGATTTTAGACTAATTTTTGTGGTAGTAGCAAGTTTTCTAAAACACTTCCTGCTTGTCTATTGTGAGAAATAATAGGATGCACGTAAAAGTTAAATGTTGTTGTAATTTGTGCATGTCCTAGTCTTGCTGCTACAACTGCTACATCTATGTTTTGTGATATCAAAAGTGTAGCATTTGTGTGTCTTAATCCGTGAAAGTTAATTACAGGTAGCCCTATTTGTGCAACATATTTCACAAACCATTTGCTAATTGTAGAAGGATGCATAGGTTTGCCATCAGCTTGTACAAATAACCTATCAGAATTAGTCCATAATTCGCCATAAATGGATTTTTGTTCTTCATACCATAACTTATATTCCTCAAGTAGAGAAATCACGAAATCTGGAATTGCTACTTCTCTGATAGAGCTTTCTGTTTTTGGTGTTTTTGTAAATACTCCTTTATCTGCTAAATATTGACTTGAACGATTTATACTAATAATGCCAGTTTTAAAATCAACATCTTGCCATTCTAATCCCATTAGTTCACCAAGTCTTACACCAGTAAATACTGTTAGGATGATTGCAACTTTGTATTTGATTTGATCTTCACCAAGTGTTGTTAAATTTTCTAATAATATTTTACATTGCTCATCATCATAATATCTTCTTTTTGGCTTTTTAGCTTTTGGTGGTTGAACACGCTCTGCAGGATTAGATACAATTAATTGCCAATATATAGCCTTGTGTAGCATTGCACGAAGTAGTCTGTGATGCTCTAATATAGTTTTACCAGATAAGGGCTTTAGAGTTTTTTTACCATTGTTGCTTTTCTTTCTAACTAACTAAGTATCTCTACTAAGTAAATCATAGAATTGCATAATGTCAGTTGGTTTAATTTTGTTAATATATAAATGTCCAAAGTATGGTAAAATTCTTGTTTCTAACATTCTACAATATCTTTTGTAAGTTGAAGGTGCAAGTTCTTTTGAGCCATAATCTCTTTTCCATATTTCAGTAAATTCAGAAAATTTAAGAGATTTACCATCAATTACAAGACCGTTTTGAACATCTGCAACAAATTTAGCAAGTTCTATTTCAGCATCCTTTTTTGTTCCGTGTATTGTTTTGGTTTTCTTAATAGGTCTTCCTTGCAAGTCATATCCAGCAAGGCATACTAATCTGTAACTATTCTTTCCTCTTTTTTCAATACTCCCAGCCATTACCTTTTTCACCTCCTTTCAGGCATACATATGGGGGAGAGGATTTTTATATAATGTTAACTAAGAATATTATACTATAATTGTTAACAAAGTGCAAGATATAATAAAAAGAAACTTAAAAAATTTATATGTAATAATATGTAGAAATATATCGAAAAGTTTATAAAAAAATTGGTCGATATTAGTGATTTAATTAGACATAATGTGATATAATATGACAAAGTTGAGGTGAGAGATATTGGATGAAGAATTAAAAAAGAAGCTTTTAAAAATTTTAGAAGAATTGCCAGATGAAAATTGTTGTTTAGACTATAAAGAAATACCATATAAAGAAGAAAAATACAATAAAGCAAGTTTTATAAAAGATATTTGTGGTTTTTTAAATTCATCTGAAGCTTATGGAAAAGATAAATTTATTATTTTGGGTATAAGAGATAAAACAAAAGAAAGAATAAGTATAGATGTTGTACCAATGGAAGATGACGAAAAATATCAAAGTTGGTGTGATTTCATTGAACCTCGTCCAACTATTGAAACGGGTAAAATAAAGTTTAAAGAAATTGAATATGGATATATATACATTACTAAAGAGAACAATGAAAGAGTTTACTCAATTAATCAAGACTATCCAAATGAATATGTCATGAGAAAAGAAGAAATTCAGCAAATAAAGAATAAAGTATATGCTTCTGTAGCATATATAAGAAAGGGAAGCAAAAATTATCCATTAAGTGAAATCGATAGACGAAAAATATATGAACATGACAAACAAGTGAAGGAACTTAAAAATAAAGAGATATTACTATATTCAACTCCAAACATAGATGATGATAATAAAGAAATACTAAAAATATGTGCTTTGTTTGGAACATGGAATGAAAATAATGAAGACGAGAAAAAGATAATAAGTGATACTATAGGAGCTGAATATAATATATGGATAAAAATTTTAAGAAAATTATTAAATCAAAAATCAGAATATATTTCGTTTAAAAATAATAGATGGAAAATAGAAAATAAAGAAGAATTGATTGAAAAATATTCAGAGGATTATTTTGAAGAAGATATAAAGAAATTTGAAACAGCTACTTTAAAAATAATTATGGAAATAGACCCAAAATTTGATTTAGAAGCAGATAAAAGAATGATGAGCAATGTAATTGGTAAAAAAACAATATATTCAAAAGAAATAAAAAAATCTGTATTAGAAACTTTTGCCTATATAAAATCAATAGATAATAAATTTATCAATTGTGAACAAGAAATAAAAAATTCACAGTGGTACATTGTAAGGAATATTTTACAGAATTCTAATTGGAAAAATTTAGCCACATTAAATGAAAATTTACCAATATTAGCTGAAATAAATGAAAGCGAATATATAGACCAATTGGATGCAATTATAAAGAATAAAAATGATGAAGTAGCTAAGTTATTTAAAGAGAAGGAAGAAGGCATTACTACAATTGGATATACTTATGGTTTACTTTGGAGTTTAGAACTTATAGCTTGGAATCCAGACTACATTATGCAAGTATTTGATATATTTGGAAAGCTGGGAAAATATGATGAAAAAGTAATTGATTCAATGTCGAGAATATTATTACCATGGTATCCTCAAACAAAAGCAGATATTAATTTAAGAAAAGTCACATTGGAGATGGTATTAAGGGAATATAATGATATAGGATGGAAATTGTTAATGCAATTAATGCCAAATCAACAAACTCATAGTTTTCCAACATATAAACCAAAATGGAACAATACCATAGATGAAGAAAAAATTAAAGTTACCAATAAAGAACTATATGAGCAATATAATGAATATATAAAATTAGCAATAAATTATTCAAAAACAGACAAGGATAGAATTATTAAATTGATGGATGAGTTGGATGATGTTCCAAAAGACATATTTGAGTTGATTTGCAATAAAATAACATCTAAAGAAGTTAAAAATATTAGTGAGGAAGAAAAATTTTATATATGGAATGAACTAGAAAATATAATAGCAAAACATAAGGCACATGCAGAAACTGAATGGGCTTTACCGAAAGAAGCTATTGAAGAACTTGAAAAAATTTCTGAAGAAATAAGACCGTCAAAAGAAGAAATATATTACAAGAGACTATTTAACAATAGTTATTGGGAATTAGTTGATGATAATGATAGCTATGAAATACAAGAAAAAAAATTATTAGAGAAGCAAAAAAATGCAGTAAATAAATTGTTAGAATCAGGAATTGAAAAAGTAATAAATTTTGCAAAGACTACTAAAGATCCATATAGAGTTGGTATTGCTTTGGCTGAAGTAAAATTAAAGGATAATGACGAAAATACAATACTTAATTTATTAAATGAAGATGAATTTTTAATATCACAAGGATATGTTTATAGAAAATTTTTAAATGAAAAATTTGATTGGTTAGAAACTATTGATATTGATAATATTAGTACAATAGGAAAAGTTAGGTTTTTTGTACAATTACCTAATAATAAATTTGTATGGAATAAAGTAAAAGAGATTTTAGGAAATGAAGAGTATAGTTATTGGAAAAATGTTGACATTCGCTATGTAGAAGATGGTAGCGAGTATGATTATCCATTAGAAAAATTATTAAATTGTGGTAGACCTGTGAAAGCCTTGGAACTTATAAGTATGGCATTGCACGAGAAAAGAAACTTCTCAAAAAAAATGGCAGCAAAAGCTTTGAATAATGCTGTATATGACCAAGAGAACATTAATTACATTGATGTATATCATATAAAGAATATAATAAAAAACTTGCAGGAAAACAACTATGATTCTTCGGAATTATTTAAAATAGAATGGGCATATCTTCCAATATTAGATAATAATGATGAATATAGACCAATTACAATTGAAAAAAGATTAAGTGAAGATCCAAAAATATTCATGGACATAATTTGCCTTGCATTTAAAGCAGACAAGGATGAAACAAATAAAGAAAATAGTGATACAAAATTAGCTATGAATGCATATAGATTATTAAATATATGGAAATTGGTTCCTGGAACCAATGAAGATGGATTTATTGATGGAGATAAACTGAATTCATGGTTTGATGAAATGAAGAAAATTGCAATAGAAAAAGATAGATTAGAAATATCTCTGTTGCATTTTGGACAGGTATTATTTTATGCAAGTAAAGACAAAGATGGATCTTGGATTGATAAAAGCGTTGCTGAATTATTAAATAGAGATGATGCAGAAAAAATTAGAAGAGGATATTCAGTACAAGCATTTAATTCAGTTGGAGTAGTAAATGTAGATAGTGAAGGAACAGCATGGTTGAATTTAGAGAAAGAATGGAATGAACGAGCGGAAAATACTGATGCCAAATACTTTAGATTTGTAAAAACATTAAGAGATATAGCACAAGATTTTCACGAGCAAGCAAAATATATGAAAGATCATTATGATTTTTAATATAAAAAGAAATGGTATTATAGCCATTTCTTTTTGAGTTATATATGATAAATTATTTAAAAATGATATGAACTGTAATGTATATTGAATATTTTTTTGTTACCCAAAAGATATTTATGTATTAAATAATTTCAAAAGGAATTGTATTTAACAACATCATGTATAGCAAAATTAATAATATTTTGAGAGTCTGTTTTTTCTACAAATTAAAATTGATATTCGGTGTGTTTAACTTGTATAATTATTGCTAGCTTTTATAAGACTTCTTCTATATATTGAGAAATATAATGTTGACTTTTTAACAGCATATGAATCATTTCTTTGTAAATCTTTATATTTTATTTATCCTGTGTATCTAACCATTTATTAAAGTCATTATAAGTTTTCTTACCTTCTGTTATCTCTTTTTTGAATTTATTTGATTCTTTTTTATATTTTTCATAATCATCTTCATATTTTGTAATATCTGGATTACGCTTCATAAGCATTCTTTTCCTTGAAAAAATAGTGCGGTATCTTCCATATACAGTATTTTTTTCTTCTTTTCGTTTTTGAGATAATTTACTTCCAACATCTTTACAAGTTAAATTATTAGCCCATTCTCTATCACAATAAACAATATTTAATTTTGGAGTAATGAAATATTTATTACAATTACCACAAATTTTTACATATAATTCATCCATACCAATAGTATTAAACAAAGTAATATAAAAAGCAGTAAATATATTATTAGTTTTAAATCTAAAAGTACATGAAAGTCCTTTTCCTTCTGGATCCATAGTATGAATTATTGAAGAAAGTATTAAAATATCTTTGGGTTCAACATTTTCACTATTGTATGGAATACTATCATATGTGTAATCTAATAAATTAATCATTTCAAATTTATTAGATATATCCTTAAAAGGATTTTTATATAGTTGGTTAAATAAAAAGAATCTCTGTTGTAATGTCAAATTATTTAAATTTATATTATCATCAATTTGATAACAAAAATTGATACAATCTTTAAATAATTTTTGATATCTTACTATGTTATCTCTTTCCTGAGGATAGTATTTTCTGGCTAATTCAATAATATCTTTAATTTTATATAATTTATTAAACTGAATTTTATTTAGATCATCTTTATCGAATTTGTCTATAAAGTAATCCGTATAATTTATAAAAAATAAGTAATAGTCATTCAAATTATTAAAATCATAGCTTATAAAATCAAATAAAGACAAGTCAAATTGTTGCTCAATTGTATCGATTTTAAATAATATATATCCATCTAATGCCCCTACATTATCATTAAAAGATAGCGTAGTATATTTTTTTCTATAAGGATAATACTTTTGCATATTATCAGCATACTCTTTACCCAGTTTATCTCTTTCTTTATCAGACTTTGCATTTCTAATTTTTGCAAACATCATATGAACATATTCATCTTCTGATAAGTTTTCAAACTTCTCATTTATTTCAACATATTCTTTATAGTAATGCCCAATAATTTGTGTTGTGCTATGAACAAATAAGTTGGCGTTAAAAGCAACTTTTATATCATTTATTTTTTTCATACCCAAAATCCTTCCTGTTAACAGAGTGAAAAACACTTGATTTTACAAGTGCTAACAAACTTAATAAATCAACATAAAAATTATTGCGTTTGTTAACTACAATTAGTATAATTCAATTGTTAACGAAAGTCAACAATAAATAAAAAGAAATAAGGAGGTGATAGCCATGGAATTACAAAAAGTTCAAAGAACGACACTAACAATGAAAGAAGCAGCAGAGTATTTAGGAATATCTTATTGGTTAATTAATCAATTAGTAAGAAGAAAACAAATACCATGCTCAAAAGTTGGTGGGAAATTTCTATTTAGAATTCAAGTATTAGACGAATATCTAAGTAGAAAAGAAAAAGAATCAATTAAATATTAATTGAAAGAAAGCGAGGAAAGGAGGATATGTATGAAATACCGTGGTTTAAAACAGAAACTACAATATTTTCAAACAGGAAAATTCAAATAATTTTAAAACTTCCTGAAGGAGACACTTATTTTAGAGTGTGGATTCAATTAATTGCATTAGCAGTTGAATGTAATAATAGAGGAAGATTAGAAGTTGGAACAAATAATCCAATGACAATTCAAAATTTTTCAAAGATTATGGGAAAATCTAATAAAAAAATTGAAAAAATTTTGAAAAAGCTTCTAGAATTAGAAATGTTAAAAAAAGAAGGGGAAACATTTTTAATAAAAAATTGGGACAAGTATCAAAGTATTGAAAAGTATGAAAAATATCAAATGCAAAACAGAGAAAGACAAAGGAAATATCGTGAAAAGCATAAAAGTGAAATTGAAAAAAGTAACGTTATCAAAATGTTAGATAACGAAGAAGAAAAGAATACAAAAGATATAGAAAATAAAAAAGAAGAAAATATAAGAGAGGAGAATGAAAATGGATTTAGACAATATAAAATTTAATGAAATTATTCACAAAAAGTTCAAAAAATGTGAATTTTGTAATAAAGAATTAACACCAATAGGACTTGATTATTTATATGCTAATATTTCTCCAGATTCAATTAAATACGAAAGATGTGATTGTAATAAGGCACAAGAATACTGGAATAATGTAGATGAACAAGAATATGAAATAGAAAAAAGAAAACACTATAAAAATATCATAAATAAAATTTACAAGAAGAACTATGTTGAAGGAAAATTTCAAGAACAAAACTTTGAAAATTTTAATATTAATTTAAATAATGAAATGGCAGTAAAAGTTGCTAAAGATTATACCGATAAAATTATAGAAAAAATGCAAAATGAAGGACTGATAATAACGGGCGAGTCAGGAACTGGAAAGACGCATTTAACAGCATCAATTGCTAACAAATTAATAGAAAATGATAAGATCGTTTTAATGGGAAGATTAACAATGTTATTGGACATGATTAAGGAAACATTTGGAGATAATACAAAGTCAGAGAATGAATTAATAGAACTATATTCAAATGTAGATATGATTATAATTGATGATCTTGGAACAGAAAAAATAAGTCAGTGGGCATTAGAAAAATTATATACAATTATAGAAAATAGAAATGAAAATAAATTACCAATTATAGTAACAACTAGATTTAATAAAGAGAGTTTATTAGATAGATTTTATCAAAGTGAAGATGAAGAATTAGCAGAAGCTGTTATTGAAAAGTTATATCAATTTTGCTATGGAATTGAACTAAAAAAATATGATGAAAATGAAAAGAAAAAAGTTAGTATAAGCGACCAAACTAAATACTAACTTAATCCAAAAACTAATATAATTATAAAAT
>OGPV01002286.1_pt1 | contig 11409 bp, 7 predicted proteins | sample 1553001 | NCBI WGS metagenome assembly OGPV01 (sample SAMEA2580268, study PRJEB22360) | human gut metagenome | biome: human gut; feature: human-associated habitat; material: faeces | place: Denmark | collected 2008/2010
CGGGGAGGGGGGGGTGCCGCCCGAATCCGGATTCGGGACAGACAGGGCTGCGGCCGGGCGTTGTCCCGTCTCTGGCTCCGGCTCCCGGCTCCGGCTCCCGGCGAAGGCGTTGTACTGGCTTCGGCCCGCAGCGAAAGGCGATGTTCCGGCGCCGGCCGCTGTGAAATAAAAAACCACCCCGCAAAGGGTGGTTTTTTATTGGATGCCCGTCCCGGAAAGGCGGCTTTAGGTCGGCCACTGAAAAGGCCTGAATCACGGTTGAAGGTTTAGAAGCGGGCGCGGCGCAGGCAGGGTATGGGCAAGTCCGCGCCGGGGGTTGGAGCCTCGTTGCTTTTTGCTCGCGCGAATTACTTCTTGCTCGCGCCGCTTTCGAGGATCGAGACGATGGAGTAGAGCGTGAAGCAGATGGCGCCGAAGCCCGCCAGCACGCGTGCGGGGACGAAATACTTGGGCTCGGAGAGTGCCGCCTCGTAGAGGAATGCTGCGAGGAACAGGCAGGCCAGGGCCGTAAGCACCGGGATGATCGGGATGCGGTTGGCCAGCGGGAAATCGGCGTGCCAGATCTTTGCCAGCAGGATGACCTTGCTCGATATGCTCCAGCAGATCAGTGCCAGCCCTATGAGCACGAAGCCCACGAAGCTGATCGCCTCGCCCCGGAGCGTGAAGATGAGGATCAGTCCCAGCGCGAAGGCCAGGCCGCCCATCGCGAGCACCAGCCCCATCCACCGGCGGCGTTCCTCCATCGTGTAGCTGCCCCGTGCCTGGCGTGCGATACTGGCCACCAGCGCGATGAGCGACGTGCAGACACAGGCGATGCCGAACATGACGCTTCCCGCCACGATATGCGCCGGGAGCGTTCCCAGCGCGAAGAGCAGGATGCACCACACCCATGCCCCGGCGGCTATGGCCGACACGATGAAGATCAGCAGCGAACTCTGCCCGCGGGTGAAGCCTGCGGGGTTGACCGAGAAGGTGCTGTCGCCCGAGTTCTTGGGGATCAGGCTGAACCGCGTCGAGGAGGTGGCCGCCGTCGAGACGCACGCCGTGATGAACCCCAGCCCGCAGATTACATGCCCCGTGACGAACGCCCCGGTCATGTGCGACTGGATGATGAAAAGCCCGCAGATGACCGTCATGGCGGCGACCGCATAGCCGATGGCCGGGAAAAGGTATTTCGCGGCGGCGGTATAGGTGCCGATGATCTGGCGGATGATGGTGGCGGCGGTGCAATAGAGCGCGATGCAGATCGAGCCCAGGAAAAAGAGCACGGGGCCTGCCGTGAGCCGCGAGGGGTCGTCGCCGGCGGCGAAAACGTAGGCGCCGTAGGCGAAACAGAAGGCTGCCATCGCAAGGGGAATGGCGCGGAAGAGGATGCTTATGCCATAGTTCATAATCGGAGTTTTTGTTATGCGCCAGCCTGCAAATCATGAACCAAACGAAAAAATGGCTATCTTTGCCCCATGGAAAATATCGTTTTCGACCTGGGCGGAGTACTTTTTGCCCGCGACAGAAGTAAGTGTACGCAGGAATTCCACGACTTTTTCAGTTTCATCCGTTCGGAGCCCATGCCGGCTTTCTGGGAGGATTACGACCGGGGCGTACTGACGCTCGACGAGGTGACCGGCATCCTTTCCGGGGTCAACGCCTGCCCGCGTGCGAAATGCGAGGAGTACCTGCGCCTGTCGATCGACATGCAGGAACCCGTGAAGCCTACCGAACAGCTTGTCCGCGACCTGAAGGCCGCCGGCTACAAGTTGTTCGTGCTTTCGAACATGTCGCGCGAGTTCATCGACTTCCTGCGCCGGTTCCCCGTCTACGGGCTTTTCGACGGCGAGGTGGTCTCCTGCGAGGAGGGCGTGGTGAAACCCGAGCCGGAAATCTACCGGCGACTGCTCGGCCGCTACGGACTCGATCCTGCGCAGACGCTCTTTATCGATGACCGCCCGGCCAATATCGCCGCCGCAGCGGCGCTGGGTATCCGCGGGCAGCTGTTCGACCATTCGGCGCCGGCCGCAACCTGCGACCTGCTGCGCCGCAGGCTGTTGCCCGAAATAGTAGGGTAGCAGCCCGAGACCATATCCGGGTACTCCGTCCGTATAGCCGTACCCGCAGGCCGTTCGCTCCGCCCGCACGAATCGTCGGCTTCCCCTTTTGCAGCGGTTTTCCCTGTCCCGTGATCCGATCCGTCCGATGATTGAAAAATAAAAAGGGCCGCTCGTCAGAGCGGCCCTTTGCTTTGGATCGGATTCCGTTATTCGAAGTTGGCGTCCTTCATCAGTTCATACTCCGGCGAGAGTGCGTACATGCGTACGTATTCGAACTTGCCGGTGTCGACGAGCTTGAACTCGAATGCGTGCGTCACCTTGCCCGTGCCCGAGCCGATGTGCTGCGTGTAGAGCATCATCTGTACGGTGTAGATCACGTCGATGCCGGAGATCATCTTGACATCGGGGTAGAGCGTGCCCAGGGCGGCCGACATTACCTCGCCGAAACGCTTTTCGACTTCGTCGTAGAACGCCTGGTACGAAGCGCGTGCTGCTTCCTTGTCGTCCGACCCCCAGTTGTCGTAGGCCGATACGTCGTCGCCGGCTTCGCTCCAATAGTATTTCGGGAGCGTGTTGATACGCCAGTTCAGGTTGGTGTAGCTTGCTGCGCAACCGCTGTAATACTCCGCATCCGTGAGGCGGCTGCCGCTGCGGTTGTCCGTCGTATAGGCGGCGTCCTTGTTCTGGAGCACCCAGTCCACGCAAGCCTGGTAGAAGCTCTTGCTGTAAGCGCTGCGGTCGGGGGCCACGACGAGCGTCATGCTGGGGTCGAAGTTCCATTTGCCGCTGACCTTCTTGAACGGGCCGTCGAGCGTCTCGTAGGTGAGGTTCTTGATCCAGTTCGAGCCGTCGAACGTATAGCGGTCGGCCTGGAGCACGGTCGATCCCGAAGCATAGAAATGGTAAGCCACATCCATGACATCCTCGGGCATCGCATACGGGAATTTGTATTTCAGGTAGAGGGGCAGATAGGTGTCCTGCGAGAACGACGAACTAAAATTGGGGTTGGTGGCGCCCATCTGCGTGTAGTCCTCGGGATTGACGATCGTCGTAGCCTCGGCTGTCGCCCACGACGTGCCGTTGAAGGTGTAGACCGCATACTGTTCCTGTGTTACCGCCCGGGTTTGGCCGAGGGCTGCGGCAGCTGAAACCGCCACACCGCGCTTCATGCTCGAAACCTTGATGTTGTCGAGCTGGTAGGTGGTTGTTTTCTGGTTGGCACCGTCACCCACATATTTGAACGCAAAATGGAGCGTTTTGCCCGCATATTTATACAGCGAGAAGCGACCGGCCGGTTCGAAGTCGTTGCCATAGCCGCTTGCCGGCTCTTCGGGGATCGTGAAATTCTCGGTGATGTCGATCCAAGTGGCTTTGGTCACGTCGTCCGTATAGTCTTCCGAGATAAGTATCGAGAGACAGTTGGCGTTCCAGTATCCGATCTTGATGTCGAAACCGAATGTCGTCATGCCGTCATCGAACGCCGGAACGGTGATCGGATCTTTGCTTACAAGCCATGATTCGACAGCGCCGGCGGCCCCGTTCGCCGAAACCTGGGCATAGAGGTTCTCAGAGTATTTCTTTATTGCCCACTGTTTGTTTTCCTCGCCTGCGGCTTTTACCAGTTGCCATTTGTCGAAGTTGTCGGCATCGAACGTCTCTTCGAACAGGTCGTTGTCCGTGACAGTGACTACATCCTGTCCCAACTGAATATTGTCGATATAATAGGTCGTGGTTTTGCTGTCGGCCGCATTGCCCTGGTAGCGGAATGCCACGTAGACCGATTCGGCCTTATATGCGCTCATGTCGCATATGCCTGCCGTATACCATTTGCCGGAGGTCGAGCCGTCGAACGTGAAATTGTTCGTCAGGTCGATCCAGGTCGCCTCCTCGGGGGTGACGCCATTGTAATCGGTGGATACGAGTACGCTCAGACCGTCATGCGTCCAGTAGGAGATTTTTACATCGAATGCAAGTTGCGGGTTGTCGGCGAGCGTGAGGTTCACTTTCTCGGAAATAAGCCAGAGATCCTGCGGGCCCGTTGTGTTGAATGCAGAGCATTTCGCCGATTTCACTCCGTTGTAGTCATCCAGCGACCAGGTCGAGGTGCTCGATCCTTTGACGATCTGCCATGCATTGAGACCTCCGTCGAATGTTTCGTCGATACTCGTTGCAGCAGGAGTTTCACCGCCGCCCGTATTGGGTTCGGAAGCGGAGTAGTTATAGGCTACGACCTTGATCGCACCTGCTTCCGCATCGGGATAAGCACCCGTTAGGATCTTGTTGGCATAGCTGGCCAGCGGTTTCTCGGGGGTGAAATAGTTAGCCGGAGTCTCGCCCCAGACCGACTGGTAATCGGCACCCGAGACGGTGTAGGTCTCTGCCGCAGCGAGTTTGACAACCTCTTCGGCGAGGTTGGTCGCATTCTTATAGGTAACGGTGACAGTCGAGCCGTTCGAGAGGTAGCTGTCGTAACCTGCAGCCAGGAATGCGGGCAGGTACGTCGTGGCGGAAGCGGCTTCGGAAAAACATTTTGCAGTGCCTACGGCGGCCAGGGCTATGCCAACAACCTTTGTCGGTGGCCTGGGGCGCCGGGGCCTGCCACTGCATCGGGCCCTGCGGCTTCGGCGATCGCCTTGTTGGCGGCGTTCGACGCGACGCTGGCGTAGTCGGCGTCGGTCATCGTGTATTTCAGCACCTGGACGTCGGTGATCTCCTTGTCGGGGTTGAACCCGTCCAGATACTCCTCGTTGTAATCGTCGACATTACAACCCCCCCCCACGAATGCTATCGTCGCAAGGGCCAGAAGGTATTTTACAATATGCTTGTTCATATGGTTCGCTGTAATTAGAAGTTAATTTTCAGTCTTACGGTATAGGTACGACCGAACGAGTACATTACGGCATATACGTTCTGCCAGATACCTTCGTCGGCTGCGGCGCACTGCGCGTCCATGATGTAGTTGTAGTCGTAGACGTTGTTCACGTTGCCGTAGATCGTGGCGCGTACGTTGCCGATCTTGAAGGCGTAGCTGGCCGAGAGGTCGAGCTGGTGTCCCCACGGAATTTTCCACGGGTCTTTCACGTCGACGGTCGAGTTACCGCTCAGGCTGGTCTGCGAACCGATGTAGAAGTCGGCGTAGTTGTTGCCGTAGGCGTTCCAGTCGGCGCTGACGCGCAGGCCCTTCATCGGGCGTACCGTGACGCCGAGGGCTCCGGTGGTCTGTGCCGAACCGCCGACCTTGATGCCTTTCTGCTTCAGGTTCAGCCATGCGTGGTCTTCAGCCATGATGCCCGAGGCGACCGTGCCGTCCAAAGCCTTGGTCAGGGGCTGCCCCTGCGTGTCGTAGATGTAGCCCTTCGAGTCGCTGTCCCACTGCCAGTCGCCCAGCGAAAGCATACCAGTCACGTCCAGCCAGCGGTTGGGGCGCAGGACGAAGTCCAGTTCGAGGCCCATGTGGCGTGCGTCCACACCCGAGAGGTTCACGCGGGCGTAGTCGCCGTTGGCCATCGAGCTGGAACGTACGACCGACTTGTCCATCCAGAGCGTGTAGTAACCGTTCAGGTTGACCGAAAGGATGCCCGAGCGGAACCCGTAGCCTACCTCGGCCGAGAAGACCTTTTCGTTCAGCGGGTCGGGGTTCTTGGCGTTGCTCGTGGTGCTCTGCAGGAACGCGCCGCCCGAGAAGAACGGGGCGCGGCTGATGTAGCCCAGGTTGGCGAACACGTTGTGTTTCTCGTTGATGTTGTAGTTGGCGCCTCCCTTGACCGTGTAACCGATGAAGTTCACGTGCTCGGACTCGGCGTGTGCGGCGTCGTAGTAGAAGCGGTCGTAGCGCCAGTAGCCGGTGTTGGAAACCGAACCCGATACGAAGGCGTTGAGGTTTTTCTTCGTCCACTCCAGCTGGGCGAATACGCCTTCCTGGTGTACGTGGCCGTCGTAGTCGCGGTAAACCTTGTCGCCGACCTGTAATTTCTGGTATTTCCAGTTGGGATCGGCTGCGGCGGCGTTCTGCTCGGCCTTGACGTTCTTGCGGCTGTCGTCGTCGATGTAGTACTTACCGTCGTAGAGGTCGATGATCTCGTTGTTGTGCTCGCCGATGTAGTAGCGCACGTCGATACCGGCCGACAGTTCGAGCGACTTGGAGATTTGGTTGGTATAGGTCGAGAGCAGCCCGTACCACATGTGGTTGTTGTTGCTCTTCGACATGATCATGCGCGAACCGTCGGGACTGGCGGCGTTCATCTCCTGGATCTTGTCGTAGGCGAACGTGCCGTCGGGGTTACGGAAGGTGGTGTTCAGCACGCCGTAGTTGGTACCCTTCCACATGTTGCGGTCTGCCGAGGTGCGGCCCTGGCCCGAGTAGCCGCTGCCGCGTCCGATCGACATGTAGAGCGCCGTCGAGAGCGACGACTTGTAGTCGATCTGCCACTGGTGGTTCAGCGAGATCTGGGGCTTGTGGTATTCGTTGAAGTGCGAGTAGCGCTGCCTGCCGTTCTTGTCGAAACCGTACTCGGCGTTGTAGCGGTACATATCCTTTTCGCCCATGAAGTTCTTGGCCTTCTGCCACTCCTCGATCTTCAGTCCGTCGTCGAGGGCATGGCGCTGCGCGTGCTTCTGCGGGGCGCCGAAGGCGGTCAGCGACAACTGGTGGCGGTCATTGATGCGCTTCGAGATGTTGACGAACCAGTTGTAGCCTTCGAAGTTGGTTCCCTGGATGTAACCGTCGCCCCAGCGCTTCGCGCCGAGTACCGACAGTGCCCAGCCGCTCTTCGTGAGGCCCGTCGAGAGGCTGAACGAAAGGCTGTAAAGGCCGTCGTTACCTACGCCGAACGAGAACGTGCCGCCCTGCTTGGCCTCGATGCCGTTGGTCACGATGTTGACCGAACCGCCGACCGAGGGCGACGAGATTTTCGAGGCGCCCAGGCCGCGCTGGGTCTGCATGCTGCGCGTCACGTCCGAGAGGCCGGCCCAGTTCGACCAGTATACCCCGCCCCACTCCATGTCGTTCACGGGGACGCCGTTGACCATTACGGCCACGTTGGCCGCCTGGAAACCGCGCATGTTGATCTTCGAGTCGCCGAAGCCGCCGCCGTCCTTGGTCACGTAGACGCCCGGGGTCGATTTCAGGATTTCGGGGAACTCCTGCCCGCCGAGTTTGTAGCTGATCTCCTCGGCGTTGACCGTCGATACGGCTACCGGGGTTTTGCGCTGCACGGCCACCGACTGCATGACGATGACATCCTGCAATGCCACGGCGTCGGGCTCCATCTGGATGATGCCCAGGCGTGCGTTCGGGCCCGTGACGGGTTTTTTGGTCGGGACGTAGCCCACGTAGCTGATCTCGATCTCCTTGGCATCGGTCTTCAGCGTGAAGTTGCCGTCGACGTCGGTGCTGACACCCTGCGATGTGCCGGGTACGGTCACAGAGGCACCGATCAGCGGTGCGCCGGTCTCATCTACGATTTTACCCGTAACTGCCGATTGCGCGACAGCGGCGGACACTCCGAACAGGATCAGGGCGGCCGTCATGAGGAAATGTTGTAAATGTTTTCTCATACTTTTTAATGGATTAGTAAATAAAAGAGTGTAATGGATATTTCGGTTTCTTCATAGCGTGGTGTCGTGGTTCGCGGCACTAAGATCGGGGATTTTTCCGCTCCCGCCGGTGGGGTGGCGGAAGTTTCACAGGATTTTAACCCCCGGCAGCCTTTCGGGAAGGCTCTGAGATCCATGGTATGCCGGGATTTGTATAAAGTTGCGAGGGATACTCCGCGTGTGAGATACCCCTCGTTGTTGCGTATCGCAGGCCGTGCCCGGCGATAGCCGATGTCCGGTTTGCATACCTTCTCCCGCACCGTATCGGTGATGCAGGGTGCCGGTGGAAACCGTTATTTCCATAAAGCCGTCCATAATTTGCTTATACAAATTTAAACCAAATATTTCACAGCCGCAACAGAACACCGCAAATTTTGTTCAAATATTTTTCAACCTGTTGACGGGCACTGCCTTGCACGTGCGGCACGTTCCTTGTGCAGCTGACTCGCATGCAGGCTTTCAAGGAACTATACTGGCGTTATTCGCTTTTCGTGTTGATCCTCGGACTGGGGGTCACGATCTTCATCGAGCTGACCCCGTTTCTGGGCGGGGTGCTGGGTGCCATGACGATCTACGTGCTGCTCCGGCGGCAGATGCATTACCTCACGGCCTGCCGCAAATGGCGGCGCAGCCTGGCCGCGTCGCTGCTGCTGGGCGAGGCGGTGCTGTGTTTCCTGGTGCCGATCAGCCTGATCGTCTGGATGGTCGTCAACCAGGTGCAGGACATCGCCCTCGCGCCCGAGTCGGTCGTCGAGCCGCTCAAGCACATCGCTGCGCTGATCCACGACAAGACGGGATACAACCTCTGGCAAGAGAAGAACATCACGTCGCTCGTGGGCGTGATCCCCCGGCTGGGGCAGTGGGTGCTGGGCAGCATCATGGATTTCGGCATCAACATCATCGTGCTGCTGTTCGTGCTCTATTTCATGCTCATCGGCGGCCTGCGCATGGAAGGCTACTGCCGCGAGATACTGCCTTTCAACCGGGACGTGGGCAGCAGCGTCATGCGCGAGGTGCACATGATCGTCCGTTCGAACGCCATCGGCATCCCCCTGCTGGCCGTCGTGCAGGGCGTCGTGGCGTTCGTGGGCTACCTGGTCTTCAACGCCCCGAGCCCGCTGTTCTGGGGCGTGCTGACCTGTTTCGCAACGATCATCCCCATCTTCGGGACGGCGCTCATATGGCTGCCGCTTGCGGGTTACATGGCGCTGACGGGCGACTGGGGGCCGGCCATCGGGCTGCTCCTCTACGGCGGGCTGGTCGTGACGCACGTGGACAACGTCGTGCGGTTCATCATGCAGAAGAAGATGGCCGATACGCATCCGCTGGTGACGATCTTCGGCGTTTTCATCGGGCTGTCGCTCTTCGGGTTCATGGGCGTGATTTTCGGGCCGCTGATGCTGGAGATGTTCGTCTTCTGCGTCAATATCTTCAAGAAGAAGTACCTCGACGGGACGTCGTACAAGCAGTTGTTCGTCCCCGAGCAGGATATTCAGGCATAGCCCGCCGGGCGCTTCCGGGCGGGGCGCTTTTACGAAAAGTAACCGTTTCCGGTGTTTTTTGTGAAAAATCCCTGTAAAATGGTTGGAATTTCAAATTGTTTATTATCTTTGTTATTGGAATAACAGTAAAAGCGGCAACAAGAACCCTTAATCAAAAATATCACAATGGCGAGAAATCTCAAAATCAGAGACCTTACGTTGCGCGACGGACAGCAGTCCTCGTTCGCGACGCGCATGTCGCAGGCACAGGTAGACCGTTGCCTGCCCTTCTACAAGGATGCAAATTTCTATGCGATGGAGGTCTGGGGCGGTGCCGTACCCGACTCGGTGATGCGTTATCTCAACGAGAACCCGTGGACGCGCCTGGAGACGATCTACAAGGCTGTGGGCAAGGTGTCGAAGCTCACGGCGCTTTCGCGCGGCCGTAACCTGTTCGGCTATGCGCCTTACCCCGACGACGTGATCGACGGCTTCTGCCGCAACGCGATCGAAAGCGGGCTGGGCATCATGCGTATCTTCGATGCCCTGAACGACGTGGACAACGTGAAATCGACGATCAAATACGTCAAGCAGTACGGCGGCATCGCCGACTGCGCCGTATGTTATACGGTCGACCCGAAATATCCCGAACCCTCCTTCATGCAGCGCCTGATGGGCAAGAAACAGCCGCAGCCCGTCTTCACGGATGCCTATTTCCTCGACAAGGCCAAACAGATGGCCGCACTGGGCGCCGACATGATTACCATCAAGGACATGTCGGGCCTGATCCCGCCGCGCCGTGTCGCCACGCTGGTCAAGCTGTTCAAGAAGAACATCTCGATTCCGGTCGATTTCCATACCCACTGTACCCCCGGCTACGGCCTGGCTTCGGTGCTCGCGGCCATCGTGGCCGGCGTCGACATCGTCGATACCAACTGCTGGTATTTCGCCGAAGGCACGGGTGCCCCGGCCATCGAGCTGATCCACGTGTTCTGCGGCAAACTGGGTGTCGACACCGGCGTGAACATGGAGGCCGTGGCCAAGATCAACACCCAGCTGCGCGAGATCCGCAAGGAGCTCAACCAGTCGGTGTTCGGTGCGGACAAACCCGAACCCAAGGCATTCAACCCGCTGACTGACAAGCTGCCCGCCGAGATCGACGCCCTGTTCGACAAGGCCATCGCGGCCGCCAAGGCCGACGATGAGGACGGCACGATCGACGCCTGCCGCAAGATCGAGGCCTATTTCGGTTTCCCGGCTCCCAACGAACTGGTGCAAAAGGCCGAGATACCCGGCGGCATGTACTCGAACATGGTCGCCCAGCTCAAGCAGCTCAAGGCCGAGGACATCCTGCCGCGCGCCATGGAGCTGATCCCCTCGGTGCGTCTGGCCGCAGGCCTGCCGCCGCTGGTGACCCCGACCTCGCAGATCGTCGGTGCGCAGGCCGTCAACTGCGCCCTCGACGAGAAGGCCGGGCGTCCGATGTACACCAACAAGAGCTCGCAGTTCGTCGGCCTGGTCAAGGGCGAGTACGGACACACGCCCGTGAAAATCGACCCCGAATTCCGCTTCAAGATCTGCGGCGTGCGTGAGGAAACCCCCTACGATACGTCGAAATACCAGATGCAGCCCAACCCCGAACTTCCCGAGGCCGGAGGCGTGAAGCTCGCCGCCAACGAGAAGGAGGTGCTGCTGCTCGAGTTGTTCCCGATGGTAGCCAAGACTTTCCTCACGGACATGAAGGTCAAGGCCTACGCCGCGGCCAAACCCGCCGAGCCCAAGGCCGAGGAGAAGAAAGCCGAGGAGGTGAAGAAGATCGTCATCACGGGCAATGCCGTGACGGCGCCGCTGCCCGGCCGCATCATCGAACTCAAGGTCAAAGTGGGCGATACGGTCAAGGCCGGCGACGAGATCGCAGTCCTGGAGGCCATGAAAATGGAGAATTCCGTGACGACCGATTACGCCGGCACGGTAAAGCAGGTGCTGGTACAGCCCGGCGAGAACGTGGCTACCGACGCCGTACTGGCCGAGATCGGGTAATCCCGTCCGGCACATTCGTCCGGAAAAAGGGCAGCCGGTATACAGCCGGCTGCCCTTTCTTCGTGCGATTTCCCGGAAAAATAGTATATTTGCACCATCAAATAATTAAACCTCAGACTTATGGCTTTTCTAAAAGAATTCAAGGAGTTCGCCCTCAAGGGGAACGTGATGGACATGGCCGTCGGTGTAATCATCGGCGGCGCGTTCGGCAAGATCGTGTCGTCGCTGGTGAACGACATCCTGATGCC
>OGPV01002288.1_pt1 | contig 11401 bp, 8 predicted proteins | sample 1553001 | NCBI WGS metagenome assembly OGPV01 (sample SAMEA2580268, study PRJEB22360) | human gut metagenome | biome: human gut; feature: human-associated habitat; material: faeces | place: Denmark | collected 2008/2010
CCTGACGGCCCTCGATGGCGGCGCTCGCCATGGCGGAGGCGATCAGACGGATGGCGCGGATGGCGTCATCGTTGCCGGGAATGACGTAATCGATCTCATCGGGATCGCAGTTGGTGTCCACGATGGCCACGATGGGGATGTTCAGCTTGCGGGCCTCGGCGATGGCATTGCGCTCCTTGCGGGTGTCAACGATGAACAGGGCGCCGGGCAGCTTCTTCATTTCCTTCACGCCGCCCAGGTACTTCTCCAGCTTCTCGATCTCGGCCTGATGCTTGATGACTTCCTTCTTGGGCAGCATGGCGAAGGTGCCGTCCTCTTCCATCTTGCGCAGCTGAGCCAGACGGTCGATACGGGTACGCATGGTGCGGAAGTTGGTCAGCATACCGCCCAGCCAGCGGGCGTTGACGTAGTAACCGCCGCAGCGGGTGGCCTCTTCATTGTTGCCTCTTCCTTGATGCCATCCGGCGCCTGCTTCTTGGTGCCGACGAACAGCACGTTGCCGCCGTTGGCGGACAGGTCACGGACGAAGGCGTAAGCCTCTTCCAGCTTCTTTACGGTCTTCTGCAGGTCGATGATGTAGATCCCGTTGCGCTCGGTGTAGATGTAGGGCGCCATCTTGGGGTTCCAGCGGCGGGTCTGGTGACCAAAGTGTACACCGGCCTCCAGCAGTTGCTTCATAGATACGACAGCCATTTTACAATTTCTCCTTTTGTTTTTCCTCCACCCCGATCATCCCGGCAGCCCGCCCTTTCGGACACGGGGGCAGCCGATCCCCGGGTGTGTGGTTTTGAAATGTCACGGGTCAAAGCCCATGCTGAGTCATTATATAGGATGGAACGCGTAATTGCAAGCATTATTTCCCAAAAAGCGCAAAAAAATTCCGGCGCGGGGAAAAGAATTGCGCCGGGGCTGCGCTATCTTGGCAGCCCCGGCTTTCCTCTCGGCACCCGGCAGTCGTCGGGCTTCGCCTCCACCAGCACGATGTCCGGGCCGATGCGCTTGATGCAGTTCCATGGAATGATAAAATCGTCCCGCCGCCCGAAGCCCCCCGGAAACCGCGTGGGGCATGGGACGACGATGGCGCAGACGTTCCCGCTGGGGATCTCCACCTGCACATCCGTCACAAACCCCAACCGTCGCCCGTCGCTGACGCAGATGACTTCCTTGCATTGCAGCTGGGTGAATCGCATAGACATAATCCCCCCTCCTCTGGAAAAGCCTATGCACCAGAAAGAAGGAGTATGACTGTTCTACGAAACGCTGACGGATTTGCGCATGGCGCCAATGGCGCCCTTTTCCAGCCGGGACACCTGCGCCTGGGAGATACCCAGAGCGGAGGCCACCTCCATCTGGGTCTTCCCGTCGTAAAACCGCAGAGAGAGAATCTGCTTTTCCCGGTCGTTCAGGGCGCGGAAGGCGTTTTGCAGGGTGATATGCTCCATCCAGCCGTCCTCGGTGTTTTTGGTGTCCCGCACCTGATCCATCACCGTCAGCGGGTCGCCGCCGTCGGAATAGACCGGGTCATACAGACTCGCAGGGGCGCACACTGCGTCCAGCGCCCGGCTGACCTCCTCCAGAGGGATTTCCAGCTCCTTGGAAATTTCCTCCAGCGTCGGCTCTCGCCCCAGGCGGGTGATCATGGCTTCCTTACACTGAAGCACCCGGTAGGCCACATCCCGGATGGAGCGGGAGACCCGGATGACGCTGTTGTCCCGCAAATACCGCCGCACCTCTCCCGCGATCATGGGCACGCCGTAGGTGGAAAAGCGCACCTGCTTGTCCGGGTCAAAATTGGAGATGGCCTTGATAAGGCCGATGCACCCCACCTGAAACAGATCGTCGGGGTTTTCGCCCCGCTTGTCAAAGCGCTGTATGACACTGAGAACCAGCCGCAGATTTCCTTCGATGAGTTTTTCCCGGGCGTCTTCGTCGCCCGCCTGCGCCCGGCGGAGCAGGGCGTCCATTTCCACCTGAGATAAAACGTGAAGTCTCGATGTGTTGGCGCCGCATATCTCTACTTTTCCCTGCATAGCAGCCTCCTGTGTGGTGATACTGGGAAATGGAGCTTCCATTCCCGTTCCTCTCCAGTATTCCCCGGAAGCGCCAAATCATTCTTTGGCGGTTTTTCACAAATTTTTCACAGTTGAGAGAAAGCGCCAATGGCTTTCGACAGCATTTTTTTACAGGAAGACAACTTTTCCCCGATGTTTTTCCGGTAACGGCTTCCTTCCGACGGTGACGTAACACGTTCCGTTTTTGGGCGGAGAACGGAATATGCATGGATATATGCAGACTTTTCCACAAGAAAAGCAAAAAAAGAAAAGAGCAAAAAATCCTGTTGATAACTCAGAGTTTTCCACAATCTCCACAGGTTTTTCCACAGGGGTTTTCCACAGGCGGGGCATGCTGTGGATATGCAGTTTTGGTTCACATAAAAAGATCCGACACGCTTCGACGGATTTCCCACTTTTCCGCGGGTCGTGGATTTTACCATGAACATTTTTTTGTGCAAAAATTAGGGCTTGACAATTCTCCGCGCAGGCCCCGGCGTCCGCCCACCGGGGCGGGATGGCCGGGGAGAAGCTTCTTACGCCCGGAACGGCAAAAAATTTTGAAAAAAGGGTTGATTTTATCGCGTCAAGGCGTTATAATGCGTATCTGTATGGAAAACGAACAGAAGGAGGTGGAATCCATGCCCAATATCAAGTCCTCTAAGAAGGATGTCATTTCTTCCAAGATCGCTTACGAGAAGAACAAGGCTGACAAGTCCGAGCTGAAGACCAACCTGAAGAAGTTCGACGCCGCCCTGGTGTCCGGTGACAAGGCTGCCGCCGACGCTGCTTACAAGACCGCCGTCAAGGCCGTCGATCAGGCTGTCAACAAGGGTCTCCTGCACAAGAACAACGCTGCCCGGAAGAAGAGCAGCATGACTCTGAAGCTGAACAAGCTGGCCTGATTTCTCTGAAAATATCTCCTTCCGAGCAGTGCTTGGAGGGAGTTTTTTCATTTTGTAAGGGGAAACTCTGAACAAATCGCCGATCTGTTCAGAACCGCCCGTAATGTATAGATTTTCCCGGGAGGTGTAACCATGGCAAAACTGTCTGACCCCATCACAATGCTCAAGGGCGTGGGGGAGGTGCGGGCAAAGCAGCTTGCCCAGCTGAATATTTTCACCCTCCGGGATCTCATCTGCCATTTCCCCAGAGGGTACGAGGACCGGACGAAGCTGGTTCCTATCGAAAAGCTGGCGCCGGATGTCCCCGCCTGTTTTCGCGCCATGGTGATGAACACTCCCCGCACCAGCCACATCCGCAAGGGGCTGGACCTGACCAAGGTGCAGGTGGCGGATTCCACCGGGCGACTGAACGTGACGTTTTTCAACAGCCGCTTCGCCGCCCAGCAGCTGGAATATGGCCGGGAGTACATTTTCTACGGCGCGGTGAGCGGGGATTTCATCGGCTACAGCATGACGAACCCCGTGTTCGAGGCGCCGGAGTCCCAGCCCGTGACCACCCGGCGCATTCTGCCCATTTATCCCCTGACCGCGGGACTGGCCAACGCGGCGCTGCTCCGGCTGGTGCAGCAGGCGCTGGCGGTGTGCGACCTGCCGGATGAGATACTGCCCGCCGAGGTGCGGGAGAAATACGGCATTCTGCCTGCCGAGCGGGCATATTTTGCCATCCACGAGCCGAATTCCATGGCGGAGGCGGAGCTGGCGAAAAAGCGGATGGTCTTCGAGGAATTCTTCGTATTCTCCGCGGGACTCGCCCTGATGCGCGCTGCCCGGAAGGAAAAAAAGACGGAACCCTATACGGATTTCGACATGGCGCCCTTTTATGACAGCCTGCCCTTTACCCTCACCGGTGCCCAGAGCCGGGCGGTGGGGGAAATTCTGGAGGATTTCCGTCGGGGCATTCCCATGAACCGGCTGGTACAGGGAGACGTGGGCAGCGGCAAGACCATGGTGGCGGCGGCCGCCGCCTACTGCGCCGCGAGAAATGGCGCTCAGACCGCTTTGATGGCGCCCACGGAGATCCTCGCCGAGCAGCATTTCGCCTCTCTGAGCGCCCTGTTCGTCCCTCTGGGGGTATCCGTGGCGCTGCTCGCCGGCTCCATGACGGGAAAGCAGAAAAAGGACGTGCGGGAGCGCATCGCCGCCGGGGAAGTTCAAGTGGTGATCGGCACCCACGCGTTGCTGTCGGAGTCTACCCGGTTTGACAATCTGGGACTGGTCATCACCGACGAACAACACCGCTTCGGCGTGGGACAGCGCAGCCGCCTTTCCGCCAAGGGGGAGGACCCCCACCTGCTGGTGATGTCGGCGACGCCTATCCCCCGGACGCTGGCGCTGATCCTCTACGGCGATCTGGATGTATCCATTCTGGACGAGCTGCCCCCGGGACGGGAGCCGGTGGACACCTTTCTGGTGGGGGAGAGCTACCGTCCCCGGATCAACGCCTTTATCCGGAAGCAGGTGGCGGAGGGACATCAGTGCTTCGTGGTCTGCCCGGCGGTGGAAGAAAACGAGGAGCTAGGCATCAAGGCCGCCTCCGTCTGGGCGGAGACCTTGCAGCAGACGGTTTTCCCCGACCTGCGCATCGCTCTGCTCCACGGACAGATGAAGGGTGCGGAAAAGGAGGCGGCCATGGCGTCCTTCGCCCGTGGGGAAGCGGATGTCATGGTGGCGACCACGGTCATCGAGGTGGGCGTGGACGTTCCCAACGCCACGCTGATGGTCATTGAGGACGCCGACCGGTTCGGTCTGAGCCAGCTGCACCAGCTCCGCGGCCGGGTAGGCCGGGGCAAGGCAAAAAGCTACTGCATCCTCACCACCCACAACCGCAATCCGGAGACGCTCCAGCGCCTGAAAGCCCTGTGCAAAACCACCGACGGCTTCAAGATTGCTGAGGAAGACCTGCGTCTGCGCGGTCCCGGAGATTTCTTCGGCTCCCGGCAGTCCGGCCTGCCCGCATTCCGGGTGGCGGACCTGGGCTGCGACCTTGCCGCCATGAAGGACGCCCAGCAGGCGTCGGCGGACTGGATCGACGCCTACGGCGCGTCGGACACCCCGGAAGCAAAGGCTCTCAGGCAGCGGATCGGCGACCTGTTCGCCCGCTCCGAGGGTACAATGAACTGAACGAACAAAGCAGGACACACTTTTGTGTCCTGCTTTTTGCTGGATTATTCAGTCTGCGTGACATTGCTTTTTCGCTTTTGCATTTACGCCTGCTTCGCACTGTCCAGGGACTTGCCGAAGACGAAAAACCGCTGATAGAGAAACTCCGTGGAGAAATTCAGCAGCATATTCACAATTGTTACCAGGTATTCGTTCCACGCCAGACTGCCGGCCAGATAATTGCCCAGAAGGGTGGACAGAGGCGTGAAGACCGCATAATAGGCGGCAACCTTTGCCATGGCTACGGGCACGTTGGCGGCGGATTGGAAGGTAAATTTCCGGTTCAGGGTAAAGTTCCAGAGTACGCTCAGGCACAGGGCAATCAGGTAGCAGGGCCAGTATGGGAAATGGGTAAATTCATTCAGCAGGGCGAAGCTTCCCATTTCGATGAGACCGGCGCTGATGGAAAAAAAGGTGAATTTCAGGACACGGACGAATTCTTTCATGAGTACCTCCAAAATCATTCCATATGGTCTTTGCGGCGGAAGCGGAAAAGCTTGCCCATTAACGAATTTTTTCTTGCCTGCTTTACTCCTCGCCGGATGCTAATTTTTGCCGCCGGCACAACCGGTGGTTAAGTTTGATCAAGCAATTAGGGCAACACCGCATAAATCGGCAAGGAGGCATAGCAGAAGATTTTGTGCCAGATCAAAGTTACAAAGCCGGAGGAATACTGTATGTATTTCCCAGCTTTGTAACTGCGGAGCTGGTGCAAAAGACTCGCTGTGACCCGCAGACGCATTTGTGCGGTGTTGCCCTAGATTATTAAGGAATCTCTGAATAAATCGTCTTCGGCCGAGCAGCGGATCTTTTCCTCTATCCGTGCGGCTTCAAAAGCGGGAAATACATACAGTATTCCTCCGCTTTTGAACCCTTCGTCTAGAGAAAAATCTCTCGCTGTCGGCTCTCGCCGATTTAATCAGAGCTTCCTTAAAAGTCACTCTCCCAACAGCCGAGTTTTCTGCAGGCACGAAATGGGATTGTATACACGGCATGGTTGTATTCTTTTAAGTAAGTCTCATGCCAGTAAGATCGGTAGTACCGTGGCCTGCGGTATGCTTCCTCTTTGTCCTGATCAAAAATATGGAACAGGAAATTTTCCAAACCGATGAACTTCATCTCTTCATAGTCTGCAATATGATAGCGGTGCTGGCATAGCATTTCAATGTACAGATCATCATTTTGATCGATCTCAATGACCTTATCTACAAGGGCATCTATATTCGGAAAACGGCTGTAATTGAGAAAAGCCCTTTCGTTAAAATCTTTATCGATATCTGGATCGCCAAAATAGATTGGTATCGTGTGCGTCTGGAATGCGTGGCCAATCTTTTCGGAAGTGTAGCCGGGATAGCAAACGCTTTCTGCGGAAATGGTAAATTTGCACTCTCTCATGAAAGGCAATTTCGTTGCCATGTTGAAGGTTAGGTTATTTGGCATATTGTTCCGATGCCGCCCGGCGCATTCTACCCGTTTGTAGCTAGACAATGCTTCGAGAATCTTTTCCCGGATTCCAAGGGCGGTGTCATGACCAAATATGTAATTACAGAAGTATTTCTTTTCCTTCAGTATGTCCCGGGCTTCATCCTCAGTCAGAGGTTTATCTGTGAACTGGGTAACATCATACAAGAACAGAGGGAAACGATATGCCCGATCCCCAAAGGCGATATCGTCGTAACCGATGAAATAGTCTATGGCAGTAAAATCGGCGCTGATGAATTCGCCGGTGTACATGATTCTGGGGCAGCTGTAATTCATATATTCATATGGCCTTCCCAAAGGAGAACAAATCAGGAAATCCGGATCAACTGGATCGATAACAATATCGTACCTTTTTCTTAAAATCCTGGTAAAAAGATTGTTCTCGTTATCAAAGTCTTCCCAAAAACCTGTAAAATAGAGTTTCACTGTTTTCATGATGTGGCTCCTTTACCTTCTTTCTTATTTTAATTATACTGTAAAAAGGGAGAAAAGTAAAGGCAATCAGGGGAAATTACAAAAAACCATTTTGAGTATTTTCTGAATCCTATTCATGGACACAAAAGGCGTTGATACTAAAATCTCCACAGGGGCTGTGGAAAAGTGCGCCTTATGTTCCAGGATGAGGCAGGCTTCGGCCGCATCAACCATCCCAAGTACTGCTGGTGCGAAAAAGGCATCCGCCCCAGCGTTCCATGTCACCATATTCGGGAATACCGGTATGCCTATGGTGCGGTCGAGCCGCTGACTGGGGAATCCTGTTTTCTTGTCATGCCCTATTGCAATACTGCGTGTATGAATCTGTTTCTGCGGGAATTATCCAAACAATTTCCGCTGGATACCATTCTGATGTGCTGCGATGGAGCTGCATGGCACAAATCGGGAACACTGGAAGTGCCTGATACTATTTCCTGATTAAAATCTTTGATTTTAATCAGGAAATAGTATTAAAGCGTTTAATTAGGCTTTAGTATTAGTATGAATCAAAGCCACCGGCACGGTGCATCCGTCAAGGGAAAGCAGGCAGATGTATCGTGCTGGTGTTTTTTGGGGGGCAAAAATCTCTCCCGGGGCAGTTTCAAAACCGCCCCGGGAGGTTTCGTTATTTCTGAACGGTCAGCGTGAATCTGGCCTGAATGGGTTTTGCGTCTGCGGCGGCATTTTCCGGAGTAACGTCCAGAATCACCGTGTACCTGCCAGGTTTCAGGGAAGCGAACGCCTTCGCCGGGAATCTGACGGTTCCCCCGCTGACTTCTATCCCTCCGGCAGCTTCCACCGCGTTCCGGAGAGCGGCGGTGCTTCTGGAATTCAGGGTGATCTCTCCGAATTCTGCCGTCGCCGGGCTGGTGATGCTCAGCACCTGCACCAGCGGCGCGGTCTGGGACTGATACACCGTCCGGTTCGAGAGCTTCGCCAGTCTCAGGACGCTCTGGGTGACCCGGATGCTCAGGGTGCTGCCTGTGACCTCCTGACCGCAGAAGGTCAGAACCGGGATCACCTTGTAGGTCGTTCTGGTGGAATACGTGCAGCCCTTTGCCATGGTCAGGTGCACAACGCCGTCAACCACCTCAGCCGCGAACAGCTCCGCGTCCGCACCTTTCAGCCGGATATCCGTAACGGTGCCCTGCGCGTTGGTCAGCCTGGGCGTGTAGACGATCTCACTTGCCGGGTTCAGCACGTCCAGCTTTCCCTTGGCAGTCAGCCGGAAGGAGGGCGCTCTGTCGTAAACCTGCACCCTCAGGATTACCCCTGCGGGCAGCGTTGCCGTTTCCCCGTTCCGGCTGACGATGGCGTTCAGCACATAGCTGCCGCCGGTAAAGTCCGCGTTGGGGATGGTCGCCGTCAGGATGCCGTCGGCGTAGTCCAGACAGTCGGGCAGTTCCTCGAAGCCCTCAATGGCATACCCATCGCCGCCGGTCAGGGTCACCTTCACGGCAATACTCTCCTCCCCTGCCAGCTGCCGGTTCAGCCGCACCATGGCGGCGGACAGCCTTGCTCTGGGCAGCGTGTTGGATACGGTGACACGCACCGTGCCTCCGGAGATTTCCGTGCCACTTTCCAGAATACCGGTGCAGGCGAAGGAATAAGTCCCGTTTTTGATGCCGGAATCCGCGATTTCCGCAACGATTTCTCCGGAATCCGCGTCATAGTACACATTCAGCTTGTCGGACTCCGCCCGGGCGGCGGTACCCTCCCTTGCCACGGGAGTCAGCTCCACATCGGTCAGGGAAACATTGCCCTGGGAGAGGATCATGCCGGTGGAAGCCGTCTCGGAGGGGAACCAGCTGTTCAGCTTCAGCGTGCCGGCCGCCGCTCTGAGGGTGGGCAGTCTGTTGGTGACGGTAACTCTGTGGGTGAGCTTGACGGGCTTCGTCCAGTTGTCGTCCTGCACGTAGATATTGGCCGACACGTTCTTCGCCTCGGTCAGCGTCAGGGTCAGGACGTTTCCGCTCAGCGCCACATCCACGCCCGGGGTGTCTGTATAGGCGTAAAGGCTCTCGCCGTCCGCGCCCGACAGGACCGTCTCCACGGACCAGTCCGAATTCAGTGCGGTATTCAGCGTGCTGGAAGTGGGGTTCCGCTTAAGCTTCGGCGCGGTGTTTACGGTGCCAATGGTCAGCGCCCTGGTCACCGGGATGTTATAGCCCGCAAAGGAGACGCTCAGGGTCGCTCTGGTGCTGGGCTTGGCAGGAGCGTTCTCCGGGTCAGCGTAGCGGATGACCCACTCGCCGTCCTCATTCTCCAGCACGAAATCGCTGTTTCCGATGAGTTCCGCGCTTTCGACCTCCCCGCCGGTGATGGTCAGGGTAGCCTGACTGTCACGGTAGAACAGGTTGAACCGCTGACTCTGCCTTACGGTCAGTCTGGGCAGCGTCTGGATGACTCTCACCGTGATGGGATAAGAATAGGTGCGGCCATCGTCGCAGACGGCTTCCAGCGTCATCCGGTAGGTGCCTCTGGCGACGGCTTCTCTGGAGGTCAGGGTCAGCAGACTGTCCGCATACTCCACATCGAACCGCTCATCGTCCACACTGACGCTCAGGATCTGGTTGCCGTAGCTTTCCACCAGAGCAACGTCCACACCCGCGGAAGAGACGGAATTCAGGGTCAGCGTGGAAGCCCCCAGCCGGGGCGCGTAATCCGGGGCGGTCACATTCAGCGTCACCTGAGCGGTCACTTCGCTGCCGTCTGTGGCCGCGGCCGTGATGACGGTCGTTCCGGAGGTCAGCAGGGTGACAATGCCGCTCTGGTTCACCCGGGCGACTGCCGGGACGCTGGACGACCATTCCACCTTCGTCTCCGCACCCGCAGGCTGAACCATCACCGCGAAGGACAGGGTTCTGGACGTCCGGCCATCCACTTCCATGGTTTCCGGGACCAGTTCGCCGTCCCGGGTCAGGATGATCTCCGTCACATAGGAGATCATCGGCAGAGTGACCTCTTCCAGCGTGGTCTCCTCCGTGCCCAGCGCGTCCTTAAAGAGCTTCTCGCAGCGGGAGCAGATGTAATACTCGATATTTCCGGCGGCTTCCCATGTGGGTTCCGCTGCTTCTACTTTGGTAATTTCATGGCCGAGCGCGGACAGGGTCTCCGCTTCCACGGTGGTTGCCTGCTCGCACTTTTCGTCCTTGAAGGCCTCGCCGCAGACACGGCACACATAATAGTCATTGTTGCCGTCTTCCGTGCAGGTCGCGTCTTTGGCCTCGACCTTTTCCACGTCGTGACCCTTCGCGGGAATTTCCTCCTGCGCAGTCAGGACTTCATTGCAGACGGAGCAGTGCTTGCCCTCGGTCAGACCGGGCTTGGTGCAGGTGGGTTCCGTTCCCTCGTCGATGACCTCGCTGTGCCCCTTGGCAGGAATCTCCTTCTGCGCAGTCAGCACTTCATCGCAGACGGAGCAGTGCGTTCCTTCCGTCAGGCCGGTCTTGGTGCAGGTAGGCTCTACCCGCTGGTCGGTCACTTCGGTGTGTCCAAGAGCGGGGACAGCTTCTGCCCTGACCGTCGTTGCCTGCATTCCCTGCTTATCCTTGAACGCTCTCCCGCAGGTCTCACAGACGTAATAGGCTTTATTGCCGGGCTGGGTGCAGGTGGGAACCACCGTGTCCACCAGCTTGGTGGTATGTCCGAGGGCGGGCAGAATCTCTGCCTGCGCTGTGGTCTCCTGCGTCCCCTGCTCGTCCTTGAAAACCTTGCCGCAGGTGGAACAGGTGAAATAGCGGTTGTTTCCGTCCTGTGTGCAGGTGGCAGCCTTCGCCTCCGTCTCGGCCATGGCGTGCCCAAGAGCAGAAATAATCACACCAGCTTCATCCACGCTTTGGGTGCAGTCTTCGTCAGTAAAGTATTCGCCGCAGGTAAGGCAGCGCCAATATTCCAGATTACCGGTCTCCGTACAGCTGGCCGCTTTTTCGGGAACATGCTCCACATTGTGGGCATGGGTGGAGGCATAGTGGATGATTGCCTTTGTCAAAGCGTCGTTATCGTATCCAACCTTGATTTCCTTCCACTGCAGGTCAGACCCTCCATAGTATACATGCTTCAGCTTGCTGCAGCTACGGAAGGCATAGTCGCCAATGCTGGTCACACTCTCCGGAATTGTCACGCTGGTCAGGCTTCTGCAGCCGTAGAAGGCAGAGCTACCAATGCTTGTCACGCCATTTGGAATCGTCACGCTGGTCAGACTGCTGCAACCGTAGAAGGTATAGTCGCCAATACTAGTCACGCCATCCGGAATCGTCACGCTGGTCA
>OGPV01002302.1_pt1 | contig 11338 bp, 11 predicted proteins | sample 1553001 | NCBI WGS metagenome assembly OGPV01 (sample SAMEA2580268, study PRJEB22360) | human gut metagenome | biome: human gut; feature: human-associated habitat; material: faeces | place: Denmark | collected 2008/2010
AATTTCAATCAGATGGCATATGCGATGGTTCTGGGAATGATGCTGGGATTTCTTGCCGAGGCGACAGGAAGTATATTTACGACCATGTATGCCCATTTCTGCTTTAATGAGATATCCGTCATCATCAGCTATATAGCATCACATGTCAGCGTGCTCAAGCAGATGGTGGAGAAACAGGCTTCTGAGGGAATAGCAGCAGATCAGCTCCAGCCGACGATATTGATATATATTCCATTTGCATTTATGGGATTGTGTGCGGCTGCGGCGATGATAGTGTTGTTGGCGTACCTGAATGGAAGGCATATGGATATGCTGGCGATGTTCAGAAGAAACAGGAACGCTGAGGTCAAGAGACCGAGGATCATATCTGTGCCGCTTGTTCTGGCACTGTGCGTATGCATAGGATTTATGATAATAACAGAATTTGTTTTATGATATGTAATACAATGCCTGCACTTTTATAGGTGCGGGCATTTGCATATTAATGCCGTTAATCCCTGTTGAGTAACCAGTAGAAGGAGATGGCATACAGTCCGGCAACGCCCACCAGAGTATAGATTATTCTGGAAAATGCAGTTCCGGCACCGAAGATGCCGTCCACTATGTTGTAGCTGAACAGTCCTATAATGCCCCATACGATAGCACCGATTATGGTCAGTGTGAGACATATGCAATTTAGTGTTTTCATTTTTGACCTCCAATATGATCGCGCCAAATGCGGCGTTTCAGTATGATGTAATTGTGTGCAGTTATCATTTTAAATATTCATGAGATTCAGGTGACTTGACACAAAAAAGTAAGTGTAGTAAATTTACATATGAATACTTGTTCAAATGGAACACGTGAGTTGCTTGTTTGGGAGCAGAAAGGACCATAGATATGGCAGAAGATAAAAATATTTTTTTTGACAGTTATGAACTGGAACAGTCGGATCTCGCAGATCTGGCAGACCTGTTCAAGGTGTTTGGCGATGCGACACGTATATCCATCATGTTCGCCCTGCTTAAGCAGGAACTGAGTGTCGGAGACATCGCAGAGCGTCTGGAGATGAATGCATCGGCTATTTCACACCAGCTCAGGGTGCTGAAGCAGGCCAAATTGATAAAAAGCAGAAGAGAGGGCAAGAATATAATATATTCCCTGGCCGATGAGCACGTTGTGACCATCATCAAACAGGGTGTTGACCATATACTTGAATAGAATATACGAGAGGTAGAATATGAAGGTAGAATCACTTATATTTGACATGGATGGAACTCTGTGGGACAGCGCGGCAAATGTGGCTGCGTCCTGGAGTGAAGTCCTCGAAAGACAGGCTGATGTGGACATGAAGGTGACAGAGGCCGATATCAAATCTGTTATGGGTATGCCTATGGATGCCATTGCCGACAAGCTGTTCGGAGCGTATTCGGAGGACAGAATGACTCAGCTTATAGATGCCTGCGGAGACTATGAGAACGAGTATCTCCGTGAACATGGTGGCGTTCTGTACGATGGTGTAGAGGATACCATTGCGAAGCTTTCGGGATCACACAGGCTGTTTATAGTCAGCAACTGCCAGAGTGGATATATAGAGGCATTTCTTGATTATTACGGGTTTGGAAAGTATTTTAAGGATATACTCTGCTGGGGAGATACAAAGGTATCAAAGGGCGAGAGTATAAAGATACTCATGGAGAAGAATGGAATAGAGGATGCTGCATATGTCGGCGACATCCAGGGCGACTGCGACAGTGCCAGATTTGCCGGGATAAAGTTCATTCACGCGGCATACGGGTTTGGCAGTGTGAAGGATAAGGATGCGGAGATCCATACATTTGCGGAACTTCTTGACGTGGTGGAGTGATCCGGAAGGTCATTTACAGACCTGCTATAAAACATAATAAACAGAAAAACAGGGAGTATATCAGCAGTTGATATACTCCCTGTCTCTATATATTATTTATCCATATGCTCAAGTGCAGCTGCTACAAATCCTTTGAAAAGAGGATGTGGCTTGTTTGGTCTTGATTTGAATTCCGGATGTGCCTGTGTTCCGATGAACCAAGGATGCTCAGGAATCTCGATCATCTCGACGATATGTCCGTCAGGTGACAGTCCGACAAGCTCCATTCCGTTGTCAGTCAGAGCCTGACGATAGTCATTGTTGACCTCGTATCTGTGTCTGTGACGCTCGTGGATATATTCTGTACCGTATAACTGGTATGACTTTGAATCCTTTGCAAGCACACAAGGATATGAACCAAGTCTGAGGGTACCGCCAAGATCGGTTACATCGTGCTGGTTTGGCATGATGTGGATTACCTGGTGGAATGAGTTTGGATTGAACTCAGAGCTGTGGGCGTCTGAATATCCAAGTACATTTCTTGCAAATTCAACTATCGTGAGCTGCATTCCGAGACACAGTCCAAGGTAAGGAACCTTGTGTGTTCTGGCGTAATTGATAGAAGTGATCATTCCCTCTATACCTCTGTCGCCAAAGCCGCCCGGAACAAGGATTCCGTCTATATCGCCGAGGATCTCAGCGACATTCTCCTCTGTTACAAGCTCGGAGTCGACCCACTTGATCTCAACCTCTGCCTTGTTGGCAACGCCGGCATGCTTCAATGCCTCAACTACTGAGATATAGGCATCGTGAAGTGATACGTACTTTCCGACCAGAGCAACTCTTACATTCTTCTCAGGATGCTTCCATGCATCTATCATGCTTGTCCACTCGAGCCATGCCTGTTCTGCAGGTGGAGGACATTCCATATCCAGGCACTCACATACTACATCGGCAAGGTGCTCCTTCTCCATGGCAAGTGGAACCTCATACAGAACATCCACGTCAAGATTCTGTATAACGTTTCTGCTCGGCACGTTACAGAACAGTGCGATCTTATCCTTGATGCCCTGATCAAGAGGAAGATCGGAACGACATACGAGGATATCGGGCTGAATACCCATTCCCTGAAGATTCTTAACGCTCGCCTGGGTAGGCTTGGTCTTGATCTCACCTGAAGCCTTCAGATAAGGGATAAGAGTTACATGGATCATGATGCAGTTCTTAGGACCGACCTCATGCTGGAACTGTCTGATAGCCTCAAGGAATGGCTGGCTTTCGATATCTCCAACGGTTCCGCCGATCTCGATTATCGCTACCTCAGTATCCTTTGCATCGGGATTTCTGTAGAATCTGTCTTTTATCTCATTGGTGATATGTGGCACTACCTGTACTGTGTGTCCTCCGAAATCACCATGGCGCTCCTTCTGAAGGATGCTCCAGTATACCTTTCCGGTTGTTACATTAGAATTCTTGTTGAGACTTTCGTCTATAAAACGCTCATAGTGACCGAGATCCAGATCTGTTTCGGCGCCGTCGTCAGTGACAAAAACTTCGCCGTGCTGGATAGGGTTCATTGTTCCCGGATCAATATTGATATAAGGGTCGAACTTCTGGCTTGTGACTTTATATCCTCTCATCTTGAGAAGACGTCCAAGAGAAGCAGCAGTAATACCCTTACCGAGTCCAGATACAACACCCCCAGTGACAAACACATACTTGACTGCCATAATTATATCCTCCATTAATACTTCAAAAAACTACATTAACATATTATAAGCAAGCCATATCTAAAAGTCAATTGAGAAAAACAAGCTAAAAACAAATTAAACTTGGCAAAATAATGCTCTGGCTGTTGAAATGAACGTTTTAGGGTCAGATGACATGAAATAATGAAGCACACTGATGCGTGAAGGCTGTCGCACCTGTGCACGACATACATTATGTCGTTGCACTTGCGTGTATCGACATATACTAATATAATTATAAAAGAGTATGTAAATGTGGGGCGTGCGTCATGCTCACACATAACAAATACGGATTATAATGCATTTTCATGCTTGGGATTGGAATATACAGATTGATGAAAAAGATAACGTTTATACATATATCCGATGTGCTGCTCGGCGCGCTGCCTGACAGGGAGTGTGTATGGAGCGGCGAGAGGAAAAACGAAATATACATGACATTTGAGGCTGTGGTGGCACGTGCCGGGGAGCTTGACGTGGATTTTCTTCTGGTTGCAGGCAATCTGTTTGACCATCAGCCATCTGAGGAAGAGCTTGTATGGCTTGATGAGATATTTGGAAGCTTAAAGCATACAGTGGTCATATATGCTGCTGGATTTCAGGATAATCTGGGAAGTGATGCGCCGCTTCTTGACTATGGTTTCAAATCCCGTGTGTGTGTGATCGGAAGCCCTGGAATAAGACAGATTGGAGACAAACAGACTGGAGATATGGGGTACACAGCGGTCAGGGATGAGCAGGCGACCATGGCACTGGATCATATTCATTTTCCGGACAAGGACGTTGATATATACGGCGTGAGCTATTTTGACAGGAAGATGGATGCCAGGGTGGTGGATGATGCAGAACCGCAGGATGAAGCGGTATGTAATGTGCTGATCGCATGTGGGGGTGACCGGAGACGGATGCCGGTTGACTGGAACAGGCTGCGTGCCAGTGGATTTAATTACATTGCGTTTGGCGGCCGCCAGAAGTATCAGATGAAGATTCCGGGCAAGGCTTATTATTCTGGAAGTCCGGAGGCTGTGTCGAGAGAGTCAACAGGCGCACATGGATATATCTATGGGGAAATGTCTGACGGAGTGGTTTCGACTAAGTTTGTGCCTGCTGCGGTCAGAGAATATAAAAGAATTGATTATCCGGTGGATAACGATACAAGGGACGGTGCTCTGACGGAGGCCATTCTGGGTATCCTGGAGCTTGAGGGACGTGACAATATATATTCCATATGCCTGAACCGTATGGCGGGCTGTGAGAAGAACTTCGATATATCATCCATGCTGAAGGATTACAGAATCCTGGCGGTGGAAGGTGAGAGATTTGAACGATCCGACTACAGTGAATACGCCAGAGCCAACAAAAATACAGAATTTGGCCGATTGCTCGATAAACTGAATGTTGCCGATCTTGAAAGCAGAGACGGAATAAAACTTGCGGTCGACATGATGATAGAGGTGTCGGGGCTGTATGCAAGATCGGGCAGAAAAATGGGCAGGGAGCTTTATCACGATACACTGAGACAGGTCAGACAGATACTCAGGATGAAATGTCAGACATACGAGGCGGACGCTGCGGTCAGGGAATATATGAGCCTGCAAAATGACTACGAGGTCAGCTCTGATGTTCTGGGTGAGCTTAACTCGGTATGGGCACAGGAGCGGAAAAGCGAACTTGAGATCACGACGCTCAGACGTCATCTGGAGGAGCTTCCTAAGGAGTACAGACGAAGCTGGATAAGGACTGGAGTAAGAACAGCACTTGTACCGCTCATGGTACTTGGAATATTGTCGATAGTTATAATGTATGCATTGGTCGCACGGGGTGATAATATTCTCCCGGACGGACGACTTGTGTATGCGATGCTCTTTGCTGTCGGAGCTGCGGGACTTGCATACTATATTGGATATGCGTTGTCAAAATACTGGGGACTCAGGAAGAAGAGTGGAAGAAAGAGATTGACAGCGGAGCTTGAGGAAAGCAGGGCGGAACTTGATAAGCTCTGTGCACAGCGGGATGAGATACACAGCCGCAGAACCGGGCTGCAAAGCCTTGACGGACGAAGAAGAGATATATACGAAAAACTCACACACCGGGAGAAGCTTCTTGATGAAAAGCTTCAGGAGATCCGGGTTATGAGATGTGCGATAGATGAACTGGATGGACTTTCATCATGACAGATGGGTCTGTTCAGCTTTTACTATGTGTTTTTCATTGTGAAATGTCATTATGGCAACAACCTGTATGGATCCAAGAATCAGGAGAAAACCGATCAGATCCATACGGGTGAACTGGGTTCCCAGAAAGATCCACGTCAGCAGGGCACTTGACACGGGCTCGACTGTGACAAAAAGACTCGCCTTCACGCTTCCGAGGATGCTGATGCCGAGACCGTATATTGTAAATGGGATGAGGGAGCCCACAATGGCTACCGCAAGTGAGGCTGCAATTATCCTTCCATCCATGTGAGGCAGTGAGAATGTTTTCGTGACCAGCGCAAGGAAAATGGAGGCTATGAGTGATGACCAGCCTATGATATTTACCAGACCATATTCATTGTAGAGCTTCTGAGGATAAAGGCAGTATATAGTGAAACATACCGCTGAGGTGAGTCCCCATATGAGCGCCGGCCTGGATATGGCAAGGGAATTCAGGCTGCCGTGTGTGGCGATCAGAAAGATACCTGCAAATGCACATACGACTGAGGCGGCTTCATATATATGAGGTCTCTTGTGCATGAATATTGTTGTGTACAACAGCAGCATGATTATGTATGTGAACTGGATCACTGTGCCGGTTGCGGCGTTGGAATGTTCGATGGAAGCGAAGTATGTGAACTGCACGCCCATGACACCTGAGAGTGCAAAGAACAGCATAGATATGACACTTTTAGGCTTTGACCATATGGTCAAAGCCCTTTTATCTCCCTTTACGGCGGCGATGACAAGCAGTACGACACCGGATATAAACTGTCTGATTATGGAAAGCTGTGTGGCATTTACATCTGACGACTGGAACACGTATTGTCCAAGGACTCCGCTTATGCCCCACATGATTCCGCATGACAGAACCAGTATGATTCCGAATCTCTGTGAGTGGTTGATCTGTTTTTCTGACATAACACCGCCTCTTCTCTTGTTAAAAGTGACATCATTTTACCACCGATATTTCTAATTTTCAATTATTCTTTAAACAAGGTGCCTTGGTGTCAAATGAAGGGTTGAATGCATAGAAATTCTTGTGATCGAGGGTATCTTTTACAGCCTCAAGGCATTCGCCAAATCTCTGGAAGTGCACGACCTCCCTCTCGCGCAGGAATTTGATAGGCTCATATACGTCCGGGTGATCCTTGCACAGTCTGAGAATGTTGTCGTAGGTCGACCTGGCTTTCTGCTCAGCGGCCATATCCTCAAAAAGATCTGTTATCGCGTCGCCCTTGCACTGGAATTCGCAGGCGTTAAATGGAATTCCTCCTGCCGCCTGGGGCCAGATGCCGATGGTGTGGTCGATATAATATTTGTCAAAGCCCGATGCCTTGATCTCCTCGATGCTCAGATCCCTTGTGAGCTGGTAAATGATGGTCGCAACCATCTCGAGATGGGCAAGTTCCTCGGTTCCGATGTCGGTCAGAGCCGCCTTGACCTTCTTGTCAGGCATGGAATATCTCTGCGACAGGTATCTCATCGAGGCACTCATTTCACCGTCCGGACCGCCGTATTGACTGATTATGTCCTGAGCCAGCTTTGCGTTGGTTTCCTTTATATTTATAGGAAATTGTAATCTTTTCTCATAAACCCACATTAGCAGTTACACTCTCCTTCCCATGGCCAAGGGTCATTGACCCAGTTGAAATAGTTGTTGTCAGTGACCTGATATTTGTTCAGCGGCCCATACATGTTCACGTAATCATTTATAGCCTGGGTGCGCATGCTCTGATAGTTGTCATAGCTCGAAAGTGCCTTGGTGCAGTCGGGATGAAGGTCGAGATAGAGCGCAATATCGTCAAGTGCAAAAGAGACCTCTGTGATAAAGCGCAGAAGCTGTTTTTTGTTCATTTTATTCATGGCTATTTCCCCCTTACCCCGCAGAATATCAGATTGAGATCCTTGAACATGGTGCCCTCCATCAGTCCGCATTTTGCATCGTACAGATTTTCAAAGAACTGTTCGAATATGATCTGAAAGAGATGGGTGAAAAGCTCGGTACAGACAGTCTGGAACTGATTGAGGAATATCATCCGGTCAATGCCAAGGGACATGTATTTAACAAGAGGATTCGCGATCGGATCTGCGACTTAAGCAAAGCTCTTGCGCAGACAGATGATGCAGAAGAATTTAAGACAACTGTAACCCAGTTCTACAAAGAATTCGGAGTGGGAACTTTCGGACTTCACAAGGCATTCCGTATTGAGCATACGGAAGAAGGAGCACAGATCGTGCCGATCACCAAGATCGCACACGTCCATCTGGATGATCTGGTGGGCTATGACATTGCCAAGAAGAAACTGATCGATAATACCGAGGCATTTGTAAAGGGTAAAAAAGCTAATAACTGTCTGCTTTTTGGTGATGCCGGAACCGGTAAATCTTCTTCGATCAAGGCAATCCTGAACCAGTATTATGATCAGGGACTTCGTATGATCGAAGTGTACAAGCATCAGTTCAAAGACCTGAATGATGTGATCGCACAGATCAAGAACCGGAATTACAAATTTATTATTTATATGGATGATCTTTCTTTTGAAGAATTCGAGATTGAGTACAAATATCTGAAAGCGGTGATCGAAGGCGGTCTGGAGAAGAAACCGGATAATATCCTGATCTATGCAACTTCCAACAGAAGACATCTGGTACGTGAGACATTCAAAGATAAAGCTGACAGAGATGAAGAACTGCACACCAATGATACCGTACAGGAGAAACTTTCGCTGGTAGCAAGATTCGGCGTGACCATTTATTTTGGAAAACCGGATAAAAAAGAATTCCAGAAGATTGTCACCACGCTTGCAGATCGTTACGGTGTCGAGATGGAAGAGGAAAAGCTTCTTCTGGAGGCAAACAAATGGGAATTGAGCCATGGTGGATTAAGCGGACGTACTGCACAGCAGTTTATTGATTATTTGCTTGGACAACAATAAAAGGAGAACCAATATGAAGTGGAATAAATTCAGATTAAAGACAACAACCGAGGCAGAAGACATTGTCAGTAGTATGCTGATGGACCTTGGTGTACAGGGAATCGAGATTGAGGATAAGATTCCACTTTCTGAGAAGGATAAATCCCAGATGTTCGTGGATATTCTTCCGGAAGAAGACATTAAGGCGTGTCAGCGCATCGCCGACAGCCGCGGTGTCCATCTGAAAGTACGTCCATGGGAGCACAGTGCATAAAGAAGTTACCGTTCTCATGCTTACCTGTGAGCACCAGCGGCATTACAGTCCCAGTACATCCAGAAGGATCTGTTCATCTTTCTTTTGTTTCTGTGGATGCTGTAATTCCGCATCTGCCAGGCGGGTACGGATATTCTGCATCCGCTGGTCCAGATCTGCACTGATCTGTGCACATTCGCTCAGTTCCTGTGCCAGACGCTCGGTTTCATCTGCCGGAACATTCTTTTTGTACCGCACTTTGTGCTCCAGACTCGCCCAGAAATCCATGGCAATGGTGCGAAGCTGTACTTCAACTTTCATTTCCCTTTTCTCATTCTGCAGAAAAATCGGTACTGCAACGATCAGATGCAGGCTGCGGTAGCCGTTCGGCTTGGGATTGGCAATGTAGTCTTTCTTCTCGATCAGCGTCAAGTCGTCCTGCCGCATGAGCATGTCCGCTACCGTGTAAATATCCTCGATAAACGGACAGATCACGCGGATACCGCCAATATCATTCAGATTGTCTATCATGGACTGCAGCGTGATCGGAAATCCGCGCCGCTTGAGCTTGCCGATAATGCTGCGCGGACTTTTGATGCGGCTCTTGATGGCATCGATCGGGCTTGGCTTGCCCGAAATACGCGACTCGTCGCTCAGAATATCCAGCTTGGTTTTGATCTCGCGGATGCCGGATTCGTACAGCATCATCATCTGCTGCATTTGCATCGCGGATTCGATCAGCAATTCCTCGTCGTGCTGCGACAGCCGGTCAATCGCGAAAAAGTCAGCCAGTTCCATAGTTTTTCCCTCCTTGGGTCACTCTCTTCTGCGGTTATTATACCACATTCGGCGATTGGGTACAATCCGCAGACGTCCCCCCTTTTGTGGGCTATCCGGCATCTGCCGATGAAGTGTCCGCTGTGCGGCAAATTTTCGGCGGCGCGTATATTTTCCGCAGCAGCCGACCATACTGTCAGCAACGGAGGTAAAGGGACATGAAGCAATATCAATCCAAACACACCGCGGCGCTCTCTACCCGCGGATTCTACACCATTCTTTCGCTGTGTGCGCTCATCATCGCCGCATCCGCATGGGTGATCTGGGGCAATGCACACCGGCAGAACGCGGTCGAGCCGGACACCGGCATGCCTATCATCGCACCGACCGACTCGACCGCCGAAGCACCGACCGAACCGGCCACCGTTCCGCAGCAGGAGCAGGAACCCGAGTCAGTGATCGAGGAACAGCCGGTCGCGGAGGCAGAGCCGGAACCGGCGGTGACGGTCAGCGCACCCGTGTATGTGCGGCCGGTGTCCGGAGCCGTGCTGACTCCATTTTCGGGTGACACGCTGCTGTTCCAGCCGACCATGGGTGACTGGCGTGTTCATGCCGGCACAGACTTCTCTGCCGAAGCCGGCGAAACCGTGCTCGCACTGACCGACGGCACTGTACAGCAGATTGCCGAGGACGGTCTGTACGGCACCTGCGTGACACTGACGCACAATAACGGCCTGACCTCGTCGTACTGCGGCATGGACGATGTACGCGTGCAGGAAGGGCAGGTTGTCTCCGCCGGTGAGGCGCTCGGCGTGTGCGCGGACAGCATTCCCGCAGAATCCGCACTCGGCACCCATGTGCATGTGCAGGTGACGCAGAATGACGCGCCGATTGATGTACTCACGCTGCTCGATGAAGATGAGCCGGAGTAAATTGACACAGACTGTGCGTCCTCTGCTCCTTCACAAATATTTAAGGCAATACCGCATAATTGAACAAGAGCGATTTGCGAGCAAATTTTGCGTGCTGACAAGGCGCGGTTTTGCGGTAATACTTGATGTATTACCGTGAAATCGCAACAAAGTCAGGACATAAAATTTCCGCAAAGCGCCGCAGCTTTAATTGTGCGGTGTTGCCTTAAGAAATCTTTCATCATTTTGTGCAGGAATCGGCGAAAAAATTGCGGTACAATAATACCGTAAAAAGAAAACTTTCCCGCAGGAGGAACAGGCTGTGAAACAGAATAATTTGACGAAAAACAGGCTTTGGGCATGGCTGCACCGCCTGATGGGGTTGTGCTTTGGGCCGATTGAACAAAGCAAGAATCGCATTTAGCCGCTTGCGAAGCGAGGGAAATTGCGCTGACGCCGCGCGGGCGCACAAGAGGGTGGACAACCTACGGTTTTCCACCCTCTTGTGAATCTCCCCTTTTCCCTTAGATTGCTTGGCGCAGATTACCCACATGTGACCGCTTCGAAATAAGGGAACGGCAGAGGTTTTTTACTACCGTGTCTTTCTCAACATATTCGCAGTGTCAGACAGCGTACTACTACACATACGGGCTACTCTGCGCAGGTGCGGCATGACAGTGCCGCACAATTCTTTAGCGCGTTATAATAGAC
>OGPV01002306.1_pt1 | contig 11331 bp, 9 predicted proteins | sample 1553001 | NCBI WGS metagenome assembly OGPV01 (sample SAMEA2580268, study PRJEB22360) | human gut metagenome | biome: human gut; feature: human-associated habitat; material: faeces | place: Denmark | collected 2008/2010
CCGCCGCCGATGCCGGTTCCAACAGTGAGGTACATTCCCGAGTTGAGTCCTTTCAGTGCTCCATACAGGTATTCACCCCAGGCTGCTGCGTTTACGTCTGTGTCCACCACAACCAGGCAGCCAAGCGCATCCGTAAATGCTTTGTAAAGGCTGAATCCCTCCCAAGCTTTCTTGGGACTCCTCATGATGGAGCCGTAGGTAGGGGAATTAGGATTGATGTCGGCCGGGCCAAATGTACCGATTCCGAGAGCGGATATGTCATATTTCTTAAAGTAATCTATCATGGCAGGCACGGACTGGTCAGGTGTGCCCGTCGGTATGGATATTCTGTCTATTATATTCTTGTCTGCATCGCCTATGGCACAAACCATCTTGGTGCCACCGGCTTCAAGTGCGCCGTAGTACATATTTCCTCCTTGGTGCCATGTTTATATGGCAGAAATTTTTCAAAATTATATACATTATATATGCCGTGTCACTTATCTTCAAGCCCGGATTTGCGTCGGTACTTGTGGAATATAAAAGAGACTTGGTGTACGCTTTTTTGCACACTTGACAAGATAAGATAGAGCCATATTAAGGAGCTTGATAGAGGCTTGAAGCTTGGAAGATAAAGTGTACAGGAGGCGTGATCATGATAAAAGGATATTTTGTTTCGGAAGGGTATATGGGATATGTGGACGGAGAGTACCAGCTTTTCGCTGATGAAAGAGATTATGTTGAGTATATAGAAGATTAGCCATTTAGCTTCTTGACCTTAGCATAACTTATGTTATGATGAGGCATATGGGTTAATACACAGGGATTACAATACGGATGGTGCTGCTATGAAAATCTGCAAGGTGATTCATGAGTTTGTATATCATGGATAATCTAAATATATACAAGGAGCAAACATAGTGGAAAAGGTATTGAACAAAAAAGAATATGTTATGGATATGACAGAGGGAAGCAGTATGAAACTGATCATGAAGTTCTCAGTTCCGCTACTTATAGGCAATCTATTTCAGCAGGTATACAGCCTGGTTGATTCGATAGTGGTTGGTCGTCATCTAGGGGCAAATGCGCTTGGCGGTGTGGGATCAGTTGGAATGATCAGTTTCCTGTTTTTTTCTTTGTGCAATGGAATGGCATCTGGAATAGGTGTTGTCATATCAAGATATTTTGGAGCGAAGAAAGAAGAGCAGGTAAAAAAAGCCATAGCAAATGCATTGTTTGTTATATTGGCGGTTGGTGCACTCATGAGTATACTGGGATATTGTTTTGCGGGGCCTATTATAAGGCTCATGAAGACCCCTGCAGAGACATTTGACTACGCATATACATACATGAGGATCACCTGTGGATTTACGATAGCGGTGGCTATTTATAACGGAATTTCTGCTGTGCTAAGGGCACTTGGGGATTCAAAGACCCCACTTATATTTCTCATGATTGCTTCTGCCATAAATGTTGTGCTTGATATAGTGTTTGTCATATACATGGATATGGGCGTTGCCGGTGCCGCATATGCAACGGTTCTCAGTCAGATCCTGTCTAGCGTTGGCTCTATATGTTATGCGGTGAAAACCAATCCCTATTTCAGACTGAAGAGAGGCCATTTCAAGTTTGACAGAGATATAATGAAGGAAGATTTCAGTATCGGTATACCAATGGCGGTTCAGACTTCCATGATATCAATATCCTGCTCAATACTGCAGACCCTTATAAATGGATATGGTCCGGAGGTCATGGCTGCATATACTGCAACAGGAAAGGTTGAGGGAATCATATTCCAGCCGTTTAGTTCTCTGGGACTTGCATTGTCTACATTTGCAGGACAGAACTGTGGCGCACGCAAGTACGAAAGGGTGCGCAGAGCGGTATGGCAGACAGAGCTCATCACGCTGGCTCTTGGCGCAGCATTGTTCTGTCTGGTAGCAGTTTTCAGGGAAAATGTTGTGGGATTTTTCGTGACGGAGGAGAATGTCATAAGGCTTGGCGCAAAGGGACTTGTGATATCCGGAAGTATGTATATTGCACTTGGAACGATATATACCATGAGAGGCGCATTAAATGGAATGGGGGATGTGGTGTTCTCCATGCTGAATGGTGCTCTTGAGGTGGGAGGAAGGATAGTATTTGCACTGATACTGATGTATGTGTTAAAGATGGGATTCTGGGGAGTGTGGTATACGAATATATTTACATGGATTGTGATAGCACTCACCGCATCTGTGAGATTTTCTGTGTATATAAGAAAGTGTCAGAGAGAAGATGACGGTACGGAAAATGCATAGATAATAATTAATATAGCAAGGACGCCTTTTGGGGGGCGTCCTTCTTCGATTCAATCACATTGATACTCCAAGGGGTATAGGTGTTATGAATTAGCATACTTTATATTTTGACAAAAATTCAGCGCTATATTATCTTTAATACAGAATAAACAGGAGATGACCATATATGTCAGGGGAAAGATCAGTGGATGTTGAAAAAATAAATAATAATGAAAAAGGCTTTGAACCGGCGCATATCAGAAGTGTGATCTCGCTGGCTCTGTTCAGCTTTGTATTTCTGGGTATGGAATTCTTCTTCGACAGCAGGGCTGCGGAGTTTGTGGATGCCAGAAGTGTTCTGTTGTATCAGAGCGTGATACTGCTGGCCAGTGCGGTGGGACTATTCATATATGCACTGATTGAGAGATATGTCGGCAGCAAAATCAAACAGATAATAATTATTACTTTGAATATAGTGGAGGTTGCCGCGCTCGCAGCGATAATACTGTGTTCCGGCAAATTGATACTGTTATATGGAATTATATTCTTTATTGTGTGTGGTGTTATGGGAGGACGCGTGTATCACGATGTGAGCCGCGATTATACGGATAGAAAGCATCTTACGGTAATTGTGGGAATTTCATATGCACTTGGACTGCTTCTGCAGTATATCAATTATAATCTTATAGACAGTGTGATCCTGCGTATGGTTATGTTCTCGCTGGCCATAGTGGCACTTGCAGTGATACTTTTTCTGGCCAGAGATGAATACGCAGAAGCGGAAGTGGACACATACATGGTAGATGAGCGGAACAAAACGGATTGCAAAGAAAAATGTGACAAAACAACTCCTGATAGCGGATCGGTGGCTGTGGCGCTTGTGATGGTTGTTCTTCTTATGACGTTTATATTTTCCGCACTGGATAATGTTGTGACCGTTGTCCACGCTGAGGGCGGGGCAGATGTGGGGCAATGGCCAAGGTTGTTTCTCGCATTAAGCGGAGTTGCAGCAGGCTTCTTGTTTGATATAAAAGATCAGCGCTTTATGAATCAGATGATGTACTGCGTTACAGTGTTGTCCGTTATAGCCATGCTTATCATAGAGTTTGGAGGGGCATTTATCATAGGTCTGATTGTATTCTATCTTGCAGCCGGATTCTTCGTAGTGTATTTCACGACAGGATTCATAAATGTATCCTATGGAATGCGTTGGTCAGCGCTTTGGTCTGGTGCCGGAAGGGCAGTCAACAACATTGGTGCGGGTATTGTGGGAATAATATCATATATGCTGATAGATTCCCCCGGAATCATGGTTATGAGTGTAGTGGTCATATTGTTGCTCGTACTTATAAGCATTGCGGTATTTGTGCTTGAAAATCTACAGAAGGAACAATATAGACGATATGATGAAGAAAAAGTGACGAAATCGGCGGAGAATTCTAACGCAAGAGTTGAGGTTGATTTTGAATGCTTTGCAGATGCTCATCACCTCACTGGACGTGAGCGGGAGGTGTTGCAGAAGCTGCTTGTATCTGATGGCAGTGTACAGGATATAGCGGATGAGCTGTACATATCAAGGGCATCCCTATATAGGCATATATCTTCCATGAATGAGAAGACTGGAACGAAGACCAGAGTAGGCCTTATTCAGTATTATTATGGATGGCATGAGGAATGATGATTGCGTGAGAGTTGATTGCTATGGAAGTATAAGTGTGCCAGATTGAAAATACACATATGGATTAGATAAAAGTGATGAATGAATGTAAAATTGAATATATAGCACATATTGAGACATATGTAACGTTATGAAAACGACAGCAGATGACTATAATCTATGACATAAAACAACAGGTGAGTTACTTACCTGTAGACGAAGAATATCATAGAAGGGGGAATGACTATGAAGCATTTCAGGAGATTGACATTTCTGCTGTCGTTTATTTTTATTCTGACGGTAGGCGGTGTCGCGGCGATGGCCGCAAACAATGGCCCGTGTGAGGATGAGGAGTGGAGCTTTGCATATGTTGAGTTCTACAATCCGGATAATAACGAAGCGATATATGTGTACAGCTTCAGGACTCCGCAGGCAGGAACAACTACCAGTGCCAAAGGTGCGGTGTATGACAAGAGTACGAACACTTTGACACTCACCAATTGTAATTTGCCGGATTACAGGGTCGTTACCAATATGATGGGCGATGATTTTAAGATCAAGCTCGTGGGAACGAGTCATGTAAGTGCATTGTATGCATGGGGAGATGGATATGGCGGTTCTGTGGAAATCGTTGGTGACGGTAAATTGTATGTCAACGAGAAGCAGAAGTCAACTGACGCAATAGTTTTACAGCCGGAGGGAACAAGATCATACTTCAAGATAAGCGGAAATGCTGAGGTACACGCATTTGCGGGAAAGACGGACGGCAACCTTGTTCTGGCCATGAACACAACGGTTGCAGATTGTTTTGCTGTAAATGGTTTGACCGGTCTTCAGAAGACACAGGCAACCAGAATGAACTATGAGCAGATACAGAGCATAGAGATTGATCTGAGCGGTGAAGGTGACATTTGTCAGGTGTACAAAAAAGCTGATGATAAGAAATTGTATACTGTGACGGAGGGGGTGCGTACCGAGTATAATCCAGATGGAACGATAAAGGCAGAGAATGTGCGTATATATACAGAGTATGAGCTCATGCCTATACCAGGAAACGATGGAAAGTATTATATGCATGAGCTGAAGACTACAGAGGGTACATTCAACGCTGAGGAGTGTGGATACACCGATACACAAGAATCTGTTGCCGGATATTCTTTCAGATCCTCTTCACCTGCATATGTGTACATTGAGGAGAAGACGGGCGATAAGTGTGTATTTTTATATAATTCAATAGATAATAACTACAAAGATTATGCATATTTCAAATATGACATAGCAGGTGTACTTGGCGATGTGACAGACAAGTATGGAAATGTGTCATCATATTGTATGGTGGAGAAGTCAGAAGACAATGTTTCATTTACAAGAGACCAGTATTACAGCAATGAGTATATGTTGTCACAGGGTTACAAGGTATCCGGTGAGCTTGAATATATACAGAACACTTACGTGGTGTATAGTAATGCCGCGTCTGGCGTCCTCACAGCAAAGACGACCGTATGTAAGCACGTCACAAAGGTGAACACTGTGACAACAAAAGCAACAATGTCGAAGGCTGGCGTCATCACCACAACGTGTAAGTCATGCGGCAAAAAGCTTTCGACATCCAGAATATCCAAGGTGTCTACAATTAAGCTTAATACGGCTTCGTATGTATATAATGGAAAGGTCAGAACACCGGCGGTTACAGTAAAAGATGCCGCTGGGAATATTCTGACAAAGAATAATGATTACAAGGCCACCTACAGTGCGGGGAGAAAAAATGTAGGAAAATATTCGGTCAAGGTCACATTGTGCGGAAATAAATATAAGGATTCGAAGACAATGTATTTCACCATCAATCCGAAGGGAACCACCATTGCTGCGAATGCGTCCGGCAAGTGCCGCATGACAGTCAGATGGAACAAGCAGATGACACAGACAACGGGTTACCAGTTACAGTATTGTGCAAATAAGAATTTCAGAAGTGGCACAAAGGTAAAGACTGTAAGCAAGAACAAGACGATCAGAACAAGTGTCAAGAAGCTTGCGAGTAGAAAGACATACTATGTACGTGTGAGAACCTACAAGACAGTAAAGATAAATGGAAAGTCAGTGACATTTTACTCTGCGTGGAGCAAGGCGAAATCAGTTAAAGTAAAATAGCTTAATAACATCCTTTTGAACAACGGGGCGTATACAGAACATAACAACAGTTTTGTATACGCCCCACTTTTTGTGTGCAAAAATTGCAGATGGTATTATAATATACAAAGGCGATGTGAAGCTTCAGCCATGTACAAAGAAGGATGACTGGTGCTTCAGTATACAGACAGGAGTTATTATGAATAAAATACTTGTGGCGGTTGACTCGTTCAAGGGAAGCATGACTAGTCTTGGAGCGGGGAATGCCATAGAAAAAGGAATAAAGTCCATATTGCCGGATGCAGAGATAAGGGTTCGTCCGGTGGCGGATGGCGGTGAGGGCACGACTGAGGCCATTATATATGGAAAGAATAATGTCAGCAGGGGGAGCTGTATTGTGACAGGGCCGCTGGGGAAAAAGATCACTGCGGAGTATACGATATACGATGCTGCGGATGGAAGAACTGCTGTTATGGAGATGGCCGCTGCTGCGGGACTTCCTATTGTCCCTGAGGATCAGAGAGATCCGATGCACACTACTACCTATGGTGTTGGCGAGATGATAAGGGACGCTATCTTAAAGGGATGTGAGCGTTTCATTGTCGGAATCGGAGGAAGTGCGACAAATGACGGCGGCATCGGAATGCTTCAGGCGCTTGGATTTTCCTGCCTTGACGCGAATGGTCATGAGGTGCCATATGGGGCAGAGGGGCTTGGAGTTCTTGAAAGGATTGTTATTCCGGGGAAGATGCTTGTCCGTAAGAATTCATCAGAGCTGGCTGTAGCAGATCCTGTCGATACGCCAATTGTAGGCACTGCTGCGATATCTGGTGCAGGTGCTGTTGATGAGTCATGTGTAGATGATGATGACTTTGCATCCAGACTATCACGCTGTACATTTAGTATCGCCTGTGACGTGACTAATCCCCTTGTGGGGGAGCTAGGGTGCAGCCGTGTATTTGCACCGCAGAAGGGTGCAGATGCGGAGACGGTGGAAATCATGGATGGCTACATGAAAAACTATGCTGACGTTGTGGAAAGATCAGCAGAAGAAAAGTTTGACAGATATACTAAAGGCGCTGGCGCTGCGGGTGGTCTCGGATATGCATTTCTCATGTTCCTCGGCGGAAAACTAATGCCGGGAATTGATATAGTTTTGTCTGAGACAGGGCTTGAGGCAGATGTAGAATGGGCGGATACAGTCATAACCGGTGAGGGCAGGATAGATGCCCAGACCATGATGGGAAAGACACCGGCGGGAGTTGCAAGGCTTGCAAAGGAACATGGTAAATATGTGATCGCCATAGGAGGATGTCTTGGGGATGGCGCGGAGAACTGCGTCAAAGAAGGAGTGTTCAATGAGTGCTATGCGGTAAACAATGTGCTTGGGATAGATGACAGTGATCCGGAGCAGGTGAGAACGGCGATGAAGCCTGAAAATGCTGCGGCGAATCTGACGACGTGTGCCGCAAAGATCACAGAACTTAAGGAACAGATGTCGGCACGTGTGTGCAGACCTGTACGGCTTAGATAGATATGGGATTGAATTTGTTTGAAACAGAATCAGAGGCGTGTGAATTTTTTCTGCAAAAAATGAAGAGATATGCAAGGAAATAAATTTACTACTATATAATACGAGGAGAATAAAAAGATGACAAGAGAAGAAGCGTGGGAATTACTCACAGAGTACAACAAGGATGAGTTTCATCTGGAGCATGCACAGATCGTAGAGGGAACCATGAGGTATTTTGCAAGGGAACTTGGTTATGGCGATGAGGAAGAGTTCTGGGGAATAGTCGGACTGCTTCACGATCTGGACTTTGAACAGTATCCTGAGCAGCATTGCATCAAGTCCCAGGAGATCATGAGAGCGCACGGTGTTGACGAGAGGATCATACATGCGACGGCAAGCCATGGCTATGGTATCACGGTTGACATAAAACCAGAACATGAGATGGAGAAGGTTCTCTATGCTGTGGACGAGCTTACAGGACTTATCGGAGCGGTTACACTCATGAGACCATCAAAGAGTGTTCAAGATCTGGAACTCAAGTCAGTTAAGAAGAAATACAAGAGCAAGGGATTTGCTGCGGGATGCTCCAGGGAGGTCATCGAAAGAGGTGCAGATATGCTTGGTTGGTCACTTGATGAATTGATCACCAAGACTATAGAGGCACTCAGGACATTCAGACCATGATCGGGGGTATAAAGAAAATCGGAGAATTTGTCCGCAAAGAGACAGTGCTCACCGTGGCACTTCTGCTGGCGGTGATATCGGCATTTATCGTGCCTCCGGACAGCGCGTATGTGGACTACATAGATTTCAGGACACTTGCGATACTTTTCTGTCTTATGACAGTGGTCGCGGGATTTTCACAGCAGGGGATGTTTGGCATCATAGCGAAAAGTATGATAAATCGTATGGGTTCGCTCCGGGCGGTGACAATTGTCCTGATATTCATGTGTTTCTTTTTCAGCATGTTTATCACAAATGATGTGTCGCTCATAACATTTGTACCGATGACACTCACGGTCCTTGGTATGGCAGGAGAGGAAGTACTCACCAGATGGATGGTGCCGGTGATAACCCTCCAGACCATAGCTGCGAACCTTGGCAGTATGCTGACACCCATAGGCAATCCGCAGAACCTGTATCTGTACTCTTACTATGGGCTGCACCTCGGCGATTTCCTGCGCACGATGGCGTTGCCCTTCGCGCTGTCGACCGCTGGCGTCGTCGCTTGCACCTGGTGGCTGTGCGGCCACTCGGACTGCAATGACAGCCGAAGCGATACGCACAACACCACCGCGCCCATGCCTCTCAGTCGGCGGAGCCTTGTCGCCTACGGGCTGCTGCTCGCCCTCACCCTCCTGGCCGTGTTCCACATCGTGCCCATCGCCGCTGCCGTCGTCATCGTGGCCGCGACGCTCGCCGCCCTCGACCGCCGCGCGCTGGTCGCCGTGGACTGGGGCCTGCTCGCCACCTTCGCGTGCTTCTTCGTGTTCGCGGGAAACATGGCCCGCGTGCCGGAAGTGTCCGCATGGCTTTCGCCCCTCATGGCCGACCACGGTCTGCTCGTGAGCGCCGGCTTAAGCCAGATCATCAGCAACGTGCCCGCGGCCGTGCTGCTCTCCCATTTCGCAGGCGCATGGCAGCCCCTGCTTATCGGTGTGAACATCGGCGGCGCCGGCACGCTCGTCGGCTCGCTCGCGAGCCTCATCACGCTGCAGCATTTCACCAGCGTGCGCAAAGTGTTCCCCCAAACAGCCGCATTGCCCGAGCTATCCACCAGCCGCTTCCTTATCCTATTCAGCGTGTTGAATTTCGCCTTTCTGGCCATTCTCTTGATCGCTTGCGGAATGACTTCCTTCTTCTAGCTTTTTCTTCCCGCCTCTGAAGAGCACACCAACGCGACGACTACCGAGAACGCAAGATGCCAGGTAAAACATGACCAATTTCTGCGTACGCATGAATTATGGGTATTCTACAGACTTTTTCTGCGTACGCACGAATTTGCTCTTCCTCTGTCACAATTTCGGCGTACGCAGAAATGAGAGAAACATCATGAGTTCTGTTTTCACCTCCAAGGATATTGGCGCGGTCATTCGAGCCGAGCGCAAACGCCAAAAGCTCACGCAAACCGAGTTGGCGGATTTGTGCGCCGTCAGCCTGTCGTTCGTCTCCAACCTTGAGAACGGCAAGACGACGACCGAACTGGAGAAGACCCTCAAGGTGCTCAACACCCTGGGGCTCGACGTCATGATCGCGAAGCGAGGGGAATAGTCATGGAATTGACCGTTTACCGCGACTTTCCGGAAGATCCTCTTCCTGCGGGAATCCTGGCGCGAACCGAGGGCGAGGTCGCCTTCCGCTACCACGAGGATTATCTTGCCTCCCCGGCTGCCGCCCCGCTCTCCCTGTCCCTCCCCTTGCAAGCCGAACCCTACACAGAAGAAGAGCTCACACCCTATTTTCGCGGTCTTTTGCCCGAGGGGGCGGCTCTGGAAAATCTCTGCCGCAGCCTGGGCATTCCCCAGGACGACTACATTGCCATGCTTGCCGCCTGCGGGCTCGATTGCCTGGGCGACGTCATCATCGATCCTGCTGTCTATACCGAAACGCGCTCCTATGAAGCGGTGTCGCTCGACCAAATCAAGGAAATGGCAGGAAAGCCGGGCAAGATCGACGAGTCCCTGGAAATGGCCCGACTCTCCCTCGCAGGCACCCAGAATAAGTGCGGCCTCTTCCACGATCCTGCGGCCCCAATCACCGAAGGATGGTACCAGCCCGTCGGGGGCGCCCCGTCGAATTACATCGTCAAATTTGCCCGAGAGGATCTCATCGACCTCATGCAGGTGGAGCACCTCTCCATGACCTGCGCGGCAGCATGCGGACTCGATGTGGCTCGAACCGCCCTCATCAGTCCGTTGAAGCCCATCATTTGCGTCGAGCGCTATGACCGTCGGCTCGCCTCGAACGAGACCATCAATGGACTGCCCGCTCCGCTGCGGCGCCATCAGGAAGACCTCACTCAAGCGTTCGGGCTCTTGCCCCACGCGAAGTACCGCGAACTGAAGCCCAGCAGCGTACAGGTTATCGCCGACTTCCTCCGTCGCCGCTCCGCCCAACCGGCCCGAGATCTTCGCGCCTTCGCGAGCCTCATCCTCTTCAATTACCTGATCGGCAACTGCGACAATCACCTAAAGAATCTGTCCATCCTCTACGCTCCCGATTGGCAGTCCTTCATCCTCGCCCCCGCCTATGATCTGGTGAGCACGACCTACTTCGCCCGATTCTCCCGCGAAATGGGCATGGCCATAGGCGAGCACACCGACATCGAAGAGGTGACGACTGCGGATTTTGCCATTCTGGCCGACCAGCTGGGCATCAGCATGAGGGTGCTTCGCAACATCGTAGACACTTTTGCCGAAAAAGCACTTCCCTCTCTCCGCGAAGAAGGCACGCAGCTCGCAAGCGAGGGATACGACGCAGCTCCCTATATAGCCGACGACATCGAGGAAGACATTGATACTCAGCAGCCTATAGAACGAGGAAAGCTCTATCGCACCTGGTCAAAAACCTTTCTTCTGCGCAAGATTATTTCTCGAAAGCGTTTTCCTCGAAAATCTTTCGCTCTAGGAAGCAGGCGCTTCTTCCCATTCGGTTGGGGAGGGTACCGCAGCTGATGGGGCCACCGCGTCCAACGCACTTTCCGTGCTTCGACGCTCGCGGGCGTCGCAGACGGCTCGATAGATGCGGGCCCCGGCCGACACCCCCAGCTATGGGCA
>OGPV01002309.1_pt1 | contig 11327 bp, 6 predicted proteins | sample 1553001 | NCBI WGS metagenome assembly OGPV01 (sample SAMEA2580268, study PRJEB22360) | human gut metagenome | biome: human gut; feature: human-associated habitat; material: faeces | place: Denmark | collected 2008/2010
AGAAATAAACCCGGATGATTATGAATCCGACCATCCGCTTGCCGGAATGTATTTGCAGAGAAAGCTTGAATCAAAAGCATTCGTTGCCGGCGGTGAAAATTATAATGCACCCATACAAAGAGTTGACGATTTTCTTAATAACAGAAAATCAACTCACCTTGGTGATGTAAAGCCGAGTATCGGTCCGAATTATGAGTTTTCAAATCTGAACGAGATTTTGCCTGAATATGTCAGCACTTCAATGGCTCAGGGCATTGTGAAAATGGGCAGAATGTTACACGGATTTGATGACGGTGACGCTGTTTTGACCGGCGTTGAGAGCAGAAGCTCTTCTCCCGTCAGAATAATGAGAAAAACAGATACACTCGAAAGTGTACTTATTGAAGGACTGTATCCGTGCGGTGAAGGTGCAGGTTATGCAGGCGGAATTATCTCCGCCGCAGTTGACGGCATTAAATGTGCCGAAAAAATTATAGAAAAATCGGATAAATAAACCTCCGAAATCAATCGGATTGTGAAACGCCCCCTAAAGGTCAGAGCAAAAAACTGACTTTTAGGGGGCATATCATTGTTTAGAGGCGGTTTATTTTGTATTGTGATTTAAACAAATAACAGTACCGCCCCGACAGTAAAAATCAAAACAGCAAAATGCGCTTGATTGTGCGGGGCGGCTCTTAGATAAACTTGTTAAATTTTACTTGGAGTATTTACTCCACTGTCCGTTTGAGTAAATCATATTTACATCGGGGATTTTTAAGTCACCTGTCTGTGCTGAACCGTTATTGAATATAGCATATTCTGCACCATTCGGAAGTTCAAATCTGTAGGTGTTATTACCTATACTTTCCATAGCCTTGCCGGGCCAGCTCATATAAGTCGAATCTGTTGAACTCCATGCATAGACATTTACTGTTGACCAGTTTTCCGTATTATTGAAATAAACATAATTCTTCGTCTGAATTGAAGTCGGTTCGGTTGTTGGCTCTGTGACATTTGTTGTAGGCTGGGTGGGTGCAACATTTTCTGTGTAAGTACCGCAGTATGAGTCTTCAACAATAAGCTTAACGATATAAGCCTGAATCATAGTTGCGTCTTTTACAGAAATAACAGAATCCTTGTTTACATCAGCCGCAATGAGAGCCTCATCGCTTAAAGTCGATATGCAAGCAATGTATCTTTGAACCTCTGTTGAATCACAGACTGTAATTGTTCCGTTTAAATCAACATCACCGATAAGAATTCTGTTTGAAGGCTCTGTTACCGGCTGAGTTGTAGACGGCTGTGTTGTAGCAGGCTGAGTTGTGGTAGGCTGTGATGTGGTAGACTGAGTTGCGATTGTAGTAGGACGGACTGTCGTGGAAGGAGCTGTTGTCGGCTGAGTGGGTTTTACAGTCGAATAGTTCTGCCAAGAACCGTTGCTGTAAATTTTATTACCGTCTGCAATCCTGAGGTCATCTGTCTGACTGTCACCGTTGTTGAAGATTACATATTTTGCACCGTCAGGCACTTCAATATCAAAAATATTATTACCCTTGTCGGTCATTTTCTTGCCCGGCCACGATGTCATTTCTTTATTATCATCACTCCAGAAATATGCATTGACCTTAGACCACTTGGTTGATGAGTTATCATAAGCAACAACCTTTACGGCATTCGGGTCTACCTTTGTGTATGTATATGTTTCCGGATCGGATGTTGTCTTGCCGTCGCTTGCTTTTACTGTTACTGTGGTTACAGTATCGTAAGCAAGGTTTGTACCGATTGTAATTTGCTGACCGTTTGTGTAGTTTACAAATGCACCGTCATCAATTGAATACTGAGCATTTTTTGCATTCTTGCAATTGAGCGTAAGTGTGAGCTCATCTGTATTGTAGTTTGTTGAACCAGGATTTACTGACGCTGAAGGTCCTTCGGGTTCGGCATCATAGACTACTGCTATACCTGATGAACCTATTGTACCTGAAATGGTGCTTGATGTAATTGTAAATGTATTGCCTGAAACAGCGTCCGTATATGTACCGGGTTTTGCGTAACCGCCGCCGTTTTCTACCGATACCTCGCCGCTTCCGCTGCCTTTTACGATAACAGCACCGCCGTCTTTACGGGTAATTACAGAACAACCGTCTGACACGGTGTAGTAATCGGCTTTGCCGTCCATTGCATTATGGAACTTATTAATTTGGGCAACCTCACTGCTGGTGAAATGAGTTGAGCCTTTTTCTCCCATTTTGATACTTTCTTTGTTAGTTGAAGAAGGACGGGAAAAATAAAGAGCAGTAACTTTATTACGGCTTGCCGCAACCGCATATGCACGGTCAATAACATTCTGACTCATTTCATTTGAAAAGCCCCAGTCTTTGTTGTTTGACCATGTATCATGGCTTTCACCCCAATAAAGAAGCTTATCGTTTGAAATGCCTTTTTCACTCCAGTTTCCGCTTGAAGTAGGAGCTTTGCCCGAATTAAACGAATCACGGAGTTCTTTACCGTAGTTACTGTCTGTGACAGAAATATAATCGGTATACTCTTTCATAATGTCTTCATTGCCTGTCGAACGGTCATCGGGACCACCGAGAATTTCGCCGTAGTTATAAAGGCCGTACTGTGTTACCGATTTCCAGAAATCGTCGCCCTCACTCGGAACGCCAATGTGTTTTGCAGCGTCCCAACGAAGTCCGTCAACACCTACCGACTTGAGTTCCTGAACATAGTTGCAGACTTTTTGCTGAACATATGGATTTTCGGTTGCAATGTCCGGCATACCAATCGAGCCGTGTGTTACCTGCCAACGGTTTTTCCAGTCAATACCTCCGCCGAAGGTATGCCAATACTCGGATGGCTTTAAATCGTTGTCTATGTTGTTGTGATCGCCTCTCAAATGGTTAGCGACAACATCGACAATAATCTTAATCCCGTACTTTTCTGCCTCATCACAAAGCGACTGAAGTTCAGCCTTTGTGCCGACACCATTTGTTCCGATACTGAATGAAATTGGCTGATATAACCAATACCAAGTACCTGTTCCGTTTGGCTGTGCCGGAGAAGTCTGTATACTTGTAAATCCGGCTTTTGCAATTTTAGGCAATTCAGCCTTAATATCGTTATAAGTCCAGTCAAAACAATGTAAAATTACACCGTCCTGAATATTATCTTTGAGTTTGTACTTATTAGCCGATACGGTTGGCGAGCTTTCTGCCGCCTGAACACCGAGTGAACCGGATACAAAGGCAGATAGGCTTGCCGACAGGATGCTCACGCTCAATATTGCGCTGAGTATTTTTGATTTTGTTTTCAAATTTTTACACACCTTTCAAATTAATTTCAAAACTCTACTATGTGTCGAATCAGTCAGCTGAAACTAATCAAATTAAATCAATTTCAATAGATTTCAGCATAAAGCAAAGTACAATAAATAGCAGCATAAATGCAATGCATTTTTAAATTAATTGCAAATGTGCATAATATTTGTACAAATTGCTAAAATTCGACAATAATATTAAAGCACCCATAAAAGGTGCCTTAATATGCGACTGTGTCTGTAAGCCGGGTTTTGTCGTGAACAGCCATCTATCTTGGCAGACCGTTACCGAATCTGCTCGATGCCACCTCCTAAGGACACGCCGAGCAAGCGTATAATGTCCTACCACGGTGTTGCTTCAAATAGGGTTTACACGGCAGAGCAGTCTCCTGCCCTCCGGTGAGCTCTTACCTCACCTTTCCATCCTTACCATATAATGGCGGGAATTTTCTGTTGCACTATCCCTGGAGTCGCCTCCGGCGGCCGTTAGCCGTTATTATTGCTCTGTGAAGCCCGGACTTTCCTCGCACAGTACCTTTCGGCAGCTGCTCGCAGCTGTTCAACACACTCGCACATTTATTTTATACCTTTTTTGTACAAAAGTCAAATGAATTTTGTGATTTTTACTTGATATAACGGCTTTTTAGGGGTATAATGAAAGGGAATTAATTATAAGGAGTTACCGATATGGATATCAGAAAAGAATCACTCAAAAAACACTATGAGTGGAACGGTAAGATTGAAGTTGTTTCAAGAGTTCCGATTAACTCGGCTGAAGACCTCTCTCTTGCCTATACTCCGGGTGTTGCAGAACCGTGTCTTGAAATTCAGAAGGACTATGACAAGTCTTTTGAACTCACAAGAAGAAACAACCTTGTTGCCGTTGTAACCGACGGTACAGCTGTTCTCGGTCTTGGTGACATAGGTCCTGAGGCAGGTATGCCTGTTATGGAGGGCAAATGTGCGCTTTTTAAGGAATTCGGCGATGTTGACGCATTTCCTATTTGCGTAAGAAGTAAGGATGTTGACGAAATTGTAAACGCAATTTACCTTATCAGCGGTTCATTCGGCGGAATCAATCTTGAGGATATTGCCGCTCCGAGATGCTTTGAAATTGAAAAGAAACTCAAAGAGAAGTGCGATATTCCGATTTTCCACGATGACCAGCACGGTACTGCCGTTATTGTTGCCGCAGGTCTTATCAACTCACTCAAGCTTGTTCACAAGAAGCTTGACGAAATCAAGGTTGTTATGAACGGTGCAGGTGCGGCAGGTATTGCAATTGCAAAGCACCTTCTTAATATGGGTGTAAAGGACATTACGCTTTGCGACAGTAAGGGTATTATCTGCAAGGGTGATCCGAGACTTAACGCTGTTAAACAGGAAATGGCTGAAATTACTAACCTTTCTCACCTTGAAGGTTCGCTTGCAGATGCAATGAAGGGTGCTGATGTATTCCTCGGAATTTCTGCCGCAGGTTGCGTAAGCGAAGAAATGGTTAAGTCAATGGCTAAGGATCCTATCCTTTTTGCTATGGCTAATCCGACTCCCGAGATTATGCCTGACATTGCTAAAAAGGCAGGTGCGGCTGTTGTAGGTACAGGCAGAAGTGACTTTCCTAACCAGATTAATAATGTACTCGCTTTTCCGGGTATTTTCAGAGGTGCTCTCGACTGCCGTGCAAGCGATATTAACGAAGAAATGAAAGTTGCCGCATCTTTTGCAATTGCTTCACTCGTGAGCGACGAAGAACTTAATGCAGATTATATTCTTCCCGAGGCATTTGACAAGAGAATCGGTAAAACTGTTGCTGAGGCTGTTAAGAATGCCGCTGTTGAGACAGGCGTTGCAAGAATCTGATAAAGATTTGCAAATAAATATTTTAAGAGAAAGAAAAAGAGGAAAACAATGAAAAAGACAGTTACTTTATTGGTACTGATTTCAATGCTGTTCTCCACTGTTTTTCTGTTCACCGGATGCGGTGATTCATCGGTTAAGGAAATTAAGACTGCCGATGATATCAAAGGAGCGTCCGTAGGTGTTCAGACAGGTACAACCGGCGATACTTTTGTATCTGACTATGAGGCTGACGGCACCAAGGTTATGCGTTACAGCAAGGGTGCCGACGCTATCGTAGCTCTTACACAGAATAAAATCGACTGTGTTGTAATTGACAGTGAACCGGCAAAGGAATTTGTAAAAGCAAATGCAGGACTAAAAATTCTTGATGAACCTTTTGCGGAAGAGCAGTATGCAATCTGCATTTCAAAGGAAAATCATGAACTCACCGAAAAAATCGACAAAGCTCTTGCAGAGCTTAAAGACGAGGGCGTTCTGGACAAAATCAAAAGCTATTACATAGAGGGTAATACCGATACCGTACCCTATGAATCACCTAAGGATATCAAGTATGACGGTGAACTTCATATGGCTACGAACGCTGCTTTTCCACCGTATGAATATGTTGAAGGCGGTAAAATTGTCGGTCTTGATCCGATGATGGCTACAGCAATCTGTGACAAGCTTGGTAAAAAACTTGTTATTGATGATATGGAATTTGATTCTGTTATCACTGCTGTTCAGACCGGCAAAGACGATTTCGGTATGGCGGGTATGACCGACACACCGGAAAGAAGAAAAAATATCGACTTTTCAACTTCATATGCAAACACAACTCAGGTTATTATCGTAAACGACAGTGCATCAGGCAGTTTGTTCGGCAATCTCGGTGAAAGCTTTAAAAACACATTCATCACAGATAACAGATGGCAGCAGCTTTTAAGCGGTTTGCTTGTAACCCTTGAAATCACATTGTTTGCAGGTATTATCGGTGTTATTATCGGTTTTGTCATTGCTCTTGTAAGAGCTACTCACGATATTCAGCTTGACAAGAGAAAATGCAGGAGCTTCGGTGATTGTGTTCTGAAATTCTTTAATGTGATTTGCAACATCTACATTACTGTTATCAGAGGCACACCTGTTGTAGTTCAGTTGATGATTATGTATTACATTATTCTTGCATCTGTAAGAAACGGTATCTTTGCCGCAATCATTGCATTTGGCATGAACTCTGCCGCTTATGTTGCAGAAATTGTTCGTTCGGGCATTATGGCTGTTGACATCGGTCAGACTGAGGCAAGCCGTTCACTCGGTTTTAACAACAGACAGACAATGACAATGGTCGTTCTTCCGCAGGCAATTAAAAATGTTCTTCCTGCACTCGGCAATGAAATTATTACACTTCTCAAAGAAACTTCGGTTGCAGGTTATGTTGCACTTGCAGATATCACATATATTGGTAATATGATTCGTTCAAGAACTTACGAGGCATTCTTCCCGCTTATTACGGTTGCATTGATTTACCTTGTAATTGTACTTGTGCTTTCGTACATCCTCAGAAGATTTGAAAGGAGATTGAAAAAGAGTGAAAGATAACGCATTAATCTCCGTAAGAGGACTTGAAAAATCATTTGGTAAGGATATTCAGGTTCTTAAAGGTATTGATATTGACATTTTTAAAGGCGATGTAGTTGTTGTTCTCGGTCCTTCAGGCTCGGGTAAGTCAACTTTTCTCCGTTGCCTTAACAGACTTGAAGAACCGACAGGCGGTCACATTTTCTTTGAGGGTACCGATATTACGGATCCAAAGGTTAATATAAATGTTCACCGTCAAAAAATGGGAATGGTGTTCCAGCAGTTTAACCTTTTCCCCCACAAGACTGTTATTGACAACCTTACAATGGCTCCTGTCAAGCTTCTTGGCAAGAGCAAAGATGAGGCTAAAAAAGACGCTATGGATCTTTTGGAGCGTGTAGGACTTGCCGAAAAGGCAAACGCATATCCAAATCAGCTTTCAGGCGGTCAGAAACAGCGTATTGCAATTGTAAGAGCACTTGCGATGAATCCCGATGTTCTCCTTTTTGACGAGCCGACATCTGCACTTGACCCCGAAATGGTCGGCGAAGTTCTTGATGTTATGAAAGAGCTTGCCAAGGCAGGTATGACAATGGTTGTTGTTACTCACGAAATCGGCTTTGCAAAGGAAGTTGCAACCGATGTTGTTTTTATTGACGACGGTGTTATCAAAGAAAAGAACAATCCGCAGGAGTTCTTCAATAATCCGCAGGACGACCGTTTAAAGGAATTTTTATCAAAGGTTCTTTAATTTTAAACAAAAATCAGAGGATTTCAGTTTTCGCTGAAATCCTCTTTTTTAATTACTTATTTATTTGATTACCGTAAATATATTCTTTGGCTTTTGATATGAGTATTGATTTTTTGTTTGGGACATTTGCATCTACTACAAGCATTAGAAGATAATCGAGAATATTTCCGACATCTCTTCCCTCTTTTACGCCAAGGTTTAAAACATCTTTACCGTTGATATCAAGCTGACTCATCTTAAAACATTCGTTATCTTTGATTATTTCATTAAGATGTATTTTAGCCGTTTTAAGATATCCGAGCTTTTCTTCTCGCTGATATTCAGACTGGGCAGATATATCGGCATATTCGACCTCTAACAACTGCTTTGTAAGGTCTGTACCGAGTACATTCATAACCTTTTTCATAAGCTTTTTACTGCCGTTAAAACGGACATCATGATATTCAATAAGCAGAAGAGTTTTGTTAATAAAATCAGACGGTAATCTTAGTCTGTGCAAAATTCTGTCTGCAATTTTTTTACTTTCAAGCTGATGTCCCTGAAAATGCGATTGACCGCTGTTGTCAGTAGTTTTAACAGAAGGCTTGCCGATGTCATGCAGAAGCGTTGTCATACGAAGTATGGGATTCGGTTCAATTGTGCCGAGTGCAGTCAGGGTATGTTGCCACAAATCATACGAATGATGAATGTTGTTCTGATTGAAATTGAACATAACGGTAATTTCAGGGATAATAACAGCAATCGTTTCTCGGTAAGCGTCAAGAATTTTTACGGCATCCTTACCGCAGATGAGCTTTAGAAATTCCGAAATCACACGCTCTGTTGCAATGTTTTTTAGCAAGTCTGCATTTTTAAATATAGACTTTGATGTGTTCTCTTCAATTGAAAATCCGTAAACAGAGGCAAAGCGTAATGCCCGCAAGATTCGCAGAGCATCCTCGTTAAAGCGTGTATCGGGATTTCCGACACAACGGATAATTTTATCTTTAAGATCATTTTTACCGCCGTATGGATCGACAAGACCGTATTCAGCGTTATATGCCATTGCATTTACAGTAAAGTCACGGCGTTGCAAATCTTCGTTTATGTTTCGTGTAAAGCTTACGCTGTCCGGATGACGGTTATCGGAATAATCACCGTCAATACGGTAGGTTGTGATTTCATAGACTTCACCGCCGCATACAACGGAAATTGTGCCGTGTTTGATACCTGTATCAAAAGTATGATAAGCCTCAAAACATTTTTTTGTCTGTTCGGGCAAAGCATTTGTACAAATATCTGTATCATGCGGAGTCAAACCGAGAAGATAATCACGAACACAACCGCCCACTATAAAAGCCTCATAGCCTTGATTATTTAGTTGTCTGATTAATTTTTCAGCGTTTTTGTTTATTTGCATTTCTTTTTGCAGTCAGTTTAAGATGACTTTCCTTTTTGAATTTTTCTATATAGTGCTGTGCTATATTGTAGAGTATATTAAATACAACAAATGTGCCTACAGCAAAGATTACAAGCAATATGATGTTTTCAAATGTAAGCGGTGCAAGTGAGAACAATCCGCCGAAGAAGATTGAACCGATTATTATTCCTGCGGAACATCCGATGACCATAACGGCTCTGAGCGGATTGAACGGGATTGATAATCTGATTACAAGCAGCATACAAGAAAATGCAGTAAGATATACGCAGAGAGTTGAAAACTGTGCCTGCGGCATATCTGTCATATACTTTAAAATTGCGAGTAATATTGTATCTGCCGAAATACAAAAAGCTGTTGGGAGTGATCTTGCTATTATATTTACGGTGAAATTACCTTTTACTATATCTTTATTCGGTTGAAGTGCGAGAACAAATGATGGCAGTCCAACCGTTAATGCACCGACAAGCGTAAGCTGTATCGGTTCAAAGGGATATCCTGTGCGGAAGAATATGAAGAAAATTGAGAGTATAACCGAATAAATTGTCTTAACAAGATAGAGTGCAGAGCTTCGTTCAAGGTTATTGATTGTTCGTCTGCCCTCTGCCACAACGCTCGGCATTGCGCCAAAGTCATTATTGACAAGTACAAGCTGTGACACATTTCGTGCGGCATCACTGCCCGACGCCATAGCTACGGAGCAATCCGCCTCTTTGAGTGCGAGAACATCATTTACTCCGTCACCTGTCATAGCAACCGAATGTCCGTGCTTTTTAAGGGCAACAACAAGCTTTTTCTTTTGAGCCGGAGTTACTCTGCCAAACACATTACAACGCTCTGCCGCATCTTCAAGCTCTTTATCTGTTGTCACGGTTGACATATCGATTGCATTTTCTGCACCCTCGATCCCTGTATCAATTGCAATATTTTTAACAGTTTTAACGCTGTCGCCTGAAATTACCTTTAAGGTGACACCCTGTTCCTTAAAATATTTTACCGTTTCATTTACATTATCACGAAGTTTATCCTTGATAAGAATGAGTGCAAGAGGTTTTAAATCATCAGGCAATGAGTCTTTGTCCGGTTCACTATCGCTTTCGGCAAGAACAAGGATTCTGACGGTTTGATTTATCTTTTCAATCTCAGAATACACCTCGGAATACTTTTCTCTGCTTTTTAAAATACATTCAGTCGCACCGACTATGTAGGTCTTGCCGTTTTCAAATGTACCGCCCGACCATTTTGTTTCAGACGAAAAATCGCAGAATTTACTGCACTCATACGGTGAAACGGAATCCGAATAGTCACGCAGTGCATACAAAGTTGCATTCAGTTCATCGGACGCTTTTACAATTGAAGAAAGTGCTTTCTTGATTTTATTTTCATCAGCCCCAAACGGAATAACACCTGTTACCGTCATTTCGTCTGTTGTAAGCGTTCCCGTTTTATCAAGACAAAGCACATCGACTCTTGCAAGTGTTTCAATGCAATACATTTCTTGTACAAGAACCTTTTTAGATGAAAGCCTGATAATTGATACTGCAAGAACAGAACTTGTAAGAAGAATCATTCCCTTTGGAATCATACCGACAAGCGACGCAACAGTGCTGATTACAGCAGACTGCAATGTTGCATCGGGCAGGGTGAATTGTCGAATGAAAAATGCAATGCCAATCGGGAAAAGTACAAATGTACAGATTTTGATAATGAAATTGAATGACTCCATAATCTGAGAATTTACTTTTTTAATATATTTGGCTTCGTTATTTATCTTAGCGGCATAGCAATCGGCTCCGACCTTTACAGCCTGAGCATAGCATTTTCCTGCCGCAATAAAACTGCCCGAGAGCAGTTCATCTCCGACATTTTTTTCAATGAGATTTGATTCGCCTGTAAGCAAACTTTCGTTGACTCTGCAGTTGCCGTCGCATACAATGCAGTCGGCAGGAATCTGGCTTCCTCTTGAAAGCACAAGAATATCATCAAGAACAATCTCATCTTTACTTATTTCTGCAATTTTACCGTTTCTGAGAACATTGATTTTTTTCTCAGACAAAATAGTCAGCTTGTCAACGCTTATTTTGGAACGAATTTCCTGAACTATACCTATAATTATATTTGCGATAACAACACCGATAAAAAGCATATTCTTGTGTGAACCCACAAAAATCAGTGCCGCAAGCAAAATTACATTTATAAGATTGAAAAGCGTAAAAATGTTATCACAAAATATTCTTTTGATTGATTTAGTTTTAATATTAGTTGAAATATTTACCTTTCCCTCATCTATACGCTTTTGAACTTCGGAATCGGTAAGACCGACAAGGTTAGAATTTATGTTTTCCATATATACCTCATAATAAGAAAATGATATAATTTCAGAAAATAATTTACAATGCACGGCTGTTTATCGCCTTTTCGGAAAATCCTCTGCCAGTAACATTTTT
>OGPV01002314.1_pt1 | contig 11282 bp, 8 predicted proteins | sample 1553001 | NCBI WGS metagenome assembly OGPV01 (sample SAMEA2580268, study PRJEB22360) | human gut metagenome | biome: human gut; feature: human-associated habitat; material: faeces | place: Denmark | collected 2008/2010
AGAATGTCGGTGAGAGGGCGCAGGCGGGTACCCAGCCCGGCGCCGAGAATAAACGCACGGGAAATGCGGAGGCCTGCTGTGATGTGCATGGAACATCACTACTGGGTGAGCGGCTTTTTTTCAAGCGCCCTTTATCCTCTTCTTTCCGGGATGACACGCCGGCATGCCGCCTCTTCCCCGAATTTAAAGGAAAATCCGTGATTTCGTGCTTTCCAAACGGAAGCTCATTCACTAGCATCCCCGCATGGCATGTGGAAACCAAAGAACTGTCGGCTCTCCGGCCTCCCTGGCCGGTACCTCTTTGCATACGGGACAGCCCGTTACCCTGACCCTGAAGCCGGCTCCTGCCGACTTCGGCATTAAATTCCGCCGGGTGGACATTCCGGACCAGCCTTTCATCAGCGCGGACGTGGAAAAGGTGCAGACTGTGGAACGCGCCACCAGCCTGGCTGAAGGTTCCGTCAAAGTGCATACCGTGGAACATATTCTCTCCGCCCTCACGGGCATGGGCATTGACAACGCCGTCATTGAAATGGACGCCAATGAACCGCCCATCGGGGACGGGTCCTCAGCCCCCTACGTAGAACTGATCAAGAGCGCCGGCATCGTGGAACTGGATGTGCCGCGCCGCTATCTGGAAGTGCGCGAGGCCGTCACCATTGAAACCAAGGGCGGTTCCATCCTGACCATTCTCCCCTCCAAGCAATTCCGCGTTTCCGTCACCTGCGTGGGACCGGAAAACCGCATCACCCAGTACTTTGACGCGGTCATCACGCCGGAAACGTATGAAAAGGAACTGGCCCCGGCCCGCACCTTTACGTTCTACGAAGACATCAAGCCCCTGCTGGAAAAGGGCCTCATCAAGGGCGGCAGCCTGGAAAACGCCGTGGTCATCCGCGGCGAGGAGCTCATGAGCAAGGAACCCATGCGTTTCATCAATGAGTTCGCCCGCCACAAGGCCATGGACCTTATTGGGGACCTGACCCTGTGCGGCAAGCCCATTCTGGGCCACGTCATCGCCATCAAGCCGGGCCACGGCCCGAACACCGAACTCACGGCCAAGCTCAAGAAGGAACACCACCGCAACCAGCAAATGGCTCCCAATCCCGTCAACGTGCCGTACGGAGACGCCGTGCTGGACATCAACGAAGTAATGAGCCTTCTGCCGCACCGCTATCCCTTCCTGATGGTGGACCGCATTATCGGTTTTGAAGGAGAAACCAAGTGCCGGGGTCTGAAGAACCTGACCATGAACGAACTCTTTTTCCAGGGCCACTTCCCGGGCCATCCGGTCATGCCGGGCGTTCTCCAGGTGGAAGCCATGGCCCAGGTGGCCTCCATCGTCATGCTGCGCCAGCCCGGCAATGCCAGCAAGCTCGGTTACTTCATGAGTGCGGACAAGGTAAAATTCCGCCGCGTCGTGGTTCCCGGCGATACGCTCATCATTGAAGCGGAGCTGACCAAGATGCGCGGAAACATTGGCCAGGCGACGGCACGCTGCCTGGTGAACGGACAGGTGGTTTCGGAAGCCGAGCTTAAATTCGGCCTTCAGGATGCTTGATCCCGCCGACTGCATCCCCTGTTTTTACGGAAACCCCGGCCGTGCATGCCACGCCGGGGTTTTTCATGTTCCGCATCCGGGCTTTCTTTACCTGAACATTCCGGACATCCCGCAAAAACGGAGACCGGAAAACGAAATCAAGGGCGGTATTTCCTCCTTTTCAGGAGATCTGATCCCGTCTTAACAGTCACTTGCGGAAAAGAGCCGGATATCAGGCAGGCGGCACATCTCCGCGTACTCTTCAAGACGGCGGCGAAAGGTCTCTTTGGTCATGGAAAGAAGAGCATCTGCCGAAAAGGACTCGCAGGTGAAGGAGGCCGCCACCGTTCCATACACAATTCCCTTCTTCACTTCCTCAAACGGAGGAAGGCCGGGAGGCAGGGTGGACAAATAGCCGGCCAGAGCCCCCAGGAACGTATCCCCCGCGCCGGTGGGGTCCACCAGCGTTTTCAGAGGATAGGCGGGACAACGGAACATCCGGAGATTCCCGCCGACATCCCGGCCCAGAAGCGTGGCTCCGTATTCCCCCTGTTTCACCACTGCGTACGCGGCGCCTTTGGAAAGCAGGAATTCCCCGGCTTCCAGGACGGTGGACGCCTGGGCATATTCCTTCGCCTCATCCTCATTCATCATGGTGATATGGGAACGGCTGATCCCGGCATCCAGCAATCCCGGCGGGCGGCCCAGCCACTTGTCCATGGAATCGGAAAGCACCAGCGCCGCGTCCGGACATTGTTCCATGCACTTGAGCTGCTGGGCCGGAACCATGCAGCAGCAAACCAGAACCGGATGGTTCCTCAAAGGCTCCGGAACGTGCACATCCCATTCCAGCATCACGGAATCATTGGCGCAAACGGTCCTCCGCTTGTTCATATTGTCAAAATATTCCCCGGTCCAGGAGAAAGAAGGCCCCTTCTTGCGTTCTACCCCGTTCATGCACACTCCTTTGGCCTCAAGGGCCGCTTCATAATGGGCGGGGAAATCCTCCCCGATGATGCTGACGGCATCCACGCGGTCGGCAAACAAAAGGGCGGCCACGGCCGCAAAGGAGACGGAACCGCCCAGAACGCCGTCCGCCCTGCCGCTGGGAGTAAGGATGGTATCAATTCCGATGGTTCCGGTAACGAGAAGGGGCTGGGACATGGAAAAAGGGAAATACGGTTTTACCCTGCAATCAAGAACAAAAAGGCTGGCGATATGGAAAAAACAGGGTATTTTATCCGCACGCGTTAAAGGAAATGGGTTCTGCCGGCATACTGGCCGACAGCTTCCGCAGAAGTCTGTTTCCAGTTAAAGGGCTTCACCAGGAGGCACGGATGTTTCCAGACCAGTTTTCAGGAACGTAGCCGGCAGTTCTTTTTCCCGGAAGATTTCGGGATTGCTCCGGAACTTTATTTTCTATTCAAACGTAGAAAAGCCGCTATGATAAAAATGCTGATGATGGTGGGTCTGGGAAGCTTTGCGGGCGGCATATTGCGTTTCCTGCTGTCCCGTTTCGTCCAGGTCAATTCGGCAAGTTCGTTCCCCTGGGGTACGGCTGCTGTCAACCTGCTGGGATGTTTTATCCTGGGCGCCCTCTACGGTTTGTTCGACCGGAACCTGCCGCATACGGAAACGCGGCTCTTTCTTACCGCAGGCCTGTGCGGCGGTTTCACCACCTTTTCCACGCTGATGAATGAATCCTTCCTGTTGTTGAAGGAAGGGAACTTCTCCGCCTTCTTCCTTTACACTCTCATCAGCTTTGCCGGGGGGCTCCTGGCCATTGGCCTGGGCTATCTGGCCGCCCGGTAAGAAAAACATGGAAACCCGGCGCTGCGCATGGCCTGCCGCGCTGTTTTACAGGGGAACTCTTGAAATGGAAATGGACGGCCAGCAGAACCACGCTCCCCCCCCTTTAATTCCGGGAGTTGCCCAAACATGATGGAAATTAACGGCATCCCCAATGCATTGGAACAGCAAAAAATTCTGCCGGGCGGGCGGTAGCCAGCCCGGCATGGGATCCCCGGCGGCTTATTCCTAGGAATAGGATTTCTCCAGGATGCTAACCACGTCCGCCGGAGTCAATTTGCAACGGTCCAGCTCAAACAGGTTGCCCATGGTGGAAAAAGCCGTTTTGGCGTATTCGTCAAATAAATCCGGTGTAATGCCGAATTCGGACATCTTCAGCTTGTCCACGCCGCAGGCTTCCTTCAGGCTGTTCAAGCCGTCCAGGAAACCGTCCACGGAGGCTTCCTGTCCCATGGCTGCGGCAACTCTTGCGTAACGTTCCGGGCAGGAGGGAGCATAGGCTTCATGGTAGGCCCAGGAAATCATGATGAGCCCCGCGCCATGGGGCAGGGAAGGATGGAAGGCGCTGAGGGCATGTTCAATGGAATGTTCCGACGTACAGCAGGAAATGGTTTCCACAAACCCGGAATAGGTATTGGCCAGCGCCACATAGGCGCGCGCCTCCAGGTCATCCCCGTTATTCACGGCGCGCGGAAGATATTTGGCAATGTATTCAATGGCCTGGAGCGCGAACATGTCCCCCATGGGGGAGGCGATTGTGGCCATATATCCCTCCACGGCATGAAACAGGGCGTCAAACCCCTGGTATGCCGTTAATTTGGGAGGTACGGAAAGCATCAACTCCGGATCTACGATAGACATGGTGGGGAAAGTACCCCTGAAGCCGAAACCGATCTTCTCCTGCGTATCCTCTTTCGTGATGACGGTCCACGGATCCGCCTCCGTTCCGGTTCCCGCCGTAGTGGTGATGCAGACGATAGGAAGAGGTTTGCAGGGAATGGGAAGCCCCTTGCCGGAACCTCCCTGGATGTAATCCCAGTAGGTTCCTGGATTGGCCGCCATCACGGCGATGCTCTTGGCGGAATCCATGCTGCTGCCCCCGCCCAGGCCGATGACGAAATCACAGCCCGTTTCCCTGGCCAGGGAGGAGGCTTCCATTACGTGCTCCACCACGGGGTTGGGCTGCACTTTATCAAAAACAACGCTTTCCACTCCCTGTTTTTTCAGAAGAGCCTGTACGCGGTCCAGATACCCGAGGCGTTTGACGGACGACCCGCCGATGACGATCAGGGCCTTGGTGCCGGGCAGGGGGGCGGAACCAAGATTGTCCAAAGAACCCGCGCCGAAAAAGATTTGCGCGGGCATGAAAAATTGAAATGGCTGATACATGCCCTTAATGTATAAAACGGCGGCTCTGGACGTCAAGGATGCTCTGCGCATTCCATGAACAGGGAAACCGCCGTTCGGGCAGCATCTTTGTCTGAAGAACGTTAAACGTCTTCAAAAAAATCGTCGCTCCGGGTTGGATCCGGTTTGGGCGGTGACGGCGCATCCGTTCCAATGGCACCGGGATCATCCATTTCACGGCTGGTCGTGATCGTGGTGGAGGGAGTCTTCTTTTTGGGCGCGCGCACGGCAGGGCGCGGAGCAGGGGATAAAGCGGAACTGTCAGCCATGCTTCCTTCTTCCGGAGAATCCATCATGCTCTTCATGCTCTGAACCAGTTTATCCCGGAGGGTGCGGATACCCTGTTCCCGGCGCACGGGATCCACCGTCGTTCGGATGAGCGTCATCATATTCCTCGTGGCGTTTGCCTGGTCTCCCAAGTCGAAGCAATCCAGTTCGCAACGCCAGCGCAGCCGATCCAGAACGGCGGCTCCCTGCTCATCAAATTCGTCTTCGGACGCATTGGCGATGCGGCCCTGCATGCCGGACTTCTTGCCGGAGGAAATGGCATGGCTGATTTTTCCCAGAGCCACTTCCATGGAAATTCTCTTGTTCCATGCCTGCCTGAGGGCGGGAAGGTTGCGGGTCTTCCGGTATCCGGTGAAAAACAGCTTGTCAAAAATTTCATCCCGGTTTTTCATGGAATCCGGGAAAGCCTTGGAAGACATGCTGCTGATGCCCAGGGCTTCCCCCACTTCCGTATTAAGGACGGATTGTTCCGCAATACGGGCGCCGGCTCTTCCGGCCGCTCCATTATTATTTTTGGAAGAGGAAGGGTCGATAAAATCAGGGTCGGAGCAGGCGGACAGGTAGGCATTCAGCAAATCCATGGCCGGCTTCTGGAACTCCGTAACGTCCAGGGTTTCCTCCGCTGTCCCTCCGGTGGAATGGGAGGTGGCGTTCATTAAATTTTCCTTAAGACGGGCCTTGAGGACGAGAACTCCCCATTGATATTGAAGCATTAATCCTTTACGGGCATTTTTATCCTGGTACTTCTTCGCTTCACGATCCATCCAGTCCTTCATGGAATTGGAGGCGATTTTGGCGCTCTTCCCCTGGCTCTTGTCCTTCTCCTTTTCCGTTTCCATCAGAAACTTCTTGGACTGGATCAGCAGGTCATATGCGGCGCCGGGATCCCTGCCGGCGGAGTTCAGTTTGCTGATAGCGGCATTGATTACCTTGGTTTCTGCAGACCTGTTCAGAGCGAGCAGATTATCCAAATCCTTGATTACCTTCTTCTTGGCATCGTTATCCATGTACCGCGCATAACAAAGGGAACCCAGGCTGAGGCTCCCGACCAGGCAAAGAGAAACGAAAGTATTCATGCTTTTTTTATTATGAAGGATGAAAGGTGATCTGGCAAGAGAGAAGGGATCTCAAAAAGATAAAATACCCTTGCAAACTAAAAATATCATGATTCCGCGCTCTGGCAGGAATTATTTCTTTTGTTTCTTCTCTTTAAGGAACTTTCTTCCCAACGGACTTTGATACAAAAATTCCGTTTCTTCGGTTTTTCCCTCCTCCCGATCAACCAACTCCATCATTTCTCCTTCCTCATATCCCGCCAGCTTCAGGTATTTAAACACTTCGGTGGCTTTGCCGGGGTAGTTGTCCAATAAAATTCGTAATAAACCTCCTCCTCCATCTTTGAGGAATGATCTGATTCTGGAGTTCCTTCCTCCCATGGACCCCAGAATGTTGGACAGGTTCCTTTTTTTGTCCCATTCCTTTCGAGCCTCCAGCATATAGGCGTCGTCCTGTTCCGCGAATTCCCGATCCTTTTTCTTTTCCTCTTCCGTTGTTTGCTGTCTCATTCTCATTCTCTGTTTGAAGGGTATGGATAGCTCCTTCCTGGTTCGCTCCTCTCTCTCGTTTCTTTCTTTCAGGAAAGACTCCCATTTGGCGTCAAACACTCTTTTCCAGGCCGCCGTTTTTCTTTCCATGGTTTCCTTCTTCCAGCCCTCGAAATCAGGAATGTAGGCTTCTTTCATCATCTTCAGCATCGTTGCCGCGTAAATGGAGCAAAGCTGCCCCACTTCTTTCTTTCTCACGGCAGAGCATTGTTGCCTAAGATTGATTTTGGAAATGATGACCAGATCTACCATAACTTTCCCCTTGAGACGAATATCTCCTGCCGAATCGAAATCCTGCGTCATTTGTTCGAACGGCGTGTTCTCGTTTTCTTTAAACAGGGGGGCTGCGGAAGCTAGCCGGGCGATCAGCAATAACCGATCCAGCTTGTCCGGGGAAACTCCCCCTCTGATGTCTCTCCACTCAAGCTGCCCCATATGGGTGTGGGCTGTTTGGTAAAACTTCACCAGATCTCCCTGTTTTAGCAGAATTTTAAGTTCTTTCAGCACAGGATCTGCATGGAATGTCAATTCCTGCGAATCTGTCGGGATAGAGCCGAACGTTGGCAAGGCTGTCACAGAAAAAAAGACGGCAAACAGCGTTATGGCGGCAAAACAAGTCAGAAAACAGTTCTTCCGAGATTTTATCATCATATTTATATTATATCAGGGTTTAAAAATATGGCTGCCGCCGGTAGTGCGTTCGACGGAACATTCATCCTTTTTTTCGGGATCAACCAGAAATTTTCGGATTCTGGCGTAAAACTGGCTATTTCCTCTGTTCTCTATATAAAACCTCTGAAAAACCGTGGAGATATCGGATATCCCTTCCTTATCTCCCATGAATTTGTATGTTCTGAACAGGCAATTCCATGTGAATGCGTTGGGATACGAATGTTTATAGACAGGATTTCCGTCAGCGTCATAACTTTGAATCTCATCCCACTGCATGTCCCCGTTTTTCCCGGATTTTATGCCGATATTGTCGTGCTGGTCAAAACGATTGTCGATGCCTACACGCCAGATGCTGTCCGCCGAATGAGTCTGAGCCAGGCTTCCGGCAGCTCCTGCATAGCCTTTGTCTTTTTCAATTACATAGACCCCGTCAAAACAGACGTCCAGGGGATGGATGGAAACGAGAAGCTGGGCGGAAACTCCATGTGCAGAATCTCCATCCCTTGGAAATCCCATATCTGCCGCAGGAACGCCTTTAACCATCCCGCCCAAAGTTTCATGTTCCGCTGTAAGATGTTCAGGGAAAACCACGTCAAATTCAATAGGGCGGGGGAGGGCTGTTCCCTGTTCTGTTTCCACTTCAATGGCTACTTTCCCTCCGGACTGCTGAATTTGTTCTTTACTGGCGCAAGGATTTATTTGAAATGTTACCGAGTGATAACTATTGGGGATTTTTCTCAGACCGCCTTCAAGCAACTCTTTTCCCTCAATCACTTTCCATTGAATTTGATCCTTCGGCTCCAACAGAAACGGCTTTTTACAGTTCAGGGTAACGATGACCGTTTCTCCAATGCCGATTTTTCTGCGCTTTCTGTCTTCCTTCTTCTGTTCTTCCGTCGCGTTTTTGTCACGGGCCAGTTTGGCGGAACAGTTCTCCGTTTCCGATACCAGTTCCATGATATCGGAAAATTCCTCATCTTCGGCATGAAGAAGGGAAAAAGATGAAAAAAGGATGCAAATGGCAACGGTACGGACAAGGCAAGGGCCACTCATTTAATGAAGCTATGAAATGCCTGCATATTTGTCAAGTGACAGAGCGCGTTTTCCGTCCAATGAGAATGGGAGAATGCTGCCTAAACTATACTTCGCATAATATATGTAATGCCAAATATAATTCCGGTAGAATAATTCTCCAGACGTTAATATTTAAATGATTATGATATGATTGGGAGGATGTGAAAAAACGCGGCATGGGAATGAATGATGAATTAGCGGTTACTATCCTCTGGGATGAAAGCGGTGATGAATCGAGTTCAGCCGCTGCTGCTCCAAATGCGTATAGATCTGGGTGGTTGAAATATCGGCATGGCCCAGCATCTCCTGAATAATACGCAGATCCGCTCCGTTTTCCAGAAGATGCGTGGCGAAGGAATGACGCAGGATATGCGGGAAAACATGCTGTTCCAGTCCTGCGGCTCTGGCGCGTTCCCGGAGAATTTGGCGAACCCGCTCCCTCGTCAACGGTCGGCCGCGCACTGTCAGAAAGATATGACTTTTCGTCACTGTCCTGACCAGTTTGGGTCTTCCTTGTTCCAAATACATTTGCAAAGCGTTCAAAGCGGATCTCCCTACGGGCACCAGCCGGGTTTTATCCCCCTTCCCCAGCACGCGGACAAAAGCTTCATCTCTATCAAAACTCTCTAATTTGCAATTGATTATTTCGCTAACACGCATCCCGCAGGCGTAAATCATCTCCAGGAGCGCTCTGTCTCTACATCCTAAAGGAATATCTTGAATGTCAATGCTTTCAAGCAAACTTGAAACGGTTTTCTGATCCAGCACATGGGGAAGCGACAGCCCCTGCCGGGGCATTTCCAGAAATGCGGAAGGATCTTTTTCCAATATTCCCGTTCCGGCCAGCCACCGGAAAAAAATACGCAGATGCACCATTTCCACCCGCATGGAGCTGCGGGCCATGCCCCGGTCCTGCAAATGCCGCAGAAATGCCGAAAGCGTATCAATGCCCGTTTGAGCAAGGCCGGTATTTTCCATTTCCAGAAACCGGGCAAATTCCTCCAGTGTCTGTCTCACGGAAAGCTGGTAGGCGGTGCTCAAGCCTTTCTCCGCGGCCAGAAAACGGATGAAGCGTTCCAAATGAGTCTGCATGGAGGCTTGCCTTTCCTGTCATCTGTTAAAACCGTTCCACCAGGAACAGGAATTCCGTCACGTTCTGAGGACGGTTTCTGAAATTCCGGCTGCCCCGGAACGCGGCGTACGGCGTTTCCAGCGTAACGGTACGGCCCAGGCGTCCAAGGAAACCGGTCATTTCCTCATAGTTGATGAACCCCTCCGAGCTGTAGGAAAGCAGAATAAATTTGGCCGGGCAATCCTCCAGCAGCCGGAACAGGGCCTCCGGAGCATGCTGACGGCTGTTGTACATGGAGCGTTTCCAATCTGCGGGAATGCCGGAAACTCGGCTGGTTTCCTCCGGCTTTTCATAAGAAGACAGCAAATTCAGCATGAAATAATTGGAACCGTACGGATGCTGGTTATAGGGAGGGTCCAGGTACACCACATCCATTTCCGGCAGCTCGGCAGCCAGTTCATTGGCGTCACGGCAATGGATGGAATACCGGCAGTCAAACCGGGAAAACACGGGAAACGGCAGCGAAATGTCGCCCAGAATGCGGGAAAGGGCGTTGCCCCCCGTTCCCCCGAATTTGCCGATTCCGTTCCTGTCTTTGTAAAAACCTTTGAATACGCCGGATGTGTTTGTGTGGACGGAAGCTTCCGCCAGAAGAGGAGCGATAAAATAGGGCCTGACTTCTGCCGGAAGCAAATTGATGGTCTGCCTCGCCGTATCCAGGTACACGGCGTTGCGGCGCGTATAGAAAACGCGGTCATCCGCCGTGATGCAGTCCGGATTTCTGGGAGCGTACAGTTCCGTGATGAAGCCAGGGGATTCATGCGTTTCCATATACCGCAGCAGGCGTCTGTAATGCCTGTCCAGCTCCAGATTTTCCACTTCCTCCGCGTTGCTCAGGTAACAGGTATTGACGACCCGGCTGTATTCCTCCAGATCATTGACGATCAACTCTTCCGAATGCTGTTTCAGAAAACGCGCCACAATGCCGCTGCCGGAAAAAAGATCCCCTGCTTTCAGCCTTTCCTTACCCAGGCGTTTTTTCACCTGTTCCAGTCCCGTCCCCAGAAAATGAAGCAGGGAACGCTTATTGCCCAAATAGGTTACAATTTGTTCCGTCAGGAATCTGGGATCTTCCTCCATCTGCGGAGCTGGAAGGGATGATGGCTCGTTCCGGGTCATATAGCAGGTCCCGCCCAGCATACGGCACTCCGGACTTTCCGTCAAGTTGCTCCGGGGTGCGGAATGGAGAACCTTTCCTCTATCCGCAAGGGAAACGGAGTCCGGCCCTGCGCAAAACATGCCGGAAGAAAGGACTTTCCAAAACGAGGAATCACGTTATCGTGCCAACAATCATGAAAAGGAAGTTTCTACCCTGTTCCCTGCTCTGCATGTTCCTGGCGGCTACAACGGCCTTTGGCAATCCCGGAGACACTTTTTACGAAGCCAACCTTTCCCTGACGCGCGCGGCACGGCAGGAGAAGGAGGGGGATTATAAGGCAGCCCTGGAAAGCGGCAAAAAAGCGGCGCAGTTGCTTCAGTCCCTGAAAACATCCGAGCCGGAATGGAATCCGGAATGGGTGGCCGGCAAACTGGATGCCGCCGCGCAGCTGCAGCGGCGCGTGGAACCTCTGGCTCAAAAAGCCGGAGCTCCCAAAAAGGCGGATTATTCCCTGAGACCGGGAGAACAGCGGGATTTTACCCTGCAACGCGCCTATAAGGCCCATGAACGGCAAAAAACGGTTGTCGGAACCGTTCCTGTTCTCCCTTCCTCCCACGGCACGCAACCGGGAAAAACGGTTGTTCCCGCTTCTGCCTC